>Ga0209629_10000997_pt1 | contig 16867 bp, 7 predicted proteins | sample TergutCu122P5_FD_187286 | JGI IMG/M metagenome (GOLD analysis project Ga0209629, IMG submission 187286) | Cubitermes ugandensis P5 segment gut microbial communities from Kakamega Forest, Kenya - Cu122 P5 (SPAdes) (version 2) | ecosystem: Host-associated > Arthropoda: Insects > Digestive system >...
CTGTTTGGACATCTATTCGTGATGTCCCCTACGACGGAACGACAGTTAACTACAGTTTCGATTATGATCTGCCGAGCGCCTATATGAACCAAAAAAGCATCAATCTCGAATTTCACATCAAACGAGATTTTGTTGGTTGGGACAACGCCGATTTTGGCAACATTGCATCAAACCAAAACCTCTTCCAAAGAAATTTTAAATGGAATAATCAAAAAACCGCCTACAAGGAATTGACAGGCATCACGATAGCTTCGGGCGCGAGCGGATATCCGATTATTAAATGGTCGTTCGGAGATGGATTGGAATGCTTCGATAATGCTTCGCTCAAACTGCAAATCGACGGAACGAGAGAAATAAATATTTCGGATGTAAAAAACACCAGAGCCTACCAGACTACCGCCGCTGATGGAGTCGTGAGCTGTGTGAAGCAAAGCTATAAATTGCTGTTGCAATACGGTTCATCGCCTGTTATACCTTATACGGTAAGCAACGACTATGTGTATGAGGACAAAGGCATGCGCGCTTTCGATAATATAGTGGTTTCCAAAGGATATTATCCCGACAGGATAAATATAAAATGGTATATAGATAAGGATAGCGCCCAGTTCGAAAGTTTCCGGTTGATGCGTAAGCTATTAACGGAACCCGATGACGCATACGCGAGCATCTACCAGATTCAAAACAACGGAATCTTGCAGTATAGCTACGACGACATGAGCGTTAATTCGGGCATATATTATGTTTACAGGGTGGATGGACTTTACAGTTGCGCCGGCAGCGGTACTTCGGGCTATGTTTCTACACCGGTATCCGTTGGATTTTCGCAACCCTACGGTTCGGTATCGGGGCGGATAACCTACGCCGGAAGTTCGGCGGTAGCCGGCGTCAGCGTTAACTTAGCTACCAACGACGCCCTGCGCGCCAACCGCGAACTGGAGTTTTCAGGCGACAGAACAAGTTCTTACGTACAAATACCTGCCAATGCCAATCTGCTGAGCCGCGAAGGATTCACTTATCAAACATGGATTAAACCGTTGTATATGCCTTCGGTGGACAGGTTTATGCTTGTTAATAAAGGTTGGTTTTTTAGTATAGATTATACTCCCGCAGGTGTTATCAGAGCATTCTTTGGAGAGAATGCAGGAATTTTTTCGGATTTCTTTGTAAGTACACCGGCAAATATAGTGAATTTAGACAGTTACCAACATATTACCTGTACTGTCGCACGTGATTCCGATGATTATAAAATTTCCACCCCTTATACAATTTATAATGTAGCCATTTACATAAACGGCGATTCGATTATTTCCAAAAAAATTACACTTCCACTCCCGCAGGTTACCGGCGCATTACCAATTGATTTGGGAACAGGAAGTAGTCTTATGTATAATGGTTTGATGGACGACATTCGTTTATGGAACAGACCTTTAACGGCAAACGAAATAAAATCGAACTACAACATTATTCTCAGTGGAAAGGAAACAGGGTTGATGGCTTACTACCGTTGCGATGAAACGAACGAAATCAGCGATGCCCTGTTCGATTGTTCGGCAGTTGGCACAGTGTTCAACGGCAACCACGCCCTGAAAGGTTCCGGCGTAAACCGCAGCGATGTGCCGCTTAGCGATAACCATTTATCGCTCAAAGGCGTAACAGACAAGAATGGAATCTACAGCATTACCAATGCCATTCCGTTCACCAGTCAGGGGACGACCTACACCATTTCGCCTATGTTTGGCATTCATGGATTCGACCCCACGCAACGGCCGCTATTTTTCAGTCCCGACTCGAAAGTGTTTAACAATATCGACTTCACCGACGTTTCCTCTTTCCATGTCAACGGAAAAGTCACTTTTGCCAACTCCAATTATCCGGTCGATAGCGTCATGGTTTCGATAGACGGAACGGCGGCGAGCAAGGATGGGAAACCGGTAATGACCGACGCCCAAGGCAGATTTACGGTGGATGTGCCGATTGGCGCTCATTTTATTACCGTATCGAAACAGGGACATGTCTTTGCCGACGGCGGGCGTTTTCCGGCAAACCCATTGTTGAAATACAATTTTCAGGATTCGCTCAACCTCGACCAGCCGGGGTTTATCGATCAAACCACCGTCCGGCTGATGGGACGCGTCGTTGGAGGACAACCCGAAACAGACAAGCCCTTAGGTTTCGGCTTGAGCAAGGCGAATATCGGACAGGCAACCATCACGCTTAACACCGTGAACAGCACATACAGCCTGAATAATTCGGGAAAAGATTCAACAACTACGGCAACGATTGGCGGCAAGCCGAGCGTTACGAACTTTAAGTATTCGGTGGCAGGCAGCACAATAGAAATTCAAACCAATCCCGAAACCGGAGAGTTTATAGCTGTTTTGCCTCCTGTCCCCTACAATCTGGTTGGCGTAAAAACCAAAGATTTTGAGGATACGAACGGTAATGTGGATAAATTCAGCTATTCTCAAATGTCTTTCAAGATGAATCCGAATACGTCGCAAACCGTTAAATATACCGACCCAAAAACGGGCGTTGAACAAAGCTTTGCCTATAATGACTCGGTTAAAATCACGCGCTACAACGACCCGATTATGACTGTTACCGATAAATATGCGGCAGCAGGCGCTTTTGGCGACAGCATTTATGTTTACACAAATAAAACGACAGGGAAATCGGATACCATTCCGCTCTATTCGGTCGATGGAAGCGGAACGGTTCATTATATTTTGAATGTTCCTGTGCTGACGCAAAAAACAGCGCAATACCAATGGGCAGTAAAAGCTTTTGAAGAATACGTCAATAAAGACGGTACAGATACAGTAACCAATGTCGTTCCGCTTGCAGGCTCAACGATTGATATCAACAATGCGCTGGCTTCGATGCGGGTGGACATTGATACCACAACGACTGCGCTGGCGACTACCTTGTCGCAGGAAACCCAAACGCAAATGACGCTTGATTCGTTAGGCAGTCAAACCTATACATTCATGGTAGGCTTTCCCAATATAAACGGTAATAATCAATTGGCTTGCGATTTTACGCTTTATGAAAACGGCAAAGCCTATACATGGGAAAAGAGCGCTATTCTGTTCGGACAGATACCTTCCGACGGCAATAACTTTATCACCAAAGGACCAGACAACGTAGATATTGTACTGCACGACCCCCCCGGCTCAAATTCATATTCTTATATCGCCAAAGGATCATCTTATACCACCACTACTACGCACACCAATGTCATTACAACTACTGAAACGGAAGACGGAACGATTAAATTAGGTTCGACAATAAATACCTCGACAGGGTTTGGCCTTCTGATCGAGACAAACGTAAAAAGCATCGTTGATATTTTAATTCACAACCAACAGGAAGAAGTACGCACGCGCAACAATCAAACGGATCTGACGACTACTTTCAACCAGCAGATTTCGACCAGCAGCGACCCGTCGTTTATTGGACCAATGGCTGATGTCTATATCGGGAAAAGCACCAATATCGTTTTCGGAAAAATGCGTCAGTTGGCGCTGTATCCCGCTGCCGAAGATGCAAGCGGAAGAGGATTTCCGGTAGGAGGTTTCCACTTGTTTACAAAGGAAATTCTGACCGACAATGCGAAATTCGGCACAGGTTTTATATATACGCAAGCGAATATTCTCAATACACAAATTCCGAATATCAAAGCGCTCCGTAACCAGTTAATAACGCCGATTACCAATCCTGCCGATACGCTTAACCTCTTTTTTGGCGCCAACGAAAAGGTAAAATACGTTTCGTTCCTGCCGAGAACCGCCTCCAATTTTGGCGAGCCTCTCACTTATTATAGATTCTTTTCACCCACAGCAACGATGGAAGAAAAGATAGATATGGATGAAGTGCGAGATTATAACACATGGATACAAAACTGGCAAAAGCGGATTGAAGATAACGAAAAAGCCATGATTACGATGTATGAGCAGCGTAGTACATACAGTGGTAAGAATGACCCGAAAGTCTTTGAAAATATCTCGTATGATGCCGGCGTTTCACTTGAAAAATCGTTAACGGTAAGTTATGACAATGTTAAAATAGTATCAAACGGAGTGAATGCGGAAGGTTCGGCCGGAGGAAAATTAGGCTTTGCATTTAACGGCGTCGGATTTGAAGCGACTGTAATTGTAAAAGCGCGCGGTGAAACGTCGGACGGCACAACCACCAGCGACGGCAATTCGATGACTTTCGGTTATGTACTTGCAGACGGCGGCAATGCAATCAAAAATGCTCTTTCTGTTGATGTTTACGGACCTTCAAGCGATTCGATACAAAGCATTTTAAAGGGAGACACTTTGCACAACTTATCCGGATTTACTTTCCAACGCCGCGCCGGTCAAACTTCCTGTCCTTATGAACCTGCCGACAGTACGATATTCTATAAGAAAAACGGCGCTAAACAAGAATTGAACTACGGCACATTCAAAATCGAAAATGCAGATATTTATATCGACGGCAAGAAAGTGTCAACTGCCGAAAATATCTCGACAGGACGCGAAGCCTCGTTCAATTTGCAACTGCAAAACAACAGCGAAACAAATCAGGACCTTACTTATCAGTTGTGGGTTAACCCCGCAAGCAATCCCAAGGGTTTGATATTGTCGCTCGACGGAGAGCCTTTGATAGCGCCGCGACCTGTTTTTGTCAAGTATGGTCAGGAACAGTCAAAAGTTCTAAAAGTGAAACAAAGCAGCTTGGATGTGCTTGATTACGACAGTATTGAAGTCGATTTTGGTTCGACCTGCGATTATCGCAACTATTCGTCGGCTTACATCGGCGTGCATTTTACCCCTGCATCCAGTCCGGTTACGCTTGCCGCAAATAATACGCTTGCCAATCGCGCCGCTTTGGATAAGAGCGGAAAAATCGTCTTTACGATTTCCGACTACGACCGAACGTTTAAAAACTTCGGAATGATTCGTATGCAGTATCGCAAATCGACCGACCAAACATGGAATACCGTCAAAGAATACGTCAACGACGTAAATCTGTATCCGCTGACCGGCGGCAGGGAACTGATTAACAGCTATACGATTAATTACGATTTTACTTACGAAGAAATCACGCCTTCCGACGGCGATTATGTCTTCCGTGCGCTGGCAGTCAGTAAAATCGGAACGGGTGAAGTTTATACTTCAAGCAACGAAATCAATGTGACTAAAGACGTCCGCGCCCCGCAAGCGCTCGGCAATCCTTCACCGGTGAGCGGTATTTTAGACATTGGCGATGAAGTTTCGATTACTTTTAACGAAGATATTCAAACCGGAACAATTACCGACGATAAATTCAGCATTAAGGGTATTCTGAATGCCGGTATTCGATCGGAACCGACCTCCGGATTGTTTTTCGACGGCAATACAGGCGCGGCTCATACCGAACTGCCGATATTTGCCGGTAATTCATTCTCTATCGAAAGCTGGATACAATTGCAGCAATACAAAGCAGGCGTTTTGTTTGCCTACGGCGAGGGCAGCGATTCCTTCTCGCTGGGATTTGACGCGGCCGGTCACGCCGTAGTGAAAATCGGCAGCGAAACCCACACATCGACTGGAACAGTAGCGGCTTCCGAAGTATGGAAATACATCGGCGTATCTTACGACAGCAAAACCAAATCCGTTTCGGTCTATGCGCTCGAAGGCACAAGTAATCTAAATTTGATGCAGAGCCAGGTATTTACTCAAATACCTCCGTCGCAAGGCAAATTTTTTGTCGGGAACAACCCTGCAGGCAATAACGGTTTCAAAGGCGCTGTCGGCGTGTTGAATTTCTACGATACCTCCCGCACAATCGCCGATGCTTCCATTTCGAAATACGAAAATAAATCGGGCAGCGAGCCAAATCTGATTGGTTTATGGGAATTGAACGAAGGCGCCGGCGCTGTGGCTAAAGACAAAGCCCGCAGTCGCAATCTTGTGTTGAATACAAGCTGGTATGTTTATCCGGCAGGAAGGTCGCTGGCTTTCAACGGAAGCAGCAATTATGCAGCTATCAGCAGCGGAACTTTCCCCTTCCGCTCGTTCGACGATTTCACTTATGAATTTTGGTTTAAGGGAGGCAATCAGAATGCGGTAACCTTATTATCGGTTGGAACATCGGCATATATCGGCTTCAACGCCAGCCATAATCTGATACTTACTGTCGGAAGCGCCACGCAGGTATTGTCAACCGATACGCTTCTCAACGACCAATGGCATCATTTTGCCCTTTCGGTAAAACGCACGGGAAATACCAACGCCATCATCGACGGCAAAGTGGAGGCTTCATTCAACAGCAGTATCTTTACAGGCTCTGTCGGAGGCGGTTATTATTATCTTGGCGCCAAAATGACACAATCGGGAACACCGTTGACCAATGTTTTCAGCGAATATTTCAAAGGAAATATCGATGAAGTGCGCGTATGGAATTCCGCGCTGAGCGCTGATGCTGTTTTGTTGGAAAAGAACAATAAACTGCGCGGTACCGAAGCCGGATTGTTAGCATATTATCCATTTGAGTCTTACAGTAAGCATGACCAGATTATTCAGGTTTACGAAAGTCTGAACGACATGGTTTCTGGAGTTGCTATCGGCAATATGACTGCGACAAGCGCCATTGCCGCTCCGATGCAGGATGCTCGACCGGTGAACGACGTGCCTTTTACCGTTACCCCTTCCGATCGGAAAATTGTGCTGAACATTACCGATGCGCCTTACCGGCTCGAAGGAGTTACGTTGACAATCACAGCAAAAGATATTCTTGATATGCACAACAATCCGTCAAGCGCCTATACATGGATTGCATACGTGAATCAAAGCGCTCTGAAATGGGAAACCAACGGGATTAATATGCTCATGCAACAAGGCGATACTCAGAGTTTCAAAGCGACAATTGCTAACCGGAGCGGCATAAATACGGCTTATTATATCGAAGCCATTCCGGACTGGTTGACGCTTGACGTTTCACAAGGCAATTTGAATCCGTTAGCTACCAAAGATTTGATTTTCAACGTATCGAAGGGCATCAACATAGGCAGTTATGAAGCAGCAATTGTTTTGCGGGGAGATAATAATGTGCGCAAAATATTACCCGTACAATTGAGAGTGACCGGAAAACGTCCCGCATGGTCGGTGAATCCGAATGATTTTGAATCGTCGATGAACATTACCGGCCAAATCAAAGTCGCCGGTACATTCCAAGAAGATACTGAGGATTTGCTGGCTGCATTTATCGGTAACCTGTGCGTTGGCGTAAGTTCGCCGGTGTATGTGGATGCAAACAATGCTTATTTTACGTTTGCCAATATATACGGTAATGCGGAACACAACAACCAGCCGTTGACCTTCAAATTCTGGGATGCTTCTACAGGGCGTATTTATCCAAAAATAGAAACATCGACGGCGGATATCCGTTTTTCACCTTCCAAAATAGTGGGAAGTATCAGCAATCCTGTAATATTTAATGCATTGGATGTCGCCGAACTAATCATTCCATTGAGCAAAGGCTGGACTTGGATTTCATTTAATGTCCTGAACAATAATCCGACTATTTTCAATCAGTTGAAATCTTCGCTCGCTACTACGGGCGTACTTATCAAAGGACGCGATGCCTATGTACAGCAACCCAATTGGGTGGGAACTCTGACCAATATATCCGAAAAAACAATGTATATCGTTAATGCCAATATCGATAATATGTTGTCGTTGGAAGGACAATATGCCAATCCTTCAACCACTTCGATTGCTATTAATAAGGGATGGAACTGGATAGGTTATATTCCGCCTTTCACTTTGCCAGTGAAGAATGCTTTGGCAGGTATCAATGCGCAAGTCGACGACCAGATAAAGGGACAAACCGGTTATGCTGTTTATGCAGGCGGTTCAAGCGGATGGATAGGCAGTTTGAGCTACATGGAGTCAGGAAAAGGCTATATGTATTATTCAAGCAATGCAACTGCACAGAACTTAATTTATCCTTCTTCAGTTTCGCAAATCTTCAACGCTCCCGTATTGCGAAGCGCCGAAGCGACGGTTACGCCCCGATGGTCGGTTGATTTGAGCCGTTTCTCCAATAACATGACATTGACCGGAATGGTGGTGAACGATGATGTTGAAATGAGAAGCGATCAGGTGGAAATTGCCGCTTTCAGCGGTACCGAATGTCGCGGTTCGGCTTTGTTAAGTTACTTTGCAAGTTTGAACAGATACATCGGCTTCCTGATGATTTACGGCGACGGCAGCGAAACGATCAGCTTGAAAGTGTTTGACCATGCTACGAATAAGGAATACGCTGCCAACAATAAGCCCTTCCGCTTTTCTGTCGATGCTATCTATGGCAATCCTGCAGGGCCTTTTATTGTGGGTGTGGGAAAGACAGTTATTACTGGAATAGACGATGTAAATCCGGTGGAATTCAATATATATCCCAATCCGGCAACTGATAAACTTTATATCAATTGCCACGGAAATATGCCGGATATGCTTAAAGTTACAGATATGAGCGGAAGACTGATATTAATGAAGAAAGATTTTTCGGAGGAATATATCGACGTCTCATCATTTACGCCCGGCATTTATTTATTGAGAATTATCCACGATGGACAGGTAGTGGTGAAGAAGTTTACAAAGAAGTAATCGTACTGTTTCTCCTTTAGGAATTAAGTATTGAATCATGTTCATTCACACACTCTAACTAATGAAATAACACTTCATTGCGAGGGCGATAGCCCGAAGCAATCCAGAATATTGATTTTCAATGGATTGCTTTGGACTATCTCCCTCGCAATGACGTATAAAAATGTCTTTTTGGACAGTTTCATTTATTAATTGGCATCTGTTAATAAATAGTTTTGAGATTGTTGTAATAATTTCTGAAATTATTTTGTAACTTTGTCGTGTAATAGATTTGCTTTTAACATAATGAAAACAACTTCCAGAAGAAAATTTTTAACTGCTACTCTGTCAGGAGCGGCGGCAACTTTAGTTACTCCCACAATCTTGGGAGCAGTAGGTGAAATAAGTAAACCTGAAGTAATACCGGCAAAAGTATTCGGGGCAAACGACAGGGTGAGAATTGCCGTATTGGGTGTAAACGGGCGCGGGCAAAACCATATTGAAACGCTGATGAAAATTCCCGGAGTGTCCGTAGCCGCTTTGTGCGACCCCGATACGGAGGTGTTGAAAAAACGGGCAAACGAGTTTGAAACGAAGTACAAGCAGAAAGCAGATATTGAACAGGATTTCCGTAAACTCTATGACCGCAAGGATATTGATGCAGTAACGCTTGCAACTCCCAATCATTGGCATGCACTGCAAGCGATTTGGGCTTGTCAAGCCGGTAAAGATGTGTATGTGGAAAAACCCGCTACTCACAATGTTTTTGAAGGACGAAAACTCATCGAGGCAGCCTACAAATACAATCGCATTGTGCAGCACGGAGTTCAATTGCGCAGTTCCGAAGCCATACGCGAAGCGATACAATTACTGCGCAACGGAGTTATCGGAAGAGTTTATATGTCGCGGGGGCTTGTTTTCCGTTGGCGACCCGATATTGGCAATAAGGGCATTTCCAAAATACCCGACGGACTTGACTACGACCTCTGGTGCGGACCGGCTCCGATGGCGCCATTCACGAGAAATCTCGTACATTACAACTGGCACTGGCATTGGAATTACGGTAACGGTGATGTAGGTAATCAGGGCATACACGAAACAGACCTTTGTATGTGGGGATTAGGTGTAGGATTACCTGAAAGGATAACTTCCATGGGAGGTAAATTTCTCTGGGACGACTGCAAGGAAGTACCGGAAATACAAACTTCTGTTTATCACTATCCAAGAGAAAAGAAAATTATTCAGTTTGAAGTTCGAAACTGGTGCACGAACCTCGAAGACGGGGCGGGAGTAGGAAATATTTTTTACGGCGACAAAGGATATATGGTTGTCAAAGGATATGATACGTATGAAACCTATTTGGGCGAAAAGCGAGAGAAAGGTCCGTCGAGAACTTCGCCCGATGAACTCACGTTGCACTTCAAAAACTGGATTGAAGCTATTCGCAGCCGGGACATGAGCATACAAAACGGTCCTGTAGAAACGGGACATCTCGCTTCTGCGCTTGCGCATCTCGGCAATATTTCCTTCCGGCTCGGACGTCAACTCACTTTTGACCCTGTTTCCGAACGCTTTACGGGCGATGAAGATGCTAATAATATGCTGACAAGACAATATCGTTCACCCTATCTCTTACCCGAAAAAATATAAAACGCATGAAAACAATAATTATCCAATCAATCATTATGGCGCTTGCGGGCGCAATGTCTTTTAACTGTAATGCACAGAACAGGATAACGGTACATCCAGACCTTGCCGGCAAAAAAGTTGATATTCTGTATGGCGGACAAATTTTTACTTCCTATATTTATCCCGACGATCTTGAGAAACCGACGCTTTATCCCGTTTACACTTCCACAGGTGTAGTAATAACGCGAGGTTTTCCACGCGATCCGCGTCCCGACGAACGGGTTGACCACCCTCACCAAGTGGGACTTTGGTTTGATTTCGGCGATGTGAACGGACTCGATTTTTGGAACAATTCGTATGCAATTCCCGCCGACCAAAAATCAAAGTACGGTTCCATAAAACACCGGCAAATCATCAAAGCCGAAAGCGGACAAAAGCAAGGCGTCCTCGTAACGGCATCCGATTGGGTTGATTCAAAAGGTGATGTTCTTCTAAAAGATAAAACGACTTATGTGTTCAGCGGCGAAGGTAATCGCAGGGTTATTCGCCATACGACTACGCTTACCGCACAAGTTCCGGTAACTTTCACCGACAATAAGGAAGGGCTGATAGGACTTCGCGTCGATCGGGCATTTGAAGAACCTTCCGATAAACCCGAAGTATTTCTCGACGCCAAGGGCATTCCTACCGAAGTGCCTGTTATGAACAACAACGGCGTAAACGGCGTTTACCGCAACAGCGAAGGACTCATGAAAGAAAGCGGCGTATGGGGTAAACCGACGCGATGGGTTTGTCTGTCAGCCGAGAAAAGCGGTAAAGAAATTTCGATAGCGATTATCGACGACAAGAAAAATCCCGGATACCCCGCCCGTTCGCATGCACGAGGCTATGGTCTTTTTGCAACCAACAATATGGGCAGTCGGGCATTCGATAAAAACGCTCCTCTCTTTACTCTGAAATTAAAGCCCAAACAATCGGTTACTTTCACGCATACGATCGTGATTCAAGACGGCAAATTCCTTACGGATGAGGAAATAAATTCGGTTAAATGATTCTTTTTCTAATACTCTTGATAAATGATAGAAAATTAGTTAAATAAATATGAAAAGAGGGAAGCGAGTTAATTTTATCTATCTAAGTTTGACGATACAAAAATAATATACATTTGTATATTGCTCAAATATTTCATCAACTATTTTCACTTTTAACAAAAGATTTAACATAAATCCGGCCGCAACCTTTTCGTCCGCTCCATAGCCTGCTGCAATTCCCAATTCCGGATGTTGGCTTCATGGCCCGAAAGCAAAACTTCAGGAACTTTCCATCCCTTATAATCCGAAGGCCGGGTGTAAACCGGAGGAGCCAAAAGATTATCCTGAAAAGAATCGGACAAGGCGGATTGTTCATCGCCAATGGCGCCCGGAATAACGCGGACAACCGCGTCGGCCATCACAGCGGCGGCTAATTCTCCGCCGGTCAGCACGTAGTCGCCGATGGAAATCTCACGGGTAATCAAATGCTCCCTGATGCGATAGTCAATTCCCTTATAATGGCCGCACAAAATAATAAGATTTTCACGCATAGAAAGTTGGTTGGCGACCGATTGGTTAAAAATTTCTCCGTCCGGCGAAGTATAAATCACTTCATCATATTCTCGTTGCTGTTTTAAAAAAGAAATTGCTCTATCAACCGGTTCACATTGCAAAACCATACCGGCTTGTCCCCCAAACGGATAGTCATCCACTCGACGATGCCGCTTATCCAAAGAATAATCCCGGAGATTGTGAACCTGAATTTCAACTAATCCTTTCTCTTGCGCCCTTTTTAAAATGGAACAATTCAACGATCCTTCCAGCATTTCGGGAAGAACCGTTATAATATCAAGACGGAGCATCTTTAATTTTCAATATCCATGATGCTGTCCACCACATACTTACTGTAGCCCCGCCATGGTAAAGCGCCCATATATTCTTTATATTGCAAATCGACGTTCTTGCCTCCTTGCATCATCAGTTTCTCAGCAACTTCTTTGTTACTGACCGAAAATATAAATTCATTGGACTGAATGGCTCCGCCAGCGCCGCCGATGCCTGTGGATGGCTTTAGTCCGGCTTGTATTAATTTCCCTTCATACGTTTTAAAAAGATAACCTTTGTAAACAACGTAATTCAATTGTCCGCTTTTTACGCCCGTTCCTACTACGAAATAATACCGGGTATAAATAAAACCTGTTAGAACTAACACTAAAGTAATGAGGAAAATGTACCAAATTCTCTTGCCTTTACGGCGTAATTGAGTTGTATCCATAAAAATTAACTATTAAATGATTATCTTGTTATTTGCAATCCGTTTGTTTTTTTTATCTTTGCCACAAAAATACGTCTTATGATTAAATATATCAAATTTTTTTTCATATTTTTACTTTTTAGCCGTAATTTAGGCGCTCAGATCCAAGAACCCGTTAAGTGGGACTACCATATTAATGAATCGGGAGATATTCTGTTTCATGCGGTTATTGAAAAAGGATGGCACTTATATGACATGAATCTGCCCGAAGGCGGTCCTATCCCCACTTCTTTTGAATTTGATGAATTAACCGGCGCTAAATTGTCCGGCAAAGTTCACACTAATTCTAAAATTCACAGCGAATATGAAGAATTGTTTGGAATGACCGTACGTTGGTTTGTCGAAAATCCCACTTTTGTCCAAAAACTAACGATTACAGATAAGGAAAAATTTCATATCAGCGGAGTAATCAAATACATGAGTTGCAACGACCAAAATTGCATTCCCGGAAATGAAGAATTTAACTTTACTTCCAAAAATTTACCGGCAAATTTAGTTGTTGCACAAGCTGCAAATTATACATCTCAGCCGGCTGCTGTCGAAGCTGTTACGGCGGACACCCTTACACGTCATTACGAGGGCGCAGTCCGAAGCAATCCAGACACAATCAATAATCCGCTTCGTTCCTCGCAGTTCGCAATAACGGATACATCTGCCGTCAACTACGAAAAACCCGTCATCACCGAACTGCATCAATTCGAACAAAATATTTCTGCAAACGAACAGTCCTGGTTAATCATCTTCATAGTGGGCTTCGGCGGAGGGTTGTTGGCTCTGCTTACTCCCTGCGTTTGGCCGATTATCCCGATGACCGTCAGCTTTTTCCTGAAGCGGTCGAATGCCAACCGCAAAAAAGCAATTACGGATGCCATAACATACGGATTAGCAATTATTATCATTTATTTGACTTTAGGTCTTCTGATTACGGGTATTTTCGGAGCCAGCGCCTTGAATGATTTATCCACCAACGCCTTTTTCAATTTGTTGTTCTTTGCCTTGCTGCTGCTTTTTGCTATCTCGTTTTTTGGAGCTTTCGAGCTGACATTGCCATCCTCTTGGACAAATAAAATGGATAGCAAAGCAGAATCGACTACCGGATTGATCAGCATTTTCTTCATGGCATTTACCTTGGTATTGGTCTCTTTTTCCTGCACAGGTCCAATTATCGGAACTTTATTGGTTAAAGCCGCAAGTTCGGGAAGTATCGCAGGGCCTGCCGTCGGAATGTTTGGTTTTTCTTTGGCGCTGGCGCTCCCGTTTGCCTTGTTCGCCTTGTTTCCTTCGTGGTTGCATAATCTACCTAAATCGGGCGGATGGTTAAATTCCGTCAAAGTTGTATTGGGATTTTTAGAATTGGCTTTGGCGTTGAAATTCTTATCTGTAGCTGATTTGGCTTATGGATGGAGAATATTGGACCGGGAAGTATTTTTAGTTTTGTGGATCATTATTTTCACGCTTTTGGGATTTTATTTGTTGGGAAAACTCAAACTGCCGCATGACAGTGATTTGAAACATATATCCGTCCTTCGTTTATTCTTGGCGATTATTTCATTGTCCTTTGCCGTCTATATGGTTCCGGGACTTTGGGGAGCGCCTCTGAAAGCCATCAGCGCATTTACCTCTCCTTTATATACGCAGGATTTCAATCTGTATCAAGGCGAAGTACACGCAAAATTTTTCGATTATAAAGAAGGAATGGAATATGCCCGAAAAACAAACAAACCGGTGATGATCGACTTTACAGGTTATGGTTGTGTGAATTGCAGGGAAATGGAAGCCTCCGTTTGGTCTGACCCTCGCGTTAAAAAGATTATTGACAACGATTTCGTGCTGATTTCCCTGTACGTGGACGACAAAACCAAATTGGACACACCCATCGAAATCACGGAAAACGGAAAGGTGCGAAAACTGAAAACCGTAGGCGATAAATGGAGTTATCTGCAAAGGAATAAATTCGGAGCGAATGCTCAACCGTTCTACGTCCTGCTGGATAATAACGGGATGCCGATTGCGCCTTCCCGCGCTTATAATAAAAATGTGGGGGAATATATTTCGTTTTTGCAGAAAGGATTGGAAAGATTTAAAAAATAGATTATTTTGCACGTCATTGCGAGCCGTTAGGCGAAGCAATGACGAACAAGACAAAAGTAAAAGATAATGTTAAATAAAAGAGAAACCCAAATGCAAGCCTTCGACCGCTTGCTCGACATAATGGACGAATTACGCGAAAAATGTCCTTGGGACAAAAAGCAAACAAACGAAAGTTTACGCACGAATACGATTGAGGAAACTTACGAATTGTGCGAAGCCATCATTAAAAACGATATTCCCGAAATCAAAAAAGAATTGGGTGATGTATTGCTTCACATTATTTTTTACGCGAAAATTGCGGATGAAAAAGGACAATTCGACATTGCCGATGTCTGTAATTCTCTCTGCGATAAATTAATTTTCAGACATCCTCACGTGTTCGGAACAGTGGAAGCTAATACATCCGGACAGGTTGAACAAAACTGGGAACAAATCAAACTCAAGGAAAAAGACGGCAACAAGACGGTTTTGGAAGGGGTTCCCGCATCGCTTCCAAGTGTCGTGAAAGCGCACCGGATTCAGGACAAGGCGCGGAATGCCGGATTCGATTGGGAGCAGCGAGAAGATGTCTGGGATAAAGTTCAGGAAGAATTTAACGAATTGAAACAGGAAATCAGTTCCATGAATCCCGACCGGATGGAAGCCGAATTTGGCGATTTGTTTTTCAGCCTGATTAATGCCGCCCGCCTGTACAAAATCAATCCGGATAATGCGCTTGAACGCACAAATCAAAAATTCATCACGCGTTTCAACTATATTGAACAAAAAGCCAAAGATATTGGGAAATCATTGAAAGAAATGAAATTGGAGGAAATGGAAGTTTACTGGCAGGAATCAAAAAAAATAAAATGAAACAATTTGCACGAATCTTCATCATCACCCTATTTTGCATTACCTCAGCCGGCTGCTCCGAAAAGAAAGCCTATGGAGAAGAAATTCCCGATTTCAATGTCAAACGGTTTGATACGCAATTATTCAATTATCTAATTAAAAACGAACAGGATAGCGTTCTAAAAGCCGATACCGGATTTTTGAATGTTTTCGGAGAAAAAGTGATTGCTATCGGTCGTTCCGATTCTACCAGATTTTTTGAACGGCTGAGAAAATATTTTTCCGAACCGACTTTGATGGGTCTTTACAAAGATACACAAGAAAAATTTGCCAACATCGATTCTTTAACGGACGAAATGGCTTACGGATTAGGCATGTTCCTGAAAGCATTCCTAAACGTAAAACAGCCGCAAGTTTACCTGCATGTTTCGGGATTGCTTCAGAATGTCATTGTTACCGATGATATTTTATCTTTATCTGCCGATAAATATTTAGGCGCTGATTATCCTCTGTATCAGCAATTTTTCTATGATTACCAACGGCGCTTAATGACTCCCGACCGGATGGCGCCCGATTATCTGCTGGGCTTTATGATGGCTAATTTGCCATTCAAGGGACAAGATGACGTTTTATTGGACAGGATGTTGTATGAAGGGAAACTGCGGTATATTCTTTCACAACTTTTGCCGAAGCGTCAATCTTGGGAATATGTAGGTTACACCGAAGCTCAATATTCGTGGTGCCGCAATAATCAGCAACAAGTTTGGAAAACAATTTTGGGAAATCAGCACTTGCTCACAGGTAATGCTCTGATTACCAATCAATACTTAAATGAAGCGCCGCATACTTCTTTCCTGCCCGCAGAATCGCCGGGAAGAGTCGGGATTTGGTTCGGTTTTCAAATTATCAGCGCCTATATGAAACAAAATCCTGAAACCGGTTTCCAACAATTAATGGATTTGACCGATTATCAGGATTTATTGAAAAGGTCGAAGTTTAAACCTTAAAAGAATTCTTTCTTGATTTTATCGACGTAATCGAGTTTTTCCCAAGTAAACAATTCGACTTTAATATCAATTGGATTTTTGTAACGCGAGGCAAATGTTTTAACAACCGTTTGCGGTTCGCGTCCCATGTGTCCGTAAGCAGCCGTTTCCAAATAAATCGGCTTGCGAAGTTGAAGTCTTTCTTCGATGGCTTTGGGACGCATATCAAAAATTTTACCCACCTTCAAAGCTATTTCTCCATCCGTACAAGCCACCTTACTTTTTCCGTAAGTATTAACGAAAATATTCATCGGTTCAGCAACGCCAATGGCATAAGCCACCTGAACGAGGATTTCATCGGAAACACCT
>Ga0209629_10000998_pt1 | contig 16866 bp, 11 predicted proteins | sample TergutCu122P5_FD_187286 | JGI IMG/M metagenome (GOLD analysis project Ga0209629, IMG submission 187286) | Cubitermes ugandensis P5 segment gut microbial communities from Kakamega Forest, Kenya - Cu122 P5 (SPAdes) (version 2) | ecosystem: Host-associated > Arthropoda: Insects > Digestive system...
GTTTTCACTTCAATACCGGGAGCGGTTCCGTGCGGATTCGGAATGAAAACGCCCCCTTGTGGAAGACACGCCTGAATGCCGTTCGACTCCGGCATTTCACGACCGCGACGCTTGAACATCGCGCGAATGGTTTCGAGCATTTCCGCGTTTTGAATCAACGGAACATCAAGCAGTTCCGCAATCGCCTGGCGCGTGAGATCGTCCGCCGTCGGGCCGAGACCGCCGGAACAGAAAACGAGATTCGCCCTGTTCGTCGCGATTCTCAGGGCATCGACGATCGACGAAATTTCGTCGCCAACCGTCGAATGGTAAAGGACGCGAACGCCGAGGTCCGTCAAATGCCGGCTGAGCCACTGCTGGTTCGTGTCGAGAATCTTCCCGCAGGTCAGTTCGTCTCCGATTGAAATCAATTCCGCAATTTGCATGGGGCAATCAAAAAGTTATGGTTTCTTTCTGCGAGAAAAATTGGTCCGCAATATGTCAAATTTTTCTTCAACAGCCTGTTTTTGTGCGATCTTGTGATAGTTTGAATTCGATAGTATATTGATTTCAGGGATTTCCGACAAGAGTTTGCCGTAATCCAAACGCATCAGTATTTCTTTTGTGATCACTCGTTTTCCCTCCCAAAACACGAGGGAATTCAACAAATCCTGCATCTTGTTGTGATTCAACAAATAATGAACGCAAACGGCTTCCGCCGGTTCGTCAAAACCCAACAAATAACAGGTGTCGTCAAACATGACCGGCTTCCCGTGATGCGGCGGAACCAGTGAAAAAAGAGTCTGTTTATACAAACCGGAGATTGCGATTTTGTAAGGTTTGAATGAATAATCGCCGATTCCAAAGATTGAAAAAGGAGGCTTGCCACGATAAATGGATGACTTGCGCCGTTCAAACAGTTCCCTGTGTTTGTCCAAATAAGTCGCCGTTTTTAGGTAATCCCTTTGGATAAATCCGGTTTCCTGCCCGACAAAATTTTGGGGAACTAAAACAAATTTTCGCGTCGTTTCGATGATCGGTTCTTTCAAATCCGAACTCTTGAGAAGCGGAAAAACAAGGTCGTTTTCAATATCAACCGTTTCACCAAATCCATTGCGAAAAACGCCGCTCACGAAAGCAAGTTCCATCACTTTGGAGCAATCATGTTTGATTCCCTGACGCCAGACTTCGGAGCTTTGTCCGTCAAAAAACGATGTTTGCTCGTATTGCTCAATGTTGGCGACGAACTTTTCCCCGTACCAGCCGAATCGGGATTTGACAGGCTCCTCAAACGAATCGGCAACGGAACATTCCAATCCCGGTTTTTCCTGAAACTTCGTGAAAAAAAGGCTTGCGTCAACGGAAGCGTTGAACTCCTTTTGGGAATCAATGCCGACTCTCTCCATGCAGGCAATCGGGAAACGAAATTGCCGCTGTGCATGAACGATATTTTTCACGACGCTGTTTTTGATCAGGAAGGCAAAACAACCTTTGGATTCGGCAAACGCTTTCAACATGGAAAGCGTCACCGATTCGCCGATGTCGAAATTGCCTTTTCCTGTCAACGCTTCGATTCCCCGAACGTTTTTGATGTTGAGTTTATTCGGAACATTTTCCGAGTCTTTGCTTCCAAGCCAGGAATTCGTCACCCAAGGCGGATTGCCCAGCACCAGGATAAACTGTTCCGCATGTCGTTCGGCAATGTCGGAAAAGGAGAAACGAAACACGTCGTCACAAAAAAGATGGATTCGTCGTTTGTCGTCGTTCTGAAATTTCTCGATTTTTCGTTGCGTTTCATCAAAATACGGCTCATGAATTTCAACACCGTAAACATGTTTGATCGAAGGAAATGTTTCCAGTGCCGCGAGAAGAAAATGCCCTTGCCCGAACGTCGGTTCGACGAGAATATCCGGATGAATTCCTTTGGCTTGAAGCCAGCGACAAACACGTTGAGCAAGTTCAAACGGCGTTTGAAAATCACCGTATTCAGCTTTGTCGCGATTGTCTTCCAACAGGACGGCCATCTGGTTATCTCTTTCCAACCGGTTCAAGTATAAAATCACTTTGCATTTTGCATTGTCACTCATCCCGGCGGCCAGTTCATCGGGCGACCGCCGATGACGTGAAAATGCAGGTGCGGCACCGATTGACAGGCGTTCGCCCCGCAGTTGGCGACCACCCGATAACCGGTTCCGGCAATGTCAAGATCGCGGGCCAATCGGCTTATCACCCCGAAAAGATGGCCGATCAGTTTTTGATCGTCGTCCTGAATTTCATTGACCGAAACGATTTCCTTTTTGGGGATCACGAGAAAATGAACCGGCCCCTGCGGCATGATGTCATGAAACGCAAGGCACCATTCGTCTTCGTAAAAGATTTTGGCGGGGATTTCCCGGTCGATGATTTTTTTGAAAATGGTTTTTTCCAGCATGGTTGACTCTCAACAAAATAATTGTCCAGCACAATAGTCAATTCGTTCTTTTTCTGTACGTCAATATTTCTTCATCTGATAGTTCGCTGGATTTCAGCAGACGATAATGTTTTTCGCACAGAATAATATGGTATCCTAAAGGTTAATCAGCCAATGGCAAATAGCCGTTAATTGCTCATCGTTCGTCAAGTTGGCGGCGTTTTGAATCACACCTGTATCTAATTGATGAAATATTTCTTCCGCCATCGCTTTTTCAATTGCCGCTCCAATAAAAAACGTGAGCGGGGATTTTTTGATTTTCTTAAATCCATTTCGAATGCGATTCAATGCAGAATTGGCGGTTTTCCAATGCTCATCTGCTCCCGCCGGATCAATACCGCCTTTCAATTCGCCAAGTGCGATCATTCTTTCCGGCTGATTCAGGATTGACTCCTTGCCGTACAAAGCAATATCTCTTGAGCCTTCACAAACGGTCAAATCAACACTATTGCCGATGGCGGGAATTTTTGAATTGAGAATCAGAATGCGCGGACGATTTTTTTGCCAGAATATCGCCTTGATACGGTTTTCGACACCGACATTATCGGCTGGTAACGAATTCCAGTCTGTCGAAGTCCGCTTTCTTTCCTGCCAGAAAACGCTAATGCCTGCGATTTTGAGAATTGAAAGCAATGAACGTAGAAATTTGCGTTCGCCCAATACACCTGCCAAATTCCTCGCTTTTCCACCAAGAGCGTCACCTTTCGTCAACAAATAACGATAAACCAATTCATCGGCAAAATCATTACTGGCAGGCAAAAGAAATTTTTCGATAAATTCCTTGACAACCAGAGTTTTATCTTTATCAATCAAATGATTCTGTGCTTTTTCAGATAGACCGGAAGCCGCCAGCAAACCACTCCTGATGTCCTCAAATTTTAGTAATTCCCTGGGATTCTTGGCACGAGACGCCAAATTCCTTAATGCTCTGGCTTCTTCAATATATGGCGTAGCCATGTTGTTTTTCTCAAGTGCCATTGCAACAAAACCTGCCCGAGTTTTGTCATGTGGCGTGACAAGATCGGATGCGGAACGAATCAATTGGTTTTTCGGCATTGTTTGTTCCTTATTTTTTTCGCCAGAGATAAACACTCTTTCGAATTTCCGTTCGGCCATAATTACCCATCTGTTGGCTGCTATTGCCTTTGCCTCGAGGCAGGACAAACAGCTTCTCGATACTCCAGCCAAACTGCTCCGCAAACTCCGACAAAATCAAATCCACCGGAATTTCCTCGCCGCCGTAACGGACGTTATCATTAACCATGACGCAATAACCGCCACTTCTGGTGATTCGGGCAAGTTCAAACACGATGAAGCACATCTCGAAAAAATAATTTTTTACCATTCGTGGTATATTGGTGTTATTCAGCAGCTTTTTGCGATTCAATTCATCAAGAGCCATGTTGACTTCCGACATTGCCTCCGAATTATTGTATGTCCGAAAAACTTTATCATAATCTTTTTCCCGTTCAAGTGAACGGTACATTGCACGTAACTGTTCCGTTTTTTCCTTGTTTTCAACCGTACATGACAACATCGTTTGCCTCAAATCCCGAATCTGACCGGAATTCAAACCAAGCCAGACCAACTCGAGAGCGTAAGTTCGCGTGTAATCGTAGCGATTACAATACGGCGGTGAAGTAACGATAAAATCAAAATACTCATTCTCAAACTTCGGCAATTCCGACAAACATGAGCCTTCGATGATATGGAGCGGGTGTTGAGGTTTTTTTCGTTCTTTTTCAGCCACGTCAAAAAGAAAACCGTTGTTGTCAGGTGCTACGTCCACAGAAATTTGATTGATCTTTCGCAAGAGGGCTTCTTCAAATGAAAAGATGATTCCTTTATCAAAGGGTTTCCCTGATAAATTTCGATCAGCACGATAATCCCAACGAAGATATTGTCCGTCTTTTCTCGTGTAACTGATTTCTTCCAATACCGAAAAGCCTGCAAAAAGCAAAAGATTTTGGATGTGAGTATTCTTGATTTCATTGCAGAAATCCAGAAATAAATTGAGAACCTCTTCTGTTTCCTTTGGAAAGGCATCTTTTGTAATGGATATATGGTGGATGTGTTTTTTGATCTTTGTGAAATCAATATCAGGATTGGTTTTCAATAGATTAAAGAAACCATTGACATACTCGCGCACCTCTTCAACAGGGGCATTAAGTGCGGATTGCCTGGCTTGCATGGCAAAAACTCCGACCGGCAACAATTCGATACCAACCGATTGCCAGCCCATTTCCTGTGCAGTAAAAAGGGTTGTCCCTGATCCGGCAAAAGGGTCAAGAATTCGTTTCCCTTTGCCTCCGTACTCTTGCAGGAAATACTTGACCAGAGACGACGAAAAACCCTCTTTGTACTTAAACCAACGAAAAAATGGTTCATCTTTATTTGCCTGGAAACTGACGACCTTCCGATTAAGATTGTAGGCTGTTTCTAATCGGTTTTTGAAACGCAAAAATAAATCTTCCCTTGCTTGCCTCGATATTGTTGTTTCCGTATGCATGTTTTTTTATTCTCGTCTCTCGTGTAAGCCAAAATTCATATCGACTTGATCTCGATTCTTTTCTCAAAAGTACATTTATGCTTACCCTTTCCATTTCAACACGACGACTTCTTCGTTCATGTCCTTTTTCGTTGCCGTTGCAAAGCGGGTGCGGAACAGGTCGATGGAATCGAGTTGATAGCCCAAATGGACGGCAATGTCCCCCAAAATTTTTCCGGTTGGAATGTGTATTTGCAAAAACGAAGCCTGGTCGCCGACCACATAGCCCAGCATTGCTCCTTTTTTGAGGAAAGGTTTCAAACTTTCCAAATGCCGTGCCATTCCTCCGAAGTAGAGCCGAACGACCTTGTGATACTGTTTCTCAAAACCAGACGTTTTGCCCATTCTGATCCGTTTTTGCTCGATTTCTTCCGCAATTCGCAAGACTTCGGCGTTGTGTGAAATGTAATCACCGTCTTTATCATCCTTGTAAACGTTTCGTGTATTGGAACGCAACAACCCTTCTTTCATTTCCCGGAGTTCCGACTTGTCGTTCAAAAAACCGAGCAACACCGATTCCAAGCGGGTCGTTCGCGTATAATCCTTTTCGTTCGGGTACGGCGGCGATGTAAAAACAGCGTCGATGGAATTCTTCACAAGATAGCGGTCGGCGTTTCTCGCATCCCCGAAATGTATGCTTGCCGGATACCAGGGGTGACGGGAACGCATACTCTCAATCTCGGCCAAATCCTGCCCCATACGCTGGATGACCGACAACCAGCATTGAACCGCGTTGTCATCGACTTTTTTCTTTCGGGAAACGCCGACCTCCGGTCCGAAATGGAGCTTGCTGCAATAACGAACCGTCGATGTTGCCAGTGCGAGCAACTGGTGATTTTTGAACTCGGAACCGTGTTCTTCAATGGTATCCCGCAAAACCAGGGTCCGGTGCAAAGGAACCGGATCAATCGAATCGTGCAGGATCAATTCAAATTGCTCGTCCGAAAATGTTTGCTTCTTCTGTGAGGTTGCAATACGTTTTTTCGCACGTTTGGCAATCGTTTGAGAATCTTCAAGGAAAGCACTCGAATCAATCGACCAGTCACATTTCACACTGGAGGCGAAATGTGCCATTTTGTTTGCTTCGATTCCGACGCCACGCAGATGGTGCAACTTCGCCTCGACCAGCGTTGTTCCGGTTCCGCAAAAAGGGTCAAGGATCGTATTTCCTCGTTTCAAACCGAAACGGTCAAGATACTCTCTCACCAGATGCGGTGGAAAGGAAAGCACAAATCGATACCAATCGTGAAACGGCTGGTCGCCGGTGAACAGTTTGTTCGCCTGGGAGTTTTTGTACTCCTTCCGTTCCATCTCAGGAAATAAAACTCTCTGTTTGCTCACACCGGTACTCTCCAAAATATGGACATTTTCTGTATTATACCAATATACTCCCGTTTGATGGAATTTTCAAGTATCGGTTCGTGACGTGCGAACCGACAGCAGAACCAGCAGAAAGACAAACAGCGAAGCCGCGATCACAAGGGCGGGGGTTCCGTACAACAGGCCGGGCTGAAACTGTGTCGTTGCGGCTTTTGCCAAGTCGTTCATCGGTTCCGGGTTGCCGATCCATGTTCGCAGCCATTCGTACTTGTTGAGATTTTCCTCCGTTACCTTTTGAAGCAAAACGCCGATCGAATTGTTGGTGATATGAAACACGACGCCCGGCCAGATGCTCCCGGTTCGCAGGGCAAGCCAGGCAAGTACGATTCCGGTGAGGCACGCCATCATCGACTGCTGCAAAAAAGCGTGCGTCGCCCCGAAAAAAATCGACGTGATGACGATGGCGCGCAAGCGGTGGCGCGGCGTGTCGAGACCGGTCAAAATGTAACCGCGAAACGCAATTTCCTCGCAAATGCCGGGGAGCACGGCAATCAGCAGGAACATCAGCCAAATCGGAATCGCGTCAAGCTGGTGTCGCAATTGTTCGAGCATCGCGAAAATCTCCGGCGAAACGGGATACGCCTGTAAAACCAGCCGTTCCAGCATGACGGTGACCGGATGCCAGCAAACAGCGAGCAGAAATGCAAGCGGAATCGTTCTCCATTTTGGTGGGGCAAGCCGCAATGTTTCGCGAATGGAAGACGAGGTCATCGCCGTCAGAAAAATCACCGGAAGCAGGATGATCCCCAGTTGGGCAAGCAACACATTGAGTACGAAATTGAGTTCGACGCTGGAACCATGCACCGCCAGATTTGCAAAATATTTGAGTGACAGAATCACGAACCCGCACAAGAGGGCCGCCTGCGGGGTCGGTCGCGGGAGGCGTGTTTTGAGGAGTCGCACGAGCCATTTTTTGAGGTTGAACTTTTCGCTTTCCCGGAACAGCACCCCTTCCGAGTTAAACTGATCGACGGCCCATCGAATCGCGACGACACAGCAGCCGAGTGTCACGAGCAGCACGACGGGGAGGTATTGGAGTGCCCGGGCGTAGTCCCCTTCGATGAGCGTGGCGAGTTCGAGCACGATTCCCGAAACCGGAACAAGCGACATTCCGAGATTGAGTTCCTGTCCCGGCGACATCGGGAGCAAAACAAGCGGCATGACGATCAACAGGAGCGGCGTCAGATAATATTGACCTTCTTTCGAACTTTTCGCATACGAGGCGAGCGCGATGCAAAGAGCACTGAACAACGCCGCCGACGGAATCAACGCCAGCGCGAGCCAAAGCAATGCGAGTCGCGGCGGCAAACCGACCCCGGTCAGTTGGGCGACCAAAACATAAGCGGTCGCACCGACGCAGAGGATGTTGAGCATTGATGTCAACACGCTGAACGTCATGACGGTCAGCAATTTGGAAAGTACGATCTCAACGCGGCTTGCCGGGGAACTGAGCAGTGTTTCAAGCGTTCCCCGTTCTTTTTCGCCGGCGCAAAGATCGATCGACGGATAAAACGCGCCGGTGAGTGCCCAAATCAGGAGCAAAACCGGCAGAAAATTCGACCAGAATGACGCCCCGTGAAATTCGGTCTTTTCGGCGATGTCGTTCGATTGCACCACCAGCGGACTCGCCGTTTCGCTTGGCAAACCGTGTCTTTTCAAATTCGCTTCGCCGAGCAATTGGTTCCAGCGGTTGAGCGATTCTCTGAGCCGTGATTGGGCGATCCGCGATTTTTCGTTTGCCGTTGTGTAAACGATCACCGGCTGCGACGCTTCAGCGGTTGCGGGAGGCCGGAGGCTGGAGGCTGGAGGCTGGAGACTGTCAACTCCGGCCTCTTTTTGACGCAGGTCGTCGAACAGCATCGGCGGAATCACCAGCGCGGCATCGTATTGTTTTCGCTCAATCTCCTGTTTCGCTTCGGCCAGTGATTCGGATTTCTCTTTCATCGTTTGAAACCGCAACTGGAGAAGACGCTGTTTGTCCGGCGACGTGAAAAGCGAGTGGTGTAGTTGGTCCGCAAAATTGCCGTCGTCATCCGTTTCAAAAAGAGGCGGGAGGCTGCCAACTCCTGCCTCCCGTATGTTGTCGGGCAGAAACACGATGATCCGGCTCGGCGTTTGTTGCGTGAACTGTCCTGCCTGAAAAAACGTGACCCCCATCACCGGATACAACAAAAGCGGCAGCACGAACATCATGAACAGCATCCGGCGGTCCCGGAGCTGGTCGCGAATTTCCCGTTTGAGCAAAAGCAGAATATGGTGAAACGACATATTTTGAAATTTCAAGAAAAAGTGCAAGCGAAAAAAAGGGGCAGTTGTCAGGAGGCAGGTTAGCGGTCGGGCTTGCCCGACGTTCAAGAGTTTCATTCAAGATGAAATATTGGTATGGACACAAAAGTTGAACCGCCACCTGATTTTTTGGCCACGAAGACCGCAGCTTCCGTTGGTCGCTGCTGTCCAACTCTTATGTCCAGGTCAATATACCACGAAACCGTCCAAAAACCAAGAAGCCGGAAGAAAATGAAAAACGAAAAGTTAAAAGTGAGAAATTGGAATCCAACTTTTATTGGTATGGACACAAAAGTTGAACCGCCACCTAATTTTTGGGCCACGAAGACCGCAGCTTCCGTTGGTCGCTGCTGTCCAACTCTTATGTCCAGGGCAATAGTTTTTCACTTTTAACTTTTCGTTTACTTCAGCATTTCTTCCCATTGCTGTTCGGTGTAAACCGTTTCCTGCTGGAAGGCTTTGTTCGCCTGGAATTTCTGAAACAGGACCCTTGCCTGATTTTTCATTTTTTGGGCATTGACGGAATCGTCCTGCAACTGATAGACCCGCACCAATTGCAAATACGCCTGGAGAACATCCGGGTGTCCCTGATAACGTGCGATCGCGTGTCTGTTTTCGAGAACCGACTCCTCGTAATATTCCGGCCCCATTTCGGTCAGCAAACGACCGGTCAGAAAAAAAGCGTTTCGCAGCATTCTTTCTTCCGAAGCGGTCAGGCCAAACCCGTCTTCACGTTTCAGGAGAAGTTCGCGGGCTTGTTTCAGGTGTTCGAGAGCGGAGTGTTGGGTCCCGGCCAATTCCCGTTCCGCCTTGACTTTGACGTCTTTTCGCGGGCTGGCTTCAATTTCCGACTTGAGCCTCGTGCCGACATTAAGAAACGCATTGGCCAAAAGATAATGCGCTTCAGGTGCACGTTGTGCGTCAGGATACATTTTCAGAGCGTCGCCCAGCGTTTCCATGACCCGGTCGTATTGCTTCGTCTTGAGATAAAGCCGGCCGAGTTCGAAAAGCGACTCACGATACACCTCGGCCGCAGGGGAGAGGTTTCCATTAATGTTTTTCGCGAGCAGCCGGATTGCGTGATCCAAGTTGTTCTTTTCCTCGAAGACGTAAGCCGTCGTCAAACGGGCCTCCCCCGCGATCTGGTCGTTCGGATAATTTTCAAGACACCGCGTCAATTCAGTGGCGGCAATCTCGATTTCATCCAATTGAAAAAGCATTTCGCCGATATAATAATGTGCCTGTGCCTGCCGGATCAATTGATTGTGTTCCAGGAAAAGACGATACATTTCGATCGCCCGAAGATAATCGCGTCCGTACCGGTAATTTTCGGCACTTTCCCAGACGTTGTGCAAAAATTCCGGCATGGTGAACGTCCATTCCGCCAGGGTTTGATACCATTTTCCCGCTTCCGCATATTTTTCCCTGGCCGCGGCCATCGTCTTTTCGTATTCGTCCAGACGCATGGTTTTCGCCTGATTTTGCAGCATGTCCCCCCAATCGATGTAGAGCCTCGCATAAATCCGGCTTTGATCGACCTCGGGCATCAGCTTGCCGAAATACTCGAGCAGGCGGACCGCTTTTTCGTATTGCTGTATGTCGATCATGCTGTTGATTGATTTGTTTGCCATGTCAATGATGCTGTCGACCGACATCCATGAATCCAGGTACTCGGGATGTTGTTGAAAATCCTCCAGGGCACGTCCAAGAGCCACAAGTCCCTCTTCTTCGTGATTGAGCGTGAATTCGATGTAGGCCCACCGGAGTTTCGCAAGGACGCCTTCCACGGTTCCCTGGAACGTTCTCGCAATCGTGTAGTATTCCTCCTGGGCACGCTGGGGATCACCCAAACGTTCGTGACTGAGTCCCTCAAGCAATGCGGCTTGCCGATACCAATCGAGAATGTCCGTATCGTGCCGCCGGACCGTTTGGAAGTGTCGAATCGCTTCATGGTATTTCTGATCGGCCAACAATCGCCATTTTTTGATCACCATCGCTTTGGAAGAAAAATCTCCGGTGAGGTCCGCTTCGGGAGAAAACGGCGAAAAATCCTCCCTTTCCCGGTCCGGCGTCAATACTTTGGCGTCCTGCAATTTTTGAAGTTGTTCAAAGTCGTTCGGCTGGTCCTGCGAATTCTTGTTTTCACGCGGATTTTCATTTGGCGGAACGGCATCGTCGTCCGGATCGTTCCGGCGATAAACGACCGGAACCCAAGTACCGCAGCCGGTACGGGCGGTAGATTTCGGCTCTGCACAACCTTCTGGAATTTCTAACCGCTTTGAGTATAAATTTTTCCGCAGGTCATCTGGAAAAGATTTTGGAAGCAAATACTCATTCCTGGTCGATGGTTTCCTCTGTGGCAAATGAGCGTCATCTTCCATTTCTATTTTCGATGGTGATTCCGGTTGATAATAAAACGGATTGTGATCATCATTCTCGTCCGGGGTTTCCGGATTTGTCGTCGTATCCTCCTGATCCTGGTTTTGTGGAAACGGGAAAGCCTGTTTGAGGCGACGCGGAACCTCCTGTTCGGGTTCGAGAATCGGTGTTTTCTGCAACTGAATTCTCAACTGTTCAAGATCGTTTTCCGTAACGCTTAACTGCGGATTTCTTTGCAAATTCTCGGCTCTTTGCCTGAACACATCTCCATATCGAAGGCTGATTCGTCCTGCCGTGAATTCCCTTTCCAGAAAAAATGGAGTGTTCTCTGGAACGGTTTCAAACACTTTTCTGGCTTCCTCGAGCTTATTATCAAGTCTGAGGTAGATCGTGGTTCTTAACAAAGCGGCCTTTTGCTTTTCCCGTTCCAAAAACGGCCCCATTTTGTCAAACTTGTCCAGATAATCAAGTGCTTTTTGAAAATTGGAAGTTCGGGAATAATAGTGAGCATTGGCAAGATACCAATAAGTGATTTTTTCGTTTGGTGCATGAAGTTCCAACGCGGTTTCCAGGCTTTCAATCGCTTCGGTATATTTTTTACCGTGAAAGAGCGACTCACCGAGATAAAAATAACCTTCCGCGACATGTCCCGCCAAAAAACCCCCTTCGCGCGACTCGGCGAGCGCATCTGCGGCAATTCGATAGTATTGCGTTTTATCAACAACCCAAGCCTGTTCAGACAAACGACTTGTGGCAACGCCAAGAACGTACAACGCCCCGCTCCGTTTTTCGACTTCTTTTTTTGACGCATAACGGAGCACTGATTTGGCATACTGAATCGCTTCGTTATATGCCCCAAAATCAAGAGCGCGAACCGCCATTTCCAGCGTCGGGCGACGCATCTCAATAACAACGATAAACGTCCAAAAAACAAGGAGAATCAAACCCAGACCGATCAGCCCCAGGGAAATCGTATACGCTTTTTGACGCTGGACCGACGTCCAGTTTTGAATTCTCAAAAACAATTCTTTGGGGCTGAAACCCGGCTTGCGCGTATTTTCGCTTTCGTCGTCATCGCTGAAACGATTTTTTGAATTCTTTAACCCTTTTTCGTCGGCGTTTTCTCGAAAAGCCATCCTTGTTTCGCTTTTGTTTCAAAGACATCCGGGGCATAAATACAGTCATTCAGATGTACTTTTAACAAAAATCGCTCTTGAAGTCAATGTATGTTTGTTCATATAATTACGTGCCGGGTGCGGTAAAATTCTGTACGCACGATTTCGTCTCCAACGGGGACGCATAAGATAGCCGGAGTGTGAGGCGTACTCGCCGAACCCCCGGAAACGAAAGCTGAACAACTTATTTTTATCACACCCATATACGTTTATACTCCGCCGGATGCGGAATATCATTACGGCAGCGACCAAATGCCGCGTTTGGCTTTTTTGGCCTTCTCCTCCGCCCGGAGAAAGCGGTCTTTCATTTCGCGGGAATAACGGTACTGCGGTTCCGCACGGGCAAGACCTTTTTCAATCAAAATCTCGTTCAAAAGAGTGCCGTCGTCGAACCAAACCATCGCCAGCGTTCGTCCCCATTTGTCGATTTGATCGCCGTCATAAGTGATGCGAACCTTGTTGTTGTGGTCCGCGACCATTTTTTTCGTCAATTGCGACGCTTCAGGCCCGAACGGCTCGACCGGCGCGTTCAGCTTGACGGTTTCCGGCGTATTGGCACCAATAAGACGAATCCTGACCCGATTTGTCAACAAAAGAGTGTCTCCGTCGACACAACGTTCGACCGTGTATTCCCCTTCGGGAATCACTTCGTTTTTCATGTCGGACGACTCTGAAGAATCGCGTTTCGTCGATCCGTTTTGATTGAAGTCGAGCGGAATACCGCATGATTTTCCGATCAGAAACAGAATCGCAATCAAAATCAAACCGACAATCCCGGCGGCTCCCTTGGGTTTGCCTCCAAACGGATTCATGTTTTTTCTGCGTCGTGCCACAATAAAAAGTTCTCCTTAATAAATATTGCTTGTTGTAAAAAAGCTTGGATGCCTGAAAGGCAGGGCGGTTTCGCCGAAACCGCCGCTGTGCTCGCTAAAAAACAAGTGATTTTTCAGCCACGACGGATGATTTATCCAGATTCCGCAGATGAACACAGATTTTTTGAAAAACATCTGTGAAAATCTTTGTCATCTGTGGATAAAAAAAATTCGTGTTTCATCCGTGTCAATCTGTGGTTGCAGAATCTTGTTTTTTCGGTTCCTGCCTGTATACTGCGTGAAGAAATAGGAGTGTCTTGCACGGGTATACCTGATATTCCCGGAAAACGCAATCCCATTTTTTGATCCTGCCATTCAACTCTGAATTGAAACCGTTATGTCCGAAAAAGAGCCGCCGCTGAAAATCCTTGTTGTTGACGATGAAGAATCCCATGCCGAGGTCGTTGCCGCGTCCCTTGAAAAAGTGGGGGCGGTTTGCCGGATTGAGCATTCGCAAACTGCGGCGGTTGCCGCGATCAACGCTTCCTATTTTGACGTGATCGTGACCGATTTGATGCTCGAAAACGACGAAGGCGGTCTCGAAATCCTGCGGACGGCGAAATCCGTCTCGGAAGAAACGGAAGTCATTGTCATGACCGCACATGGGTCGGTCGAAATCGCGGTTGAGGCGATGCGGCAAGGGGCGTTCAATTATCTGCAAAAGCCGCTCGATCTCAAACAACTCCGCACGATCGTCGAAAAGGCGGGGGAAAGTTCCCGTATCCGGCGTTTGAATCGGGAGTTGCGTCAACGTCTCGACGAAAAATTCGGTTTCGGCGGCGTGATCGGCAACAGTCCGGCGATGCTTGCCGTCATTGAGCGTCTCAAACGTATCGCTCCGACCGACGCAACAGTTTTGATTCAGGGGGACACCGGGACGGGAAAAGAGCTGTTCGCCCAGTCGATTCACCAGAATTCTCCCCGAAAAAACAGGCCGTTTGTCGCATTGAATTGTGCCGCCCTGAGCGAAAACATCCTCGAAAGCGAATTATTCGGTCATGTCAAAGGGGCTTTCACTGATGCAAGTTCCGACCGGCTCGGCAAATTCGAATACGCCAACGGCGGCACGATTTTTCTCGACGAAGTCGGCGACATGCCGATGGCGACCCAGATTAAATTGCTCCGCGTCCTTGAAAACGGGGAGATTACAAGGGTCGGGTCAAACGATCTGATCAAGGTGAATGTGCGGCTCTTGTCAGCAACCAACCGGAATCTGGAGGAAGCGGTGAGTACCGGTGCGTTTCGGCAGGATTTGTACCACCGTTTGAAAGTGGTGACGCTTCGCATCCCGTCGCTGAAAGAACGACGTGCCGATATTCCGATTCTACTGGACCATTTCATCAAAATTTTTGCCAAGAAAAACGGAAAAAAAATCAATGGCGTTTCCCATGCCGCCCGCAAAAAGCTCCTTGCTTATGACTGGCCTGGTAATGTGCGTCAATTGCGCAATGTGGCGGAAAGCATGGTGGTCGTCGATTTCGACCAAATCATCGATCTCGACGACATGCCGGAAGAGCTTCTCAATGGGGAAATTCCGATGATCACGACCACGACGATCATCGCCAACGGGACAACCTCGGATTCGGTCTCCATTTTTGCGACCGACCCGGCGGATCAGGTGGTGAGCGCATCGACTTCTTTGCCGCAGAAATCCGGAGAATCCCTCTCCGTCGAACCGTTCGCCGGTCTGGTGGGACAGTCTCTCGAAACGGTGGAGCGTTTTTTCATTGCGGAAACGTTGAAAATGACCGGCGGAAACCGGGAAGAAGCGGCAAAACTCCTCAAAATCGGCGAACGCACGCTTTACAGAAAAATCAAAGAGTACAATCTTTGACCGGCGATGCCTTCACCGCCGGGATATACCGCAGTCGGTAGGAACGGTAGCCTTCGGCCTCCATGGAAGTGAAAAGTTGAAGAGCGAATCCAACTTTTCATTTTTAGTTTTTCACTTGGCTGGACCGTTGCTATTTGCTTTTCAAGTCAAAATCAAAGACGTTTTTACTCTTGTCGGTTGTGACCGTCGCTTGACAAGGAGTCGTGCTTGCTAACGTGTAGGCTTGTGGAAGCATATTGACGGCACGCGAATTCTTGATCGGCTCTCCGCCGGGGTTGGGCAAATAGCTTTTTCCATCCCACAATTCCTTCGTTTTGGAAAAACACACTTTGTATTCACCGGGAGTTGTCCCTCCCTGAGGTTTTCCTGTTGTCGTCTGAATGAAATAAACACCGTCCGCATTTGTTCTTCCGGAGGCGGAAAGTGCCGTACCGCTTTGGGAGACGGGAGAGAAAATGAGGGTGGCATCAGGAAGTGGTTCGCCATCCAATGTGACCTTTCCTGTCACCAGATAGACTCTCGGTCCGGAATTACCCGGACAACCTGCAACAAAAAAGAGGGCGGCCAGGAGAGTCAAAACAACAAAATAGGGTTTCGTTTTTTGCATAAAATCATGAACTCCGTAATGACAAAAAACATCACAAACAGAAAAATCTTCTGTTTGTGAAATCAAGGGGAAATACACAATGAAATAACCAAGGGGCGGTAACCCCCCCTGGTTTGATCCACTATTGGAATCGTTGGCTACAGAAACGACCGATCAGTCAACGTTTGTTGACTCACCGCCGGCGGCACTGCCGAAAGATCCCCAAACACCAAAAGTTGAAGGACCGGTGTAATTGTTGTAACAACCACCGTTGTGTCCGTTTTCGTCGGCCGGGGTCGCTCCCAAATGGCGACTGAGGTCACCGGTATTAATCGTATCACTGACGAATGTGACGGAACCGTCAAGCCGTGCGGCGTTGACACCGCCTGTGTGATAACTGGAAGCGGTCATCAAAGCCCAGGCATCGTCGTTGGTACGGCAAGAAGGCGAGTTGGGCGGAAGAATGGTGTTGAACATATTAAAAACATTTCTTGCGTCCCCCCACCGGGTTGCTTTGTGCCCCAACGCGCCGTTCGATCCGAGATTGAACATTCCGTTTGACCCGCGGAAATTCGCGCAAAGCTGAGGGACAATGCGATCGATGCGAAATGCGGTATCACCGTTGACCATTCCGGATTTGATCCGTTGGTCCTGACCGCCTTTTCCGACACAGGTTTCCGAATAAAGGGCGGTGTTGCTGGTCCCGTCCGAAGCGGAAGCAAACGTGTATTTCACTTTGACTCGAGGACCGATTCCGGGGTTTACATCCCCCGGCCCAGGATCATTCATGCGACAGAACAACCCTCTGGCAATCCAGTCATAAGCGGAAAAGGCATCCCCCTGACTGCACACGTAATTTCCTCTTGGACGTCCGGCATCCTGGCCATCCGAGGGACAACGGAACATCGCAACATTTTTCGCAAACGTATCAGGGACTTTTGTTGTTGCGCCAATGCTGGGATATACCGTATGGGCATCATCCCACGGCCAAGGCGTGTAATCACCGCCTTGCGAGTTGTCTTTTGCTTGCACTGCGACAGCCAATTGTGATTTCAATTCTTCGGCGAGTGCCGTTTGTTCGAAGTAAGGCAAAAGAGTAACCTGCCAACTGTAAACGTCAACGCCGTGCATACGGTCATTGTGATTTACCTCCGGACACCTGTAGGCTGCCCAGATCAAGTCCCAGCCGTTGCCGGGAAGACGCTTTTGAGCGTCGTGAAACGTATGAGTCGCCAGCCCATATTGTTTCAGATTGTTTGTGCACTGCATGCGCCGTGCCGCTTCGCGGGCGGCCTGAACGGCGGGCAAAAGAAGGGCGATCAAAATTCCGATGATCGCAATGACGACCAGAAGTTCA
>Ga0209629_10000999_pt1 | contig 16863 bp, 7 predicted proteins | sample TergutCu122P5_FD_187286 | JGI IMG/M metagenome (GOLD analysis project Ga0209629, IMG submission 187286) | Cubitermes ugandensis P5 segment gut microbial communities from Kakamega Forest, Kenya - Cu122 P5 (SPAdes) (version 2) | ecosystem: Host-associated > Arthropoda: Insects > Digestive system >...
GGGGATTAGCAGTTAATTAACGTAATGTAATAAAGAAACAAAAAAGTAAAACACTATTGAGGACTGGACAAATAAAAATGCTGTACTTTATAAAAGCAAATTTCAGTCCTAGCCAGAAGTTTAAGAACAGGCGTGGAAACATGAATAGTTAACACAAGAAAGGTGTTCTCACAGTGGAAATTAATCCTGCGGCGCTTCAGACCAATGCGGGCCATGTTCTCCTCATTCTTGAGGTTTATAGATCACACACAACGCCACACCACAGTCGGTAGAACTCCTTTGAACGAGTGATCAGCTCGTCACAGAGACAACACACTACACTCACAAGAGACAGACATACATGCACCCGGCGGGAATCGAACCCACAATCTGTCTGTTCCTATTTGTAATATTTTTTGCACGATATTTAGTTTGTTCTTCCGAATCGTGTGTTGTTATTATCTCATTTTCAGTTTTGCTTTCAGATCACACTTGACAGTCATACGAAAGTGTCTTATTCACTAATACTGTCTGTCTATACTGCCAATATACTGTACGTGCATTACTTTGCTTTCCCAATTTTAAAGGCACTGCTAATCGTGCTTCTGTGTGTTGTACGTATCCTCTGTTTTTTTGTCAGTACTTTCATTTATTTGGGTCTATTCTTCTACAACTTTTGTTATTGTTTTAACAGTTGAATTCGCATTTGGTTGATTGCTTGCTTGGATTTAAAAAATATTTAAAAATTGTTTATGTTTTTGTATTAAAACATTCTACAGCTTTGTTTATATTTGGTTTGTAAGTCGCTTCAACTTGTAGCAGGTCTCTTCCTCCGTCTTCTCATTATTATTATTATTATTATTATTATTATTATTATTATTATTATTATTGAGTTCCTTCCATCCTGTCTTTTTGGGACCACCATCCGGTGGTAGCAACACCTGTATTAAATACATATATTATTTACAGTACTTTCCCTTGCTGAACTACTCATATTTAACTTTCTTCAATTATGTTTCTATATCTGTAACCAAAACTTTTTTAGTAAAGAAAAGGTAACAGCGAAGTTTTCCTGCCCACGCCAATAAGGCTTAAAGGGGGGAGTGAAAGTATAGCTGCAGTCATTCTTAGAATCTGCTCTGGATAGAGGGAAGTGGTTAACTTCAGACCCCGGCCGCTTTACATTCAGGAAGTACCCCAGCACCCACTGAATAAGAGGTTTGGGTGGACCTCACAGATGGCCTGGGCGATTTGGGAAAAAAAAAAATTTCTATGCGCCTGTCCATTTCGAAACCTGAGCTGTCCAGCCCATAGCCCAGATGCTATATTGATGACGCTACCCTGTCTCACATCGCTGTTACTACATATTACATTTTCTTGTAAGTTACCTCTTCGGAAATATTCAGCAATTCTCTACTTAAGAAATTCATTCTTCACTTGCTAACTTCTGAATAACTGCGCAGTGCATGTTTCACATCCTGTGTAACTCAACATAAAAGATATCTCTATTTATCCATTTCTTGGATACACACAACAGAGTGTTTTAACTGAAATGTTCATAGAGATGAGTACGTGAAATGTATACTTCAAAATTTGTTTCTTCTTTCCTCCCGCGCGTTCATAGCTAAAAAAGAAGAATCGTCGGGAAATCTTTCTAAACCTTTTAAACCCGAAGTCAAATGAGGGTGGTGTGGGTGGTGGTGGGAGAGCGTTATTGAAAATATTGCATTTATTTCAGGAAAAACGGAAAATCTTCGGCTCTGAATTTTCCTAGGCAACGCTCGCTCTTCCTTCTGTACGGTACGCACAATGGAGACAGACCAAGGGGAAAGTTTCTATTTACAGACGCTGTCAATTGCTGAATATTATATAACGCCGATAGTTCATAAATTAAATATAAATAAGGAAAACTCGTGTTGTGACACTGACAGTCGGAAACCAAAATTCAAGGATAAAAACCTCTACACACACTCCACAGGAAGTGGCCTGTTATCGAACCCGGACTTTTAAGTTGAGAAGCTAGAGAGAGTTTCGGATATGAAGAGGATAAAGTGATAGGGAAAAGGTCAAGCAAATCCTGTACAGGCCTGGAGAAGTCTTGAGAGTTCCAGGAGGCTGAGGGTTCCAGATTCCCAGACAATCGGCACATGAAAGTGGCAAGGGTGTCAGCTCTGTCCACCGGACGCCTGAATCCCGTAGGGAATGTTCCTGGTACTCATTTCTGTTAGAGTTGACATCAGGGCCATAGTTCGGCCGGAAAAATTAAGTCAATAAAAAATTCCTATGATACCATCGACATCGGAAATCAAACGTGCAACCTTTGGACTTGAAGCGCAGTGTCTTAACCCTAAAGTGATAGGAAGTGAATCGTTTTTTAGTCGTGCAGCGCAGGAAAGACAAGGAGAAAAATATTGCCCGTGAATTATTAACGCTACAGACCTGTATGAAAGGAGGTACTGCTACGTGTAATTGAGGTAAGAGCTCGACATTTGCTCTAGGATCGAGGTGAGAAAGGAAAATTTTTTTTTTCTTCAGGTGGCCGGTCGCAGGACTGGCGGATGAACACAAACTTCCATCCAGCAGTCCACCAATAATGTACGCGAAACCTAATTGCAGTATTTATATGTCGTTGCTTTATTTTAAACATATGCCTTACAGACTGCCTCGTAAAGACTTGTTTTATGTCGTTTCATCTCCGTTATTTTAAGTGGACAATGAAAAACTTAGGTGCACTAAAGAGAAAGTGACAGAGAGAGGTGTTTTATGTAAGGACGCTGTTATATGCCAGGATTAAATAGCGTCAATGATAGAAAATGAATGTGAGTATGTAACATTGGTTGTAGAATAATGACAATGGAAACCTGAACCACTTAGAGAAAACTCTGTTCTAGTGCCAATTTTTCACCAAATATCCAATATGGACAGGCCAGTTATCGAATTAGGACTTCCTGGTATAAGGCAAGCGTAAATTCCGTCGGTAGCATATCAGCTTAAATTCATTTCTTAGTTCGATAGACGGACGAATTCGCTTATAACGTTATCGAATGGAGGGAATAAATTTTATCGCTATAAAAGAGTGTCGCTGTAAGAGAAGTGTGCGGTAAAAGTAAAGGAAAAATATTTCAGTACAAATTACAGGCCTGCAGGCAAATTACTTAATGTTAACGCTATGATCTATTTAAAATTCAAGTTACAATTAAAATTTAGAAATAATGAAGATTAATCTTCTGTAATTGTAAGTATCCATACAGGTTTACGGTACAAATACGTTAATTAACATTAAAATTCAGGAAGAACAAAAGTTATTACAAAAAGAGGACCGCTCTTTGCTTAAACCACCTCGGCAGCGTCTCATCGACGTCGCTTCGTTCAGACTTTCGAAGTCACTTTATTGTCCATCTATTTTTATTTCTTTTTTCCAAATCGTTTGGATCGTTGAATTTACAAGACCAAATTCCCAACACACGTCAGCTTTATTTTTCAACTTTCTATTTGTCGTATCACTGTAACTTTTCCTTCGACGCTCAAAACCCTCCTTTTATTTGTGACTGTCGCCATATTATCACGTTACCAGTCTCGTCTTAACTGCAGGAGTAGAAACGTAGGGACAACTTAAATCACAGAGTGAATTATGGTTACAATTTTCTTTTTCCGGGCCTATAATTTATGTAGCTACCTTAAATGTAGAGGATTTGCCCTATCAAGGACGAAGGGGTGGTTGAATTCTAAGAATAGTCTACTTCTTGACAATATTGGAAAGGATGATTGGCAACGTCGTTTTATCCGAGGTAGATGCTCTTATGTATGTCGTATTAAGCAAGGCTGAAAAAACGTGCCTAATGGGGAATTGGTTGGTACCACTGAATGTAGGTCATTTTAACCGAGTCAAAAGTATTAGTGAAATTGTTTAACTCTGTTTTCAGTATTATGTCCCAACCAATGGTCGTGTGGGAAGAAACATGAACTGAAACTTCAACAAAACGTGTTGTTATGGGTCCGTTCCATTCTGTTGGTTAAATGTAGACCACAGCGCTACGCAGCTAGACAAACACTGGCCCTATTCGACACGTACGGAAAGTATCCCTTTAACGCGGAAATCAGCATTGCAGCCATATTTTCTTCCGTTCTGCTCTTCGCAATCCCACTTTAAAGAACTATTCTGTACAAGAAGGAGTTGCATTCAACTCCGAACACTTTGGAAACGATACATCGTATATGTCCAATCCGTGGGCAAAATAGAGTCAAATCAAATACTACGTACAATGAAACCGTCCCCCTTGCCCTACATACGCCTCAACTTTCGATTACCGCAAGGATAATCTGTACGTGATGTTGAATATGCAAGACTGCAGAACACCCAGCATCTCAAAAACTCCATGGATCAGAGTCATTAGAGTTACCTCTCTGTTAATCATACTACCATTCGCCTTCTATGCTACCCATAAGTTCATTACCACAGTCATAAAAGCCACGTCAAATAAAGTTCTGCCTGTGCTCAGGCACCACAACATGAACATTTAGGCTGAATGGCGGTATAGCTCCACGCCTCCTTAATTTTAGCTCTAGAACGAAATTAAAGATCAGATTCATTCCTCGGTCACTGAATCTCCAGTGATAAAGCCTTCGATACCCATTGGATGTGGTAGGCCAGACAGCTGTTTTGATGCAGTAAAAAAGATTCCTGTCGCTGCTTTGAGTCAAGTCCACTTTCGTCTTTCATCCATCCCGTAACCTATTCGCTGAACAGATGCAGATATACCGACTAATTTTCAAGCCACTTCTAACACTACCATGCTATCATCTTTCTTATGCCTGTGTTGAAATATATTCAAGTCTCCTGGAATGTTTCCGTGTCTCGATTTGGCAACTATCACCAGCGTTTCGGAAAAACATACTATCCCCTCCTCCAGGATCAAGCAGTTTCGGCGTTTCGCAGGAGCGTAGTGCCGCCATCGTCAAGGTCAAATAGCCCACGAAGACTTCTGCGCTACACTTCTTTGAAACACTGATAACGACTTTTTAAAATCTTCGATTATTATTATTATTATTATTATTATTATTATTATTATTATTAATTTGTAGTGTAGGAATGTAAGCTTCGAGTTCCGCTCAGAACTTCTTGTGATTTGCATTCTTGTTGTTACTGTGACTGAGACACAATAAAAGGGAGATGCTGAGCTTTCACGCCACTTTTATTACATGCGAAAAGGCAATGTTCTATGCGTGCTGCATAGGAATCTACTTAGTCGATCCATATTTATATGTACTGTGCAGGCCGCATGCGCGTAGCTCGAGGTGGTGAGTTTATACTCGATCGCGCGTGGCGCCAGTTGTCGTCTGCTGCCAGAGCTCCGCCCATATACACAGGGCAGCCAATATCACTATCGACAGTTTGCGCTAAATATGCTGCCACTAAAGTAGGAGACCGCAGACGGAAGAATTCAGATTTGAATGTGATATAATGTAAACTCTTAACGTACAATGGTAATTAATGTCAAACATTCTAACATTTAAAAAACTCCGCATTTTTCATATGTGTCTATCAGAACGAGACAAAATTATTTCCATACACAGTAATGTCTCGTGCGTTGTGTCACCTTCTAACGTTTCGGACAAATCTGTCGACACCGAAAATTTTTCTCACCCGTTGCCTCAACTCAGCTTTTCTTCTCTTTTACCTAATTATTTTAATCTCTTCCATCTTCGTGCAGCCGATTCCCAATGATTCGCTAGTACAATCGTGTCGTTTCCCCGTCGCCGTAACTTCTGTTTTTTCCGCGTCGGTGAATTTCATAGGGAGTGACATCCTAGACGATGGTATTCTGCACAGTCACCGACGTGAGAATCCCAGATCTAACAAACGAAATTAACTGAATTAGTTTCCAGACAATGCACTGTACATATAATATTAAATAGAAATTAAGTGGATAGACTCTAACGGGGACTTCGGCCTTTCTGCAAGGTAGGAACTAAACTTAATATATTTTTGACAAATTTTTGCCCTTATACGCTTAGAAAATGTGTCCAATAGTGAAGGTAACATAAGCCAGGCGATATATTGTAGTAATATAAGAAGACGGTAATAAGGTAAAGTTGTTCTTGTCTGTAATTAAGCACCATGCCCTGCGGACACTTCTGATGTAGCAGTAGAGGGTCTTTACCTCGTCACCAGAAAGACGTGTAAGCAAATGACTCAGCCACTCTATACCCAGAATTGGTTACATAGAAGCCCACAGGCTTCTTTGATGGGCTGGACGTTGGGGCGTCAAATGAAACAGAGTTACATTGTTGGAAATCAAATCCTAGTCGTCTAGGTGTCTAGTCAGTGAATACAACAATGACAAAACAACAACAACACAAGAATATGCATAATGACAGTGATTATGGTGATGATGATGATGACGATAATAATAATAATAATAATAATAATCAGGACTTGTATATAAGCTCCACTTATCATGACAAAATTACACAATATGCACTACACTAAATTTAGAAAGTACAATAAAAGTAAGGAAAAGTATGCATAGCTTAATGTATTCTAACGTATCCGCTTCCCTTGTTTAAGTCTCTTGAACATCATAAAACTTTAGGGAAAGTATACTGAAAATCAACGTGCCCTTCATTATTCCTAGAGTATTGATGGAAATATTATTCCCTCCAATAATTTTTTTTTAATAAAATACCTGAAAGATGCAGGTAGGAACTCCTCCAAGTTTTCACCTAGAGCGTACATTATTTTGTCTGATTTTATTTAAAACTGGATTTTTTTTAACAAACGTTATTTCAATTCTTCAGAATTTCATGAAAATCCATTCCGCATTTCTCGAGTTCTTATATTCAAAGATGGAAGGAGAAGTAGACTGAAGCTAGATGGCCAACCTTTCGTCGATAAATTATTCTGAGCATTTTATTTTCCAAATTACGTCAGTGATTTTTGAAATTGTAATAAAACTGCTGTAGCATTATTGAAAGAAAGAAAAGGTGCTTGTTAATACTGCGCGAGAGACAATTATCAACTTTTAAAGCTTGGAACAATGAGGAAAATAAAATAGGCTAAATTTAACATTGAGGCGCTTCCTTGTCTTTGCATCCTGAAATCTTCACTTATGTTCGTATCATTTATTCCAGTGGGGTCGCACACAGTTTACACATATATTTGAGAATGTTATTACTATTATAAATTAGGTTGTTATTTCTTCTGAAACTTATTTTACTTCTGTGTGGGTTGTCATTTTTTAAATATTTCTGTCCCACACAATATAAAAATTTGAGATCGACAAAATATTTTGTATCTCCTGAATTAGAATCAATATATTCGTATGTATATCTATAATCTTTACACACATCAGTTTTCGTATATCTAGATATTAGCAATAAACGTTAAATACTATGTTCGCACATTTTCTTTTATTATACATGGCGTAAATTGTAATAAAATCGATAAATGCACAGAAAACGACGTCTCTACACGAAGCCTGTGGCAATAATTATTACATCGCACTATAACAAATTTCTGTCGATATTATGTGGTGTCGTGTAGTTGTGTGATTACAACCAGATACACAATATGTATTAAATATTGTGACTTCATTTGGCCTTAATTACCCTCCACGCAAACTGCATCTTGAATCAAAGTTCCACCCACCAGAACGCAATGAGTGCTAAATATTTTTTTATTCTACCTATGTTTGTCTTAATTCTCAACCGGCATGCAAGTGGAATCTTCTTAACACCATATTGTTCTCGGAGATCAATTTCGTAAATAAATAATACCTTCATCCACAACCATATTAGAACCACGCTTGTAATTTCTAAGTGTGCTATCTTATACATTAAAATTATTATACAAAAGAGGTTTGATTGAAAGTCTACTACCTTTTTTAATTTACTTTACTCAGACGCAACGGGATATCTCATATCGGATTTATAGTATCTTTGGCTCTGTTGTATTTTTCGTAATTATTTAGCAAAAACACGATTTTGGGGAAAAATGTATTTGTAGTTAATTTTGTATTGTCATTTTCTTACAACATTTGTTTGAGTCTCTTTGAATCTCCATTAGAATTCAGAGAGATATTATTGTAAAGGTACCTACATCGTCGTGTAAAGTGCCTGGTATTTTGTCCGATTTGAATCAAACAAATTTTATCGACTGATTTTAATAAAACCCCCAGCAGAAAAAGTCACGATTATCCCGCCAGTGGAAGGCGAGTTTTTCATGCGGACCGACGGAAGGATGGACAGATACAGATAAAGGGGCAGACATGACGAAGCTAATATTCACTTCTCGCAAATTTGCGAACAGCCTAATAAAAACTTCCAATATTTTAGTTGGAAAATCTGAGTTTTTTGTTCGTATTATAACAACCAGTATCAAAAAATAATTAAAATTTACAAAATTTTCGTGCCAGAAACCACTAGTATTTTTGTGTATATACATTCAAACAATTGCTTTTCTTTTATTTGGCCACTCTTCCATTAACAAAAAGAAAATTGCTGGAACAGGCTTATCAATATATAAACAAGATTGTACTTTGTAAATTTCTGCTAGAAAATTCGCCAAATTGACTAGCTTCAGGCTACCATGTTGCTGTGTTTGGCAAGCCTCGATAGTGATGAAATCGCACAACTGTCGTGTCTATCATTCTGGGAATATCGAAAACTTCCACATTTAGAACTTCGTCTGTATGCATTCAAGAGGGGGCTGTCTGCTTAAGAAGCTGTATGTATCTGACAGCCACTTTGTGCATTGCACATTTAAAGTGAAATTCGTGTACACACTTTGTCGTCTCTTTTGGTACCGAAACGTGTCCATTTTCAGTTTTCACAAATCCAGCTTCAGCCATTTTATAGCACCAACAGGATAACACAAATCTACTAGACTACACGGCGACCTATTTCAAAAGAGAATATTTTGAAAAGTTTAAACTGCTTACAAACGTTTATGTTTTCGTGAAAATGGGAAACAAGTACAAAAGCTGTTAACTATCAGCAAGCAGCGCAATTATAAAAAAATTTAATTCTGCACATTCTGTTATATAAAATGTATTATTACACGAATTATTATTGTTATTATTTTCTCTTAAAAGAGAAACTTTATATATTTCCATTAGGTGTAGTAGGTACGTCCCTGCATGGAAATGAAATTTGTTTGTCATCGAAAACTAAAATGTATCTAAGTTATATAAAGAATTTAAGACGTAGGTGACAATGAACACTATTATTGTTGAAGATTCAAATCTTCTGTTAAGTTACGCCGTGTTTATTAGTTAACAGATACCAGCGTTTCGAAACTTCCTAGTGCCTTCTTCTCCAGGCTCAAGATGTCCAAGAATATTCACACTCTTCTTAGCTGCTTGACACTGAAGAGGAAAACCACTGCTGTGAGAAACTCACATGCACACAGTTTGGTTGTGCCTAGACGGTCAATAATATTGCGCAATAATTATTGCACAATACTATTGACCGGCTATGGGTAACAATGAAGGGTTGCACAATGTATTGAATGGTCTATAGACAATACTTCTCAATATTCACTCAGTTGCCGTCCGTCTGTTGAGAAGTAAACACGTCTCCAGCACAATAATTCCAGTTGATTGAGACGTAACCTTTAGTAATTTCAGGTCTTCCACATTGTTTCCAGTGGCCAAATAGCGTAGCGTAATGAATACGTGCTGACTGAAAGCGACTCTTCTCGTGTGATAGTGTTTCTTTAGCGATCGTAGGGATAACTCTCTTGAGTGTCCCGTCAAATAATGGAGGGTCGAATCGGACAAAAAAAAATGTAGTTTTTTGGCTCACTGCAAAATTAAGTCTGTCATGAGACGTTCGTATGTGTATTGTGGTCTTCGTACCACTCTTTGATCCAGTATCGATTCTTTTCTTTTATTAAACACAGTGCTAAAGCAATGGCCACACAAGCAGCATCAGTATCACTCAACATATTTTCTCGTCCTGACCCAAGAGCAAAATAAAATATTGCACAATAATACTGAGTCATCTAGGGAGAAACGTTGCGCAATATTAATTAAAGGCAATAATATTTTGCAGTAATACTGACAGCCTAGGGGCCTCTTTACTCTAAAGACCGAGCAATTAGCTGTGTATGGGGTAAGGAAATTTATTTTGAGAATATTAACAACCACACAAACACACTCCGAGAGAGCAAAATGCGGATTTTCTTATTGTTAAAGCGGGTAGTACAAATAGTAAAGCCTAGACACTGAGTGGTTGAACAAAGACTTGGATTAAGTCCGAATGTTAAGTTCTTCATGTGCTTCCTGTTCGGAAAGGTATGAGACAAGTCATTTTATCACCAGGCTCTAAGCCGCTATAAAAACACAAAAATGGAAGGATTGCTTTTGAAAGATGAACAGGAAAGGATGTATAAATTACCAGCCGAGGACTGTTGAAGTTAAACCTGGTGTCTGGAGGTTCTGCAAAAACTAAGACAAAAGTCATACAAAATTGCTGATATTGAGGATAAGATTTGAAATTGCAGCTTTCGAATAAAAACAATATTTTATTAATTCTACGAAAATTTGGGCTTTGATAGGAGAATAAGTGGAAATAGATCTTAAAGCAAGTTAAGCAGATTCTGAATATGTGTGGTTTAAAATAGGAATTAGGAAATGGGTGTTGTAAAAGCGGTAATGACCCTCAAGTCTCTATAAAAAGGTTCTTACTTTCTTGAAGAGTTGAGCGACTGCTAGCTTATAAAGAATGATTCTGTTTCATGGAGTTAATTAATTATTAATCTACACCCCGAAGCAGGCGGTTTAATCCATTTTCCAAATATGCCCACATTTATATGAATATGACATCGATGAATTCAAGTGGTTTGGAAGTGCAGAGAAAAGAGAAAACATGTGAAAAGCAGAAAAGATATAACAGCAGAAAGAAAATTACAAAGCAGTGAGATCTGTAATTTCTAGGCGCGTTCTCAAAATTGCGAAGAACGACTGTTATCTTCGTCAAGTCTCTCTGTCTGTCCGTTCGTTCCTCCGTCTATCCGCATGGAACATCTCGGTTCCCACAGGACAGATTTTCATGAAATTTGATATTTGATTATTTTTCCAATATCTGTTGAGGGTGTTCAAGTTTCATTAAAATCTGACAAGAATAACGGGCACTTTATACGAAGACCATATCTCCCTCAGTTCTTATTAAAACGAGAAATGTTTCGAAAAAGTTGTAGAGAAAATTTAAAAAAATAAAATAAAAAATGTTCAATCACCTCTTTTCGAAAAGTGGTAAAGTTTTGTAGAACCGAGCAGGCCACAAATAGCAATATGGAGCATGCGTATTTCATGCTGGGTATCTAATTCTAAAAATACACGCTCAAAATATGTAATACTTATTGCTTTTACACTACAACAATGATTAAATGAACGCGCCTCAATGTTACTTTACACGTACGTTGCCAGTATTGTTACATTTTTATTTCGTTTTGCCAAATAATTTATTCCACGGAAGAGAGTGTTATAAACCCTTACAGTCACCCATTTGTTTCCTACCTTTTATGGAATATAACTGGGGCGTATTCTGAACCATTTGAATCCAATTCATATCCTCCCATTTTAATTTGTAAAAACCATTTAAAATTATCCTCCCATCTACCCCTGTGGCTAACCAAACTGTTTCTTTCCTTCAGGATTTTCGAATGAAAAGTTTTACAAAATTCTCGTGTTTCCAGCTCGTGTTATATATTTAAGATTTTTAAGGTGTTAGTGGACTTATGATGATTACGGTCTTCTGCAAAGTGACGTCGTACAGCGTATAAGATGGTACCAATATTTCGAAGCAACCTGCTCTCACCATATTTACGGTAGAAAATTGCTTCTGTCTTCCGAAATATTGGTACTTGTTTGCCAAGTTACAGTGCCGAAATCAGAGACCCTTCATTCCCATTAATTTTTTACCAAATCCGCGACCGTGTGTAACATCACGCGTACCTAAATTACTGGTACATTCTTTAGTGCGGGGTGTTATCTGTGCGATTACTTCACAACTGGACCCAAGAATTGCCATTTTGGGCGACTACGTAACAGAATAAAACGTTTTTATATCATCCAACAATGCACAACATATATATATATTATTTTAACAATATTTATATTATAATCACTCTTACATGCTTCGATGTAGCTGATTTGGGCACTGTGATAAAGAAAAGAATCAGCTGTCAAATAGAACAACATTTTTCGGTCGTCCATACCGTAACCTAGTCACGGTAACGTCTGAATATCCCGCCTCCTATAGTAACTAGACACGTTTTACTACAATGCTATGTATGTATCGTGCATCTTGTATATAGTTTTTACTTCAAACAACAATGCACGATATATATAATATTTTAACAATATTTATATTGTAATCTCTCCTTCATGTCTCGATATATTTGTATCATTCTCAGGGAGTTCCAAACCCTTCTCAGCTCGTATTCAGTATACAACGGGCCCACTTTCTTCGGAGTTAAAGTGGTCGGGACATGAAGCTGTTCGCTTCCCTATAAGTAGTGCCGACGTTAAGAACTAATGGAGCTTCATCTCCGCTCCATCATGTGCACAAGGACAATTTAAACTTAATCGATTTAATAAATTATTATTTTGCCTGAATTTATTAGAAAACTGCATAATTTATCTTGCTTAAACAGAATGGAAAGCTGCAGACTTGGTCAGCTGGCTCAAGATTAGGACAAATAGCAGGTTCTTGTGAACGTGTTAATAAATATTCAATAAATGAATAAATATCATATAGCTCAAACAGTTTACATCGGCTATGTGTTTGGTCTCGTTTCTGAACCATTTTCAGATTAATACAAGTTGTGTATGAAAAAGAAAATTAATTACAACATTACTCTTTAAAAACGTGAAAAATTCTTAGTGTGAATTATATGGAGTACAAGGTTTGATATGTTTCAAAACACGCTTCCTGTATCTACCATAAAATGTAATCACAAGTTATATTAATGCGGAATTTTTATACGTCTATACATATACTCGTATTTTTCTTCCCCATTAAAAGAGATGGTGAGATTTATGTAGTTCGCCTTGGGACAAAAAATGGAAATAATCTTTGGGTTTCATAAACTGCAGAATGAGAATTCAATTCTCCTGGAAGGTGATGTACCATGACCCTTCGAAACGTCGGGAACCATTCACCCCGACATAGCATTAGATTCCAAAGGACTCGATGTATCAGCTACTAGTTTCACAAGGATGTTATACTCAATGACGCTAGTTATAATAAAATCGTTTCTAATATTTTAATTACATGCGTATTTAATCTGTACAGACAGCTTAGTTCAGATATGGGAACAAGATTTTAAATGAAATATGTTTAGTTTTGTCTCACGCACTGTTCCCTTACCCCGCCGCTGGTATACTTGGCCGGAAAGGAAAGAATATGAAAGCAGCTTCTGTACGTAACAACCTTTCTTTGCATATACTTCCCCATTATTGTTTTTAAGATTTGAGATTATCATGGCGGTAAGCATGAATATTACTCTATTTTCTTGGACGTGACGCCATGTAGTTTGGTAGATAGGCTACAAAGTTTTGAAGGAAAATTTTACCTACATTATCAGGGTAAATGTTACTCCAAACCTTGGTTTTCATTTACCAGTCAACACAGTGTTAGTCCAAAAATACTGCAGTCTACTGCATCATTTATTTATATGTTTATTTAACGACGTTTCATGAACTGTGTAAGTAATAAATTCTTCAGCGAGAATGGTGTGATGGTGGGACCTGAAAAGAAATTGCCGTAGTCTGTTTTGAGCTTCTGTCGAAACATTTTACAGAAGAGAATAAGGAAAATCACGAAAATCATTGGTTACGACAGTCATTCTCGAAACTGAGATTCAGACTTGAACACATCCCAAATATAGGCAAACGCCGAAACCACAAATCCGCCCTTCTTTTATGCTCATGTCTTACCCCATTTTACATTTCACCTGAATCTCATATAGAGTCGTTAAATAATCCACGGCGCATGATAAGTGTTGTGGTAGGAACTTTTAAAAGTATATGGTAAAGTATTATTGTGCTTAATTTAGCACAAAATCATGAAGCTTATGGTGGGGGGATTGAGATATATCTTTACATATTTTTAAACTTGATATTAAATCCTGTTCCTTTTCTCTTGAAAGTTGAGGGAAACTCTACCACAATGACTTTATGCAAGAGGATGGAGTGTGAAATGACCAGGTGTAGTAGCCTGTTTTTCGGCTGTTATGGACGCGTGGTACAGAGTCAAACCCACAAGCGTTGCCAAGTTCCCTTGGTTGAATTGAACCACATGACAACACTGCACTGCTTTGACTGCTCGGGATAGAAAGTTTTTCTTACTACTGCCAAGTGACAACTGATGGCTGAGAAGAAGACTGCCCCCACCCCCCTACGTGAATGGCTGTTGTATTTCTTGACCACTATCATGCTTCATACGAAATTGAATAGGCTAAAGAGGGGTGCTGATAAGTCCTTAGCCCGACCAGGAAGGAAACAAGCTACAGCGACAGAAGATTTTGAGTTTCATGTATCCTATTTATAATCATAATTGGAGGAATATATATATATATATATATACATATACATATATATATATAACAAGACCAAATTCAAACGAAATATTCTAACCATCAAACAAAATACATCGGGAAGTAGGTCGGCATAAGGACTTGTAGAACGACGGTCAGATTCCCATCCCATCCGCTTTGCCTGTGACGAATGGGCTTTCCCTTCCAATCAATGAAGTCAGGTGGGTCTCAGAACCCGTGTGAGAATTTTTAAATCATTAAAAATTTATTTCCTTTCCTTATTTTTCTTATTTAACGTATTCCATTTCATATTAATTGTGAGATGTTCGATGTGTTTGTACGCGTTTCTGTCTAAACTCGAGACAAATACATTCTATGTGGAAATAAAATGCCAACTAGATGCAACAGAGGTTTTTATTTGCAGATATTATTGCTTGCTCAACATGTTTCGGGCACCACTATGCCCATCATCAGGAGTTCAAGAGTATTATACCGTGGTTGCTGCTTGTGGTATTTTTTGCTGTGGTTTTTCAAGTAGCTGGTCTGGTGTGGAGCTGAGGGTTATGCATCTAGTTGGCATTTTATTTCCACATATTAACGACGATGCACGGTCAAAATCACATCAAACAAATACATTCATTAGGCAATGTAAGACTACACAGCAAACACAAAGCTCTCAAGCAGCTAGAATAATGTCACAACAGATAAAGCTAAAACACCGGACAGACAGTTTGAAGTTTGGTACTGTTTACACGAAATAACGCTCTAAGGACGTAATTGAAAGACAACAACTGTAAACGTGCCCTTATGACAACACGTTAAATCTAAATTCGGCTTCCTAGCAGTGCAATATATATATATATATATATATATATATTTTTTTTTTTGTTGTTGAGGTTCTGTTATGACAAGTGTGCGAATTTGCTGTAAGCAGTATTGGAAGCCGCTGTCGTTTTTCGCAGACGACTTGACAAAACACGCGTATTAATTCGCATGACCTGAGATGATGTACTTATCAAGGAAATCTGATTGGATCTAACAAAGTTATATTCACGCATTCGCGTTAAATTGAATCGGCTTGTTTTGAAATTGTATGCGCTTCCTTGTTTAAAGGGGCTTTACCGTACACGTTACTGCATCTTGTGACTGACTAGTCTTGAAAACCTTCCAGTCTCTTCATAAATATTCGCTGACAACTTTCTTTTATTTGCACATGTGTCTGACGATATAACGAAAATAATTAAACTCTATATACCCGTAAGTTATTATTACTCTAATGAGTTCCACACTAAACGACTGATGTTATTTAATGTCAAATAAGGTAAACCAACCATGGACTAGAGTAATCAGACTTACCAAAATCGGAGAGACTGATCTAGTGTTTTTCTTGCCTGGAGGTTGGTCACACTCAGCCGTATCTAAAGCTTCAGACATCACCGCCTGGCGGTCGGCCATCGCGTTAGCCCTCGTTTCTGTGCTGTTTGCAACGGACGCCAGACGTTGGAGCTGGTTATAGAACTTTTCGCGCTTACTTTCATATTTAGCGAGTGTTTGTGTGGTAAATATCGTGCAGTTTGTAAATCAGTGTTAAGAACGATGTTTAGGGGGTAAGTTTTATTGTGTTGATAGATATTCCATCCGAATGTTAGTGATTAGAAGGAGGTTATTTATGGAATGGTGTGTGTACGTGTGTGTATGTCGGTAAATGTTCTCGTTGGTAGCGACTGAAAACCCATCACTGCAACTCAGACTAGGGTGCAGACCCCCAGCAGCACTGGAAAGAAGGGTAACGTTTCTTTTTCTGAGGATTGTGGTATTGAGAACATCGATATGGGTGTATTAACCAGTTTAACAACACGGCTGTGTTTATTTTCGTGGCTGGAATAGCGTGCTGTTGTTATATTTAGCTTTTGGCTGTTTAACGTCTGTAGGTGTAACCGTTGATGCACATCTCATGAAGTTCATTGGAATCTGAACAACTGCTACGAGAGAGCAATTGTTTTCTTGCGTTGTTGGAATACGGAGCTCGCGCCTATTGCAGACTGTTTTCAGTGGCATTTATCTGTACTCATCACGTTTAGTGGCATTGTATGTTGTGAATCGATGTTGCATGTGGCCGTGTGTGAAATAACTGGGGAGTAGATCGTATTTTGTATTCACCACATACCCTAGTTTGTCATAGATGTCGACATGGGGTGGCGTTGTGTTACTTGTCTGAGCTGATTGTCTTGGTCGTGGGGAGATTATTTGTGGGCTGTTTATCGTAATATTCCTCGCACGAACTGTCTTTATGTTGCGCGAATATCGACGTTTTTATCGGTCCTTGTTTCCGTTTCTATTAC
>Ga0209629_10001000_pt1 | contig 16853 bp, 10 predicted proteins | sample TergutCu122P5_FD_187286 | JGI IMG/M metagenome (GOLD analysis project Ga0209629, IMG submission 187286) | Cubitermes ugandensis P5 segment gut microbial communities from Kakamega Forest, Kenya - Cu122 P5 (SPAdes) (version 2) | ecosystem: Host-associated > Arthropoda: Insects > Digestive system...
AACTGCAGGACGGGGAGACAAGCAAAAACATATACATGAAATAAAATGAAAGAAAGGAAAGGAAAGGAAAGGAAAGGAAAGAAGTGATAAATAACCAAATAAATTAGGAGAAATATAAAAAAACAAAAACAAAAAGAGAAAAAAAGCAACAGAGGATAATAAAAGAAGGGAGGTGAGCTGCCCAACCCCAGGGGAAGGGGAGTAAGCAGATATGGCAAGGATCTGATGGAAAGCGGAGATGGGAAATGGAACCACCATTACAGCGTGGGAGAGCAGCAGGAGGGTATGGCCCTCAAGAGTCAGTCACCATTACTGAGGTGGCTGTCTACTTCTCCAAGGAGACAAATGAGAGGGTGCCATGACCCCCTTAAAGTCAGGCCATCCTCCCTGTTCACACGGTTGGGGTGAAGCTCCAACTGAACTACCTACCTGATAAGTCAGTCTTTGTGGCCCAATTCAGTAGAGAGGATTCAGGTACCTTGCAATTTAATGAGGTGACCATCACTGAACCTACATTCTGCCACTGCAGTTATACACTAGTTGACCACATGAAAGTTTCAGAGAACTAAACTATAACATTGTTGAAAGCACAGTTAGATTTCAGTGTAGCCTCCAACTTTGTCGACAGTCTTCTTCCACACTTCAACAGCAGCACATATTTCCACCCAGTACAAGCTGCTTTCTCTGGTCCGCAGCCGCTGGCACAGTGTTCTTGTGTGTCCTGTCAATGGAGTAATGGTGCATTCACAGGCTTCTTTTTCCAAAGTACCATACAGGTGACGTGAGGTCAGGATGAAGCAACGCCATCAAGAACTTGTGATGGCCTCCATGATGCACACACTTTTGTACATTCTAGTGTTGTCACAGAAGAGCAATGCTTCAGACATTTTCTTCAGGAACAAACATGATGAATGCAAGCACCAGAAAATTCTTAGTGTTTCAATATGATGGTCAGAATTCACTGTGTTCCTCCTACAGCATTAAACCTGGTGATTGCAAGCAATCAAGATTTTTAGTGTTTTAATATGGTGGTCAGAGTTCACCGTTTCCTCCTACAGCAACAAAATCAACAAATGCAAGCACTCAAGACTTCTCTTTCAACATTGTGGTAAGAATTGCTTCCCCCCCTCAGCAACAACTTCTTGAGAAGAAAATCTTTCTCATTCCAAAAACTGTATCCACGATTTCCAGCTGACAAAGTACTCCTGACATTATTCATCCTTTGGGACATCATGCGGTACCACTCTATCAACCACCGCTTGGATTCAGGTTCAAAATGATGGACCCAGGTTTCACCCCCATGACAATCTGGGACAGGCAGCCCTCACCTCCAGCATGGTATTGATGTAAAAGATCTGTGGTGACTATTTCTTTCTCCAAATATGCCAGCTTTCATGAAACCCAATAAGCACACACCTTGAAATTGCCAGACTTTCTCCTTGGTGAATTCGTGTTATACACTTTACGTTGGGAACGCATTAACTCGGAGTGGGTTAACATTTGTTACATCACTTAATGTTGCTATCAAACACTTATCTAGTAACAATGGTATATGAATGAATATGCAAGGTGTATTGGTAGCATGATAATGACACAGCAAAAGTGCATTTAAAGAAAAACCTGTCCCAGAGCCACTTTGTCCACCAAATAACTATGGAGAACTGGTGGAATGAAGATAACCATTTCCACAGAAATGTTCAAGATGGTTATCACAAGAAACCAGCATGTCAGTCATACAGCCACAAAATTACTTCATTCAAAACCACGCATATTTACAGTTGTGAAAAAACTCCAGGATGTAGACTCTGTTGCGGGGATACATTTTTGTAACTGGTTCTGTGATGCACTGTATAGTGGTGACATCAGTCCACCACTAACCTTTTTTACAGATGAAGCACAGATTCACTTAAAAAACATGCTTGTAAATACTCAAAATAACAGATATTAGACAGCATAAAATTCCGCTCTAACACACAGGGTTGCAAATACATGTTCCTACAGATGGGGTGTTGTGCAAAAATCTTCTGTTTGGACACAATAAATTCAAAAACATACATACATTGGACAAAATCCTGCACCATTTTTTGAAAATGTTATAATTAAAGGAAATACTGAACTTTCCAGCAAGATGATGCAACTGCCCATACAACCAAAAATTCAATTGCCACCTATTTTTGCGAGAAAACAACTAGTTATCATTTCTGGCCTTCTCATAAACCAATCTGATGCCACCTATTTTATGTGGGGAAGTTTGAAAGACAATGAATAAAAAAAAATCCACAGACTACAAAAACAATCCAGACACACAGGACAGGTTTCAAGAAATTGAGTGCTCAGTATTGGCAATTTCTGGACAAGAAATTCAAATATCCATAATTCATTCACCAGGCATCAGGCATGCCTAAAGGGTGAAGGTGGTCATTTCCAACACATGCTCCAACATGCAGTTAAGTTATAACTTACACTGTATTAACAGGTCTGTAGACTCTATTAGCGGGTTCTATTTTCAGCTGGGCATCCTGTATATGCTAAGTTATACCCAGATGTATACCGTATAATGGAATCTCTATCATGAATCCATTTCTGAGATAAAAGCTACAGTGGTATCAACAGCTATAGTGCTAAAGAATCTTCAAAACCTTTTGTACTGCAAGTTGAATCCTCCAAACACAGGAGAAATGAGGTTGACGTGACAATAAGTGAATGCCTCTACAAATGTCTATTCAATGTGTAATAACATACCAAGGCAGTATCTGTCCTTTGTACAATAAAATGAGTGAGGAAACTGGTTCATGAATGCACTTTACTGCAACAAATGTATGTCAACTGCTTGGTCAGCCCACAACCCTGTAGCAAATAGTAACTAGTTATTAGGCCCACACCCATTCCTCAGAATTCTCAACAGCACCTCTGATGCATTTCCTTAACAACACAATAAATACTCATGTTGTTGTTCAACTTACTTCCTATCCATGAGCTTTCAAAACTATGTACGTCTTCCTTCTACACCAAAACTTTGTGCAAGTTCATTTATTTCATAATGTCCAGTTCAGTGGTCTCAAACTCAAGCTGCACATGGGCCAAAAAAATAAGTTTGAAAATTAAAGAGGACTGTGCCATTTTAAACAACAAACAGGTTAATTACTTTGTTTAAAATCACACTATTCAGGATATTTCAAACTTTTGATAATAGAAGTAAATTATTATGTATTACAGCTAATGAATTTTAAACTTTACGTCACTGTTGCCTCTGCTGATGTACACTGTACTTTTCGAATCAGACACAGCATACGTCTGTCAGCCGTTATGCCCCATTACATAAAAAAACACTTCTTAAAGGTTCTGTAAATCAAAAAAATCTTCACCCTGGTCCATGCAACATTCTGTAATTAGAATAAGACCAGGAATATGACAAACAGCTGTGCTGAATGTGGCCCATGGAGACCCCTATCTATTTATAATGCTGTGTCTACATTAGAGATTCAGAGTGGCAGGCTAGAAATTATGTACTCAAATAATGTAATGCTCATCACGAAGTGTTAAGAGCGCAGACAAGATGCAGTGACGATCTATTTCAGTTGCATCGGTGGTATGAAACGAACCTCACCTAACGTACCATATGATCAGAATCTTGGCAACAGTGAACACACACAAACACCAACATAAAATGTAGAACAAATTCAAAGTTGCTCAAACTATGTGGTGTCACCACCACATTACCTGAAAAATAGGCAATTATGCTATACATGAAAGCAGCATCTGAAATGTCACACTGTGTGCTGGGTCCACTATGTAGAATCCTGTCATTAAAATAAGAACAGGCATTTAAATAGTCACCCAACAACATATCACATCATCATCATCGTCGTCATGAGTTAGGCCTTAATAGATGTTTTAGCCCATCATAACATTAAGAAAAGTTAAATCTTTAGCAACACTACTGCAAGAACCACCCACCTCATACAACAGTGCCTACATAACAGCACAGACATTTAAAATTCTTGGACAAGGTGTGGCTATTGAATTCCTGAAATGATTTTATCATGTCACCTTATCACAGTACATTAGATTTCATCATGCAAGAATCTTGCCAATGCATGTCTCAACTAGTGCTGGCTGGGCTTTCAACATTGTAGCAACAGATGCATCAACGATGGTTGAAATTAGGTGTGTAACCTCACATCGAAAAGGAAATGATCTAAAGTCACAGCAAGAACCTGCATTGCATGGTGTGTAATAGTAAGAAAGCGCCCAGTATGCTCTCTGAAGAATTTCGCACAGTAGCTGCGAAAAAAAGTCACGTGCTGCATAGAGTGTACACATGGTTCTAAGACAGTCAAGAAAATGTAGAGAAGACACTAAGAGAGGCAGTCATCTAAAAACACAAATCAAATGGAAATGCTGTTGAGGTTTGTTTAAATCACGCCAGACACTGAGGGTTATTACACAGAAATACTTTAGGCTACAAAAAGTTGTGGGTATGTAATGTTCTGAATATTCATCCAGCAACTGATTCCTCCATTACAACAACATTCCAGCTCATTAAGCACTATGAGATACTAGTGATGGAAACATCACAGCCACACCTCACACTTCCATGAACTACAAGAGATGAAAAATGTGTTTGACACAGACAGACCATGAACAGTTTACAGTATGCAATACCATCTGCAATTATAAGGCTCTTACACTAATAAACACAGACGCTATTCTGAAGATCACCTAATCAAAACCTGTCCTAAGAGCACCTTCAGGTATGGCAGGTAATTTAATTTACCAAAAGGTAAACATCCATATCACAGATGTGAATTCCAAGAACACGTTAGCAGAATTCCATTAATTCTAATTTCTTCCACCCAATTTCACAGTTCATCTACTTACACAATACATCCACGAAATTTGGACTGGTTCTCTAAGTTGAAAAACACAGGAAAAATAAACTCAATCCTCTTTCCTCTCACATTTTAAGGCACTTCCAAGTGCAGTAATTATTCTCATTAGCACCCTCCAACAGCTCCTTTAACAACTTACAGCGCAGATCTCTACACGATGTAAACTTGTTCCTACCGGTTTCCCACAAATATAAGAACTTTCAATTGTTAAAATAGTTACACTCATTCTTGTAATAGGCATGAAAACAAAATTATACTTACCAGCTCTTTCAAACACTGTGTTTGTATTACATTACTGTGTCGACCAAAAGGAGCAACCCAATGCAAACAGACCTCAATATGTAACACCATACATCACAATTCATATGACTGCTCCATACAGCAATAATCAAAAGTAATTTCCTGCCGAAAAGACATGTCTAAGTATCGTACGATCTTTAACGTGGGTACTCCTCGAAAGAATATTCACCAACAAGTCAAATGATGATGCACTGAGAGGTAATTTCATTTGACATTCAACAGCTTCCTAATGACGACGTAGTTATGTCCATTTGTGGCTGGAAAGTCGCTATCTGGCTTATCTAGATTGAAGTTCAAATATGCGCTCCCACACACCGCTCTTCTACCAAACACATTTTTTTTTTAAAGTCTGTGTAAGAGTTCATTTTGGTTTGAACTGTATACACCATCCATACGGGTTCCTAACTTAATTCATCCATCAATATCCTACTTTACAATGTGGGATCAAGTACGTATTTCCCAAGCAATCTACAGGTGGGCCAAAATACTGCACATTTGCAAGTGACAGAACAGTAAATCATTTTAGCACTTCCCCAAATTCAACCAACAATATAAATGTACACAACATAATCTGCTGGGCCTTCTTTTCAGTACATAATGGTTCACAGACTGCAGCAAAGTTTCAATTACAATAACGTGCAAGTTCTGATGCTCACAAAGTACACCACTGGTAATTGAATGCCACTGTATACTCTGAATACTCAATAATACAAATGTATAATGGGCAGCCAACTAAATTGACTACATGTGGCATTCAACCAACAATGGCTTAAATAAATCTACTATCCAACTACACAAAAGGCAATGGTAATGCAAAGATAGTTTCTGACAAATCACATCCACATAATGAATAAATGAAGACAGCTACGAATATTAAAAGTGCGCAATTCCACGCAAAAATGCTGAATGCCTTCATCAACACCATACAAAAGAAATCAATGATATATAATAACTATCCATACACTCCACTGCTCTTATAGGTTGCACATTTGGCTGTATATCCAGTGTTCCAATACAACACATCACATTCATCATCACAAGACTATACACATAATTTACATTCCAACACACATGAAAACCAACTTATACCATTCATTTACACTTCAAGGGTAACATATCAGGCCACACATTACAATCAGCTTTCAGCACTTATATAACAACGGCATTCAAATTATAGTACGCATTTCATATGACGTAGTTTCTCAGCTCTTATAAAGTCTTCTGGAATCCAACGCCATGTCACTGGGTGAATGGATGCCAACATCTGGAAGGTGCTAGAGTCCTTCAAAATGTAATGAACCACTCACCCGATTACACAGCAACACGTCCCTCAAGACTTGAATCACCAGCAACACTGCTGTGAGAACCTCAAATATCACAAGATATTACTTAGTACAAAGTAACCCAAAAATGACAAAAGGTTAATTTCTGCAACATGTCTGTTATTTGACACAATTGTGTGCTTTTGACAAACACAAAAGTACCACCTTACATGTGTCAGTGTATGAGTATAAACAATTCTGATGAAATTCCACATTCTGCAATATCAGAAATTCATACCAAAAAAAAGTATTGTGTGCTTACTACCAACTGCCACTTCAGTTCCAAGTGAAAATGAAACATTCAGTATATCAAAACATGTTTTGAATGACCTAAACCAAAAATAAAAGACAACGGACCAACTGATGCACTTTCTACATCTCTCCCCTGGCATTAACAGAAAGCACTTTCCCACCGCCAATTAGTGCATGGGTAGAAGTAATTTCACACAACATTCAAGACCTTCCTAACTAGACCCCACGATGATGCAGAAGGCAATAAGCTAGTCAATACTACATTGATCTAAAGAATGCAGGAGAGCTGTACTAAATGATGCCTTCCCGTTACTAATTACCTCAGTCACTATAAATGCTTAACAATTCAACTTACACTGTAAGATTAAATCTTGCAATACCAAATTCAAGTGCACAAGGGCATTCACAGCCTGCAAAAGTGTACACTGCAGTTACAGGGAGTCCCAAACTTATGAACAGGTTAGGTTCATGGACCCTGTTGTTAAAGCAATCTTGTCAGTATGACATAGCAGAGTCAACTCCACATGTGGTTAGGGTAAAACACAACCCTGCCCATAGAAAGCAAAAATTATGTTCCACATATAACAAATCATGTAAATATCTGTACATGCTGTATTCAATCAGACATACTACATAAATGTGATGGGACCATGTAATCCGCTTTGTGATGGGACCATGTAATCCGCTTTGTAAGTGCAGATGCTGGTAAGTCTGGGATTACTGTTATACCTTTCATCATTTGTTTCTTTACAATCCAGAAGTATTAAGTTTGTACCCTTTTCACTTTTCTACCTTTCTCTTTTCTTCCCCTGCAGTTTTCATGTATGCAAACAAAAACATTCTAGATTTAGAGCTATGATATAAAATACCTACCAAAATTATGTGTGACCTATACATGAAGGAAATTCATATCACAAATATGTCTAACAATTTACTGAGTTCACATTTGTATGTGTAATTTTAATTTCTGCCAATAAGTCCAATGGCAATGAAAGGCAGACTAAAACAATCACATGGGTACTAACAGAAGTGAAATTAAGTAAAAAATGACAACTGTGCATGAAAAAGTTGAAATACAAAGAAGCATGTGCAAGTCATTTTACCACATCTGACACAACAAGCAGAGAACCAGCACGTTTGTATTGAACTCCTCTACAGGTAACAATCACTGTTGTTAAGTCACACAATGTCATAAATGGCAAATGGCCTGCACTGTAACACATTAACCACCACCAACTTCTCTTTTTGCACGACAGCAGACCAATAAAATTGTGTGTGAACAATCAAAGAAAAGAAGTCTGTCTTGGTTATTGATGTACACCCTGCCCAAACCACACTCCTCCTGAACACAAAGGAGAAAAGCAACTTCAATTCAATCATATACACGCACAAAACTACATTTTATAACCGAGCTTATATCAACCTTGCAACATTAAGTCTGCAAGTGCATTAATGAGTACTGACATGCACTGGTCTACCCTTCAAAATTCATTCAACCCAGAGCTTGAAATACCACAATACCCATATGGAAGACTATTACATCCTCCACTATTGACCTCTTAAGCAACACTATAAAATTAATACATCAAAGATTTAATCCCTATCCAGAGCCCAATACGCGCACACAAAAAAAGAGACATTCCTGACCACTTTACAGCATGTAACATGCAAACTGTATCAGAGATTGTCAATGTAAAGTTCAGACTAAGGTACTGTACAGATGCGCAATCACAAGTACAAGGCATGAATTTGGAAGGCTTGATGTGGATTCATGCTATATGAGAATCTCAAGACAGGAATTTGATGTGTAATAAATTGGCTCAGGACAAGCCTAGTGGCACATCACTTTAACACTGAACCTTCAATAAATGAGAGAATGAGCATTTATTAAATGTACTTCTTGTAAATCAATTTTTCCTTCTCCAGCACTACAAGCCCAACTCAGATCTTGACAGCCTCAACTACAGTCCTCCAACAGTTCCTAACTCAGCGCTGAGGTCTTTCAGCCCTCAATATATCATACTTCTCATACACACCTCTGCAAGTAACGAGACACTGCAGTGATGGAAGGAAACAAACATCACAATTCAGCATGTGAGTGAACTATCAAAGTTATCATTCAGCAATTTCATAAGCACTTATTGGTCAAAAGAAATTTAATGAACCCATAGTAATATAAATCTATACTGCAAAATCACAAGAAATCATTTTTACACACACTAGCACCAAGAAGAGCAGTGAAAACAAAAAACAATATAAAGTACAAGGCATTATATGTCAAGATAAATTTGTTCCAGTGATCAACGGACATGACACAATCCACGATGTATGGGGCAAAGGATATGAAGCACCATGCATCCTCAAACACCAACTGCTTTAATCCTAGTAACCACTCAACAGACAGCTGATTGCTGTCCATAAACAGTATGGTTCCACTAAGAACTGAACCCAGATTCTCCTGCCAACAGCCTGCATCAGACACTACTACCAGAGCTACACTCATCCAGCAAACACAGCATTTACACAACTGGCTTGTGCTGGCAAACACAAATTACAAATTCTTCACAGCACGGACTCTCCTCCCCACCCACCCACCCACCCACCCACAGCTGCAAGTACACTACTCCATCACCACCACCACAATTAAGAATTGCAAAATGTACCAGTGAATCTTCATGGGAAATTTTTGCACATATTGTTGTCATAAATATTACCTTCAAAACTAATTAGGTTAAGATAAACATGCTGTTTGCTATCAATTCCTATTTGTCACTTCCCAACAACTACAAGAGACAAACCCTGTTTGTTTATGAACTTCTGTTCTGCCTCTACAAAACTTAGGATCTGTTACAAATTTGGACCAGCAGAATGAGTAAGATCTATAACAAAACAATGCTGTTGTCACATCCAACTGTGCAGTAATATCAAACACAATTCCACGTCATGAAACAGATATGCCAGTCCCGCAACAGTAACTTCCATTCAAATATACACATTTTTATGCCTTCATGAACAAATGTCCTCCAATAGGATATGTTGGCTGACTGTCTTTTCAGAAAGTCATTTTAAGTATTCTAGTGAAAAAATTAAGAATAAACAGAGAGATGAAAGCATTCACAAACCCTTAGTCTGCTAACGTTGTATATATATATATATATATATCACGCTTCCAGTAATGCCAGAAACGCTAATGTGATATGTATATCACACTACTTTTGGCAACGCTGTCAGCCCATTGTTCTGTTTCCTGTACAATGTCTCAACACAAAATCAGTTCTTGGAGCCTTTTTCTATCATGCTAGAGTGTAAAACACTATAGTCTGGGCCCTAATTAGCCATGAATGCATAAGTGTCATAAGTCTTCAAAAAGTATCGCACAGTTAGTTCAGCCTTCCATGAAGTAAAGTGAACAGACTGTTCTGGTCATGTCAGCACACTGAATCATTTATGAATGCCTTCTCTATTTCACTCACTGTAAGCTCTTCAGTCCCATCCAACCCACGCCAAAAAATTGGCCATGAATGCATAAGTGTCATAAGTCTTCAAAAAATATCGCACAGTTAGTTCAGTCTTCCATGAAGTACAGAGAACAGACTGTTCTGGTCACGAGTGTACAGTGAATCATTTTTGCATGCCTGTGTAGCTAACTGTAAACACTTCAGTTCTGTCCAACCCACACCATAAAATAAGCCATGAATGCGTGTCATAAGTCTTCAAAAAATATCGCGCAGTTAGTTAGTTTACTTTTGCATATAGTGAATTGAAATAAGGGCCTGTCATAAAATCTAACAATGTTAACCAGCAGGCCGCCCAGTGAAGACATTTCTTAGTACGGGGACGACATTCACAGCAGGTATACTGTAAGGGTTCTATGTCAGTTCAGTTGAGTTTTGCTGTAACTACAGAGCATTAGTGCTAGTTTTTGTGCACAATGGAAACACGTGTGAGCCGGGCTCCTGTGCTGTCCCAGAATCAAATAACAGAAACTGTAATGGATTCTGAAAGTGACGAAGAGAATTACGCACGCAAAACGTTGAAGCCTCAACCACAATGTAAGTAAAAGAACATGTATATTTACAAGTTTTTTTTTAGAAACGTATCTTCTACATTACGCAATAAGGAAATTACAGCATTTTAAGGCATTCTGAGTAATGTCTGATTCATTCCCCACAAACTGCTTTTATTTCACAAAATTTATCCCGCTTAGGTCTCGAAATATTCAGGTTTTTCGAAAAGCATGCGCAAAATTTAAATACCCCCGCAAAATAATTCGGCGAGCTGAGATTTACAGATGGGATTTAATTCGGTAGCCAAAGGGGTTTAATGCCACCAAGTTACGGGAAATATGTTCTACACAGCCACTCAAACCCCACCACTACAGAACCTGTAACAATGGTGTCATGAAGAAAATGTTTGGAACTCACTCAGAGCTCCAATATGCATGATGCTTGTTTGGTAGCAAAACCCTATACTTAAATTAATATACAATGACAGACACTTGGGAACATATTTTTCCTCAAAATAAAAATGACAAATTTTCTCCTCGTTTGACAATCTGTGTGTAGACAAACGCTAAGCAGCAGTCATGTAAAAATTGTTGAGTAACGTAGTAACATAGTAACACAGTAATGTACAGGTCGACCTGAACTAAACAAATTCAGCACACTTTTAATCTGCTGGGACTGAAGTAACTGTTAATGTAAAATACACAATACAGCAAGAAGACTATCCCAAGAAATCAACAATGGAGTGAGGAAGATACCAGCAGCACTACAGCACCAGCCACATCACTTGCACTAATACACCGCCTAATGTGCAATAAAACCAAACAGCCAAACTCTTACTACATACCTAACTGCAAAAAAAATCCTGACATTAATAAATGCCTGTGCTGCATCATCACTCTCGGAGGTCAAATGATGGTCATCTTGTCACTTTCGCAACAAGCAGTAACAGTTTGTTTCAATTTGGAGATACACAATGCTTCCATTTTCAGGGTCAATGAATCTGATTCAGGTTGATACTGCAATAATTGGGAGGAAGAAATGTGTTGGTTACATATGGAACTTGGGAGTAACTTTGACCAATTTGAGCTAAGGGGCAAGAGCCAGTGGGAATTCAAATCTAATCTAATCTAATCCCATCTAATTCATTTGCTCAGTCCCCTTGGATGTGACAGCAGGTCATCATCCGCACACCCCACATATTTACTTACTCATCACAGTTTGTCATACTCATTACTTTAAGATGTTCTCTTCCGAGCTGCACTTTTTTAAAAAATAGTCTCTATTTGCACTGCTTCCTTCCCTTCCTCATAAACTCCACATTGTTCTTATTACTTGGTTTTCCCCATTTGTATTTTGTCTTGCAAATAAAACTTTGTCTACATTTTATAATCTTGGAAAAATTCATTATTTTGTAGACCACCACTTCACCATTTTTGTGAAACCACTTATTGCTCAGGAATGTTTCCCTCTACCTTGAATTTTTCACATTTCAACAGCATGTCTACCTTGCTATCTTCCTCTTCACATAGGGACCATTTTCCTTTTTCCTACTCCTCTGACGCCCCTCAATTTCCAGATTCCCGGTCTAAACCATGCTGAGCCGTTCCCGTAGTTAATGGCCCATGGCTGTAACCAGGTGAAAGTTTGGCGTCTCGAAACATCGAGATCTTTACATCCCTTGTAAGGCTGTCGCCAGTTCATTGGCTGGCATGCGTAGAGAGGGAGCGGGGAAGATAGTCAACCGAGGTTTCTTGCTGACGTCTTGTACTGATAGACGTGACTCGTGTTTCTGTTGTGTTGGGGACAACTTCAAGGACCAGGTCAACTGGGCGAGAGAAGGGGGAGTTCTATGGCCCACGAACTTTCACGGGGCCAGGCAAGAACTGAGGGGTATGGTAAGCCAAATTCTGTTTTGGTTTGGTGTTTTGAAAGTTTCGGCCTGTGGGGCGGCATACCTGGCGTTTACCTGGCGGGGGTAATTTGGGCGTCGGTGAGGAGACACTCGCGGTGAAGTGTTTCGTGGAGCTGGCAGGCTTCCGTTTGTTTAAGTTTATTTTGATTATTTTGTACGAGTCCGAAAGGGTAGTTCTGTTTGCAAACCGACTCGGGAAGGATTGATAAATTGTACGAGTCGGGAAGTGGAACTGTATGAGTTCAGGCTTTAAGTTGTGTGAGTTGTGTTCAAGTCATACTATACGCCAGCTCAGTAAAAGTACTGTTTACATACACTGTACCTGTAACGATCTAGCCGACCGAAACAAGTATATTGCGTACTGTAAACCCGCATCAGGTAACACGCACTTTGTAAAATGGTTGTAATTATCGATCGGCTAGTGGCAGACGAAACCTGGCTGTGCATATGTTTGTTACATTTGTTTACTTTTGCTTCTGTTTCTTGAGTTACGTAGAATATATTTGTCAATGTTGTGTTTTACGATCAGCGACTATTACTGTGTTCTGCATGCTGATTCCTTCCCACAAGAGTCCTGTGGTTCGGGACCCAACGGCCCAAACAGCTGATGACAAAACTAATAGTGCAAGCCCCCGGTTATCCATCAAGTGCTAGGCTACCTTTTTGGGGGGTTGCGACCCCATGGGCTCAATGCCAACCCATTTCTCTCATTCATCTTTCACCCACTCATTCTTTTCTCTAACTTCTCAATCCTTGTCTACCTTTGCTTATCACTGCATCTAGTTTTTTTTATTTGGCATATAGCATTTGCATCACTCCCCTGTCACCCTTACCAAATATATCCCAACCCAATTTTACGCAGTTATCTCTCAGACCTGCTGCCCAACTTTCCCATTTTGGACTTCCTGCCTGCCACTCACAGCAACATTTTTTAACAATTCATCTTGTTTCACCTGCAAAATCCCATCCCAATATCTTGCTACGCTACAAAATATCTTGCCTTGCTTGCTTTCTCTGCCAAGTGTCCACTCTCCTGCTACATTTGCTGTACTTCTTGGGATCCACAAGCCTTTCTTACAAAACAACCCCTGAATTCAACCAACAACTTCCCATCCCCCCTTGACCCCCAATGACTCCCAGATCATCCCACACATTTTCCTGTATCAATACTCTCATATTACATACCCTCATCAATACCAAATAGCTTAGCAAATAGGTGACTTCATCAGTTCCTCTCAACATCTGTATGCCTTTCACTTGTATACTTTCTGTCTCCACTACCCTAAGCTTCCCAGTTTTACACCCCCCCACCAATATTAATTCACTTCCTATCTCTAGTTACTGACATACATCAACATTCTCTGTTTCTGCAATTTCCTTACTTGCTGAATATCAATGTTTTTAATTACATCTATTACAAGATCATAATGATCCAAATTCCAAACTGTCAGCCAACAGTCATCCAAGTTATAATTTGCTTTCTCACTCCAGGTGCACATGCATTCTGTTTGTTAATGTGATCTACAAAAATGGGAATTCAGTTACCCTGAAAACAGAGGTGGTATGTTTCCCCAAAAACACCACAACAAACCTTTACTGTACAATGTTTGAACTCAAAAAATGACGACCATTTGAACCACCACCATGAAAACTTGATAACCTAGAGTGTGTAAGATTATTTTTTAACTTTATTTCACTCTTATCTTTTTGCCAAAGTAACTTATCTTCTACTACCTGTGAAGGAAAAGTTCTTTTTAGTTCTTTAACTAAAACATGAAACCATTCTCAACACTCGGCCAGGTGACTTTCCATAATCAGGGGAGGTCAGTGGACATAAGGTATGGTATGACCTGGCAGACCGCATGTTGGAGATTCCTGTGCTAGATGGGTGATCATAATCACTGGTGAGGATAACTAGCTAAGAAGCCACATTCAGACAGCAACTTTTTCAACAGCACACAATATGGGTATGTTACATTAGTCATGTGATAGCATGGTTTTCAATGAGAAACATGGGCAATCACAAAGATCCAAAAGAGATTCATGCCCTAACAGTCACACATTTACTCTGAAAATGACAAAACAAGTGTGCTGGAGCAAACCAACTAACAGAAAATGCCAAACGCATCTGTTTGGATTAAAAAATAGCACAGTACAGTTTTAGGCACATAAGGCAAAACAACACTGTGCAGTAAATGTGTCCACTTTAAAAGAACTGAAGACCACTTACTTCATTTCCCATGACATGTTCCATTTGGTTACAATTTTATGGTACATTTTATTTAATCCTACCAAGGTCACTCTTTGTATTACAAAAAATGAAAACATGCAAGTTTAACTGACAGTTAAGAGGCAGTGCTTCATGATTATGGTGAGTCACTGCACAACACTCATCTCCACAGTAAAGAAGCATTCAGCTTCACCATGCCACTACTGAGGAACTATCTGCCACAGAATACAAGTGATGTTAAAAAATCAGCTGCTGGGAAACACTACACTAATATTTCATTCAAACACGTATGGCACAAATTTCATACACCTCTCACACAACACCTGAGATCAACCAACCCCTTCTGTTTACATCATTACAAAATACTGGGAAAGGGAGCAAGAAAAGTGAGTTTGAAGAATGTGGGATGATACTACACTTTCCACCAAGACAAAATCACAATCCCCCCCGAAAAGACACAAATGAAACAGCTAAGAATACAGCTGAGTGCACCGCTTTGAATTTCTAACTCACTCTTGACAATTTATATTGTCCTAATTACTTGTTACCACAATTATAAAATGTGACATTACATTTTCACGCTAATATCTAAACAAGTATTTTTATCAAGCAAGTACATCAGGTAGTCCATTAGATTGCTAATAACACACCCTGTGACTTATGTATATCCATTGTCTCCCAGCAATGTGTATACATCTTTGAATACCGAAAATATAAAACTATGCAAAGCCAGACGATACTGCTGTGAAATGAACAGTACTATTTCAACTGCAGAGAGTGTATCTAAACATGTCCACGAGTGTAAGAACCTACCCCACATATTGCGTTATCATCATTAAAACACACACAAGGTGCTGAGTAATGCTAACAAAGAACAGGTGGACTGACTGTGACAGATATACACTCTGATAAACAAAGACTACCCATTAGTAACACCTGTGCAAACTGTCATGGAAAATGTCAGTGAAAGTTTTGTAAAAAAAAAATCCCACATTAGCACTGCTGTGTAAGACACTATACAGAATGGTGGAAATATTTCCTCTACACAGGGAAGCAAGAAGCTGGAATTGCAGGTTGTTTCAAGAACTGATGGCTAATGGATTTCTTTTCCTAGCTGAGACATGGTTTACATTAAATGGGAAAGTGAACAAACAGAATAATAGACAATGGTGTACTGAAAACCCCATACAGTTTGTCAACTTGCTCTGCACAGCCTCAAAGTCAGAACCAGGCGTCCAGTGAGTATACACACCATCATGGGGCCCATGTTTCTTAACCAAAGTTAACTAACTTGTAGACTGAGTCCTCCTGTTTCTGAACATTTGAATCCACAAGGTTATTTGCCAGAGAGACAAAAATAACATTAACCCTTCAGCGTGGAGCAACGAGCACTGCTCGTCCTAGCGAAAACGTCATCTGTCGTGGAGCGACAAGCGCTGCTCGTCGTGCTGCACTCTCACTCATTCGACTATATCTCGACAACATACGGAGAAAATGTAATCGGGCTGCTATGTACATGTTCACGAAGGTGCTGTCTCTCTTATGGTGTGGGACACAGTTACTACAAATTATTGCTTCATTTTTTTCTCTCCTCTCGAAGTTTGGGTTTACATTTTGCAGTCCCTAATTTCATAGCCGGCTTTATGCGTCTCTGGAACGAGTGAATGAAATATGAATGAAATATGATATCACTATCGTCACGTAGCTGAGGTCTCTAGCTTTGAAATTATGTATGAGATCACCCTCGTATATCAACAGACTCTTTGTTTCTTCACGGCTGATTTGGCGTGTGAGACTGTAGTCCGTTGCAGTGATGGCGTCAAGTAGAAAGTGTTTGTTGGAAGAAGAAATTGAAGAAAGTTTGTTAGAAGAATATACAGATTCTGATCAGAGTATTTCTAGTGACGATGATGACTCAAGTGGTACCGATGATTTGAC
>Ga0209629_10001001_pt1 | contig 16850 bp, 14 predicted proteins | sample TergutCu122P5_FD_187286 | JGI IMG/M metagenome (GOLD analysis project Ga0209629, IMG submission 187286) | Cubitermes ugandensis P5 segment gut microbial communities from Kakamega Forest, Kenya - Cu122 P5 (SPAdes) (version 2) | ecosystem: Host-associated > Arthropoda: Insects > Digestive system...
GGGGGGGGGGGGGAGTAGAGATATAGCTCTACTCTTTCTTTAACCTCGGCACTAGATGGGCGTGGGTGGTGAACGCCACGCCCCGGCCACTTTACCCACGGGAAAAACCCGGTACCCATTGTGGGTGGGCCCCAGGGTCGGTATGGACGGGTGTGGAAAATCTCGCCCCCACCGGGATTCGATCCCCGGACCGTCCAACCCGTAGCGAGTTGCTATCCCGGCCAACTTTCATTTTTTTTTTTTGCCTGGATAATGTTAGTAAAATATGTAGATCGATTATGATTTAGGTTTTCATCGGGCAACAATAACGGTCAGTCGTCTCGCGTTTCGGCGCACATCGCGAGCGTATTTGTTGCATAAATTGTTAAATGCTTACCAGAGCGAGGATATTTAGAACACAAACTGTAGAGAAATATGCAGCAAAGACAAAGTCATCACTATGCACGACATGGAAGCGCATAGGGGTGGGGGTAGAGGTATAGCTCCACTCTTTCTTTGGCGCCTCAGGGAGGTAAGTTGAGACATGTGAAGTACTCATTTAATGCCCAGTTCACGTTTCCTGGAAGTTCTACTCCTTGTTGTTAATTAAATGAAATAGAGAGCGAACGTGCTGGTATTGTTATGCTGTGCATGTTGCATTCTTTGTTGCTAAATAAACGCAATTGAAAGTGGAGAAACTTCCTTGAACTCCCAACTCGTCGTACCATGAACACACACCGCAGATTCAAAATTACGCCGCCAAACACCGACTAAGCACACGAAAAATATCACGAATAATTTCAGTCAAGCACGTTCAGCACTCCCTGATGATGGATCGCAAACGATCCGAAACGTGTCGGAGTGATTTTTAATTGTCTTTTAAAATTGATACAACGTAGATTTTTAACATTTGAGTTTTATACAATTAAGTGCATTAGTCGGCCAATAAACGTGATTGACTTTAAAAACCTGAAATTAACTTCCTTGAACTGTTCGTTCTCAGAGAGCGGCCTTTTCTGGCCCCCTTTGGAGGCCAGAAAAGGCCAGAAAATGTATCGCAGCTCAGGGCCCACATAGTGAAGTTGTACCGCGCGCTTTCTGAAGACTTGTGTCTAAAAGTTGTGACGAATGCAAGGGTTCGTTTGCAAGAGGTTGTGAGGCAAAACGGTGGTCACATTGAACATGTTCTTCATTAGGAACAATTTTCCAGCCTATGAGGATTCATTCTGTACCAGGTGTTAAATGTTTTTGTATTAATAAAAATTTGTTAGTGCACAATCAATGGTATGACATTTCGTGCGCCACCCTGTATATTTATACCACTCCATAAACACTTAAAATACTACTACATTCTCAATTCATTAAGAATATACCAGTGTGTGGAGCTTTTTTGTGGAGTGGTATAAATATGAATGAATGAATGAATAAATGAATGAGTGAATAATGATAATGATAATGGTGGTGATGGTGGTGGTGGCAGCGGTGGTAATGAAAACAATGATGATGATGCCCAGAAAAGCATGGGGAAGGAGCCAAATATTTTAAAACATTAAGATAAGAAGCCAGTATTGTGCAAGAAGGCATAGACAGGTAGGTCCCAACACAGGGAGAGCAATTAGCACTGGCAGTAATGCCAGCATTACAATAGTTAGTTCTCGTGTTATGCCATTATTTCATGTGACGTACGAGTCATACGAACCTCGAGAGCGGCCCTGCCACCTCAACAGCCCAAGCCCCTTCCTCTGTAAGGGGCGAACGCCGGTGGAATGGCATCACACCCCCTCGCCCGGACCCACGGCTACCCTTCTCAGTTTTCTCAACCTTCAGAGTTCTCACACCCCCGATATTATTAACTCCTCCCTTGTTCTGAGCCATATGTTTTGCACCTGGGCCTTTCTTACACCTGAAAGTTTGGAAGCATTATGTGTCACACTACTGCTTCAAGAGCAGCCACTTCACCTCAGCTACTGAAATTTAGCTACTAACCAATTTTCTCTTTGGCTGCATGACTTAACATGTACCTATGCACTTAAAACACTTTGTACAACATAAGCCACCCTCTGTCATATACATTACAGTGAAACTAGTGGTGAAAGAAATATGCAATTCCCAGTCATAGAAAGAAATGCGCTGTTCAAAAGAAAAAGGTTTATTAGCCACTGAAAATATTGTCAAAGTAAAAAAACGACTGATATGCAATGTCACAGTTGACTGAAGTAATATCTTTTCAACTGGACTGTCAGAGTTAACATAATATCTAGTGTTAATTTTCCTATACTTTGTGTCCTCCAATTTAAAACCCATATGCAGGTAAAAGTACAATGACCCTGTAAGTGAAAGACTATGGTTGAAATTGTGTGCACTTCATACTGCATGTGCTAAGTCATTCACACCTAAATTACCTGATATACTACTTTCAGGAAACAACAGATCCAGCAACTCATCTTCAGAACTACAATAGCAGAACAGATGCATGCTGTGCTTAACATAAGATATTTAGGAATGTGTAAAAAGACTTTAAAGAAAGGTAAGATGACGGAATGCAATATTTACTAACATAATATGCAAATAGATAACAGATCATAGCTACTTTGTGTTGAAACAAAGACTATGAATACTATGGTATGCTATTGCTAAAACAGAGCCTACTTTGTAGAGGCACTACAGAGCTAAGACACATAACATTCAAAAAAAAAAAAAAACATGTCAATATGACAGAGAATCAAAATGCAGTCATGCTTTAACAAACTGTAGTAACTCTTCCACCAGATAATATCAATGTGACAATACCTGTCAGTAATGAGATATGCTCAAATTGTGAATCTTGTCAAAAAAGGGATTATCACAGCAATTAATTACTAAAGTTAACATCATGAACACAATGCATTTTATGCAATATAATATTAAACATATACCTAACTACCCCTCAGTTTTCTTTGAAATGCACATCTTAAGACCTAAAAATTTGTAATTTCAAATTATTAATTTGAAAAACTTGACAGTGGATTTCATTACATAGGGTTAGAACAGAAATTCAAATTTTAATGATTAATGGAAACTAAACTTTTACTGCCCTATACGTGTCAAACAGTTCTAAGTTATGCTTCAAAACAGTGGTTCTTAACCTGCTGCCCACAGATCCTAGGATGTTATTTCAGATGGTTTGTAAATTCACATACCATACACGTCACTGCGCCTGATATCCTTGAACTAGATGCAGCAAATAGAAGCTTGCATCTCCTGACACATTCTAGGCCATGTTCTATGCACAGTGCATGTGTAGTACTACCGGTTATCCCCAATGGACATATTGTCTTTGTATCAGAGACAAAAAGACCAAGCAGCATGTATGAACTTGAGAGGGTTCTGACTGTACTTGACAAAAATGGAGAACCTCATGCACCTTTTAGCCACATGTAACCAATGGCAATTTTTTTTTATTAAATTGCAGGTAACATATTTGTTTGTTTTCAGTGTGTCTGAATGACTGTTACATACCTTGTTTTCATATGCAATATTTGTTTCCACACAACATTTGTTGATTTCCTTTGTATACATTCTATTCACCCAGACTAATTACAATTCTAAATATTAATGCTGATGATTATGTATCACTGCTTTTATTCCAGTATCTGGCTCCAATTGGGGTCAAAAACTTGATAACTGATCAGTGGCTGAAAACAGACGCATTGAAAAGGAAAGAACTAAATGGAAATCATAAGTCTAGTGAAACTCTGCAGCACAATCAAAATCGACACAAACTGCAAACACACAGTGACAGCTGCCTCATGACCAGTTTCATACGGAGGGATTCTGAAGATTATCAAACACCACTGTGTATGATTTGTTTCAATATCCTCTCAAATAAAGGCTTAAAAGTTAGCCAGATTTTATGGACTTTCAGATACCAAACACAGTGACTGTGCATACGAGTGAATTTTTTACAGCAAACTGAAAAAATTAAATTAAAGTAAAAAAGTGCTGCAGTGTAGAGCTACAGGTCATGTTAAATCAAAGGCAGTGGTTCCTTCTTTTGAGTACCTTTTCTGGCAATAAGGGCACAAGAAAGCTACTCACAATCAGATAAGGCTTAATATTACCAGCAGTGAAGGCAATGGTGAGTACAATGCTAAGACAGAAGGGCTGCATGGAAATAAATGCTGTCTCACTGTCAAATAATACAGTTCAAGGCAGCATTGGAGAAATTACCAAGAACAATAAGGAACAGATGACAACAAGAACACACAGTAATTGTTTCTATGTTCTTCAACTTGATAAATTCAAAGACATCACAGAACTATCTAAACATCTGCGATTTGTTAAATACAACTTCAATAAAAACCCGAATGAAGACCACATATTTTGCATGTCAGTGCACAGAAAGGGAACTTCCGATTCCATCTTTTGTAATTCTGGGTAACTTCATGAAAGACTGCAATAATAACTTTTAAAAGTGTGTTGGAATTTTCAGTGATGAGGCTCATTCTATGATAGGTACATAAGCCAAGTAGCTGCTCGTGTGAAATGTCACCAGAAGCTAAATTACACATTGCCGCATCCACAGGAAATCACCAACAATGAAGAAAATTCCCAATGAGCTACGCAGTTTTGGAAGAATCTGTGGAAACTGTTAAGGCACTACCTTTGCATTCAAGGATGTTTGGGATACATGTGAGGAGACAGACAGTGACCACTATCAGCTGCTTCTACATACAGACATCCAGTGCCTCTCTTGAGGGAGGATTCTCACTCATCTACTCAAGTTGCCAAATAAAGCAAGAACTAATCTGCTTCAATCAAATTTTCTGTTTTCACGTTACTTTGAGGTCTTTTCTTTGCCAGCAAAGTTGGCATACTTAATTGATGTTTCCAGTTACCTTAATGGACTCCCAAAAATCTTCAGCAAAAATCCAAACCATGTTTAGTACAAAAAATATCTAGGATGAGGAAGTCAGGTGTATGGACTCAATGATGGATCCAAGCTACAAATCGTGATCATGTCTTCTATACCTCCTAACCAGTTGTGTGGACTCACTGATAGAACCAAACTACATATCATTATCATGTCTTCCAAACTTCTTAACCACAACAGAAATGCAGCTTTCAAACAAAGCAAAATATGAAAACTTGTACATGAACAGCTGCAAATCCCCTCACATATAACTTCATGAGTATCCATACTGAAAAATTTGAAAAGTGAATAGACTACTTAACAGAACCTTCATGTGAAACTCCTCAAGTTTGTACTGACACAAAAGTTACAAAAGTTCAGAGTACAGAGACCTGACTCATTTGAAAAGACTAGGAACCACTGCACAAGACGACGGGCAACATCTGGTCCATCTAGATTTCCACTTAAGAACTGTACCTTTAAGTCATTCTTTAACTACTCAGCAATATTAAATTTCAATCATAATTTAACACAGTTACTAGAAAGTTTGTAGTCATAATCCCTACAAGCTGTGGCCACAGATTATTTTTGCTTATCTTTGTTGCTATGATATATTTGTATAAACCCTCTGACTAACCTTTCAATTATCCAAAACACTTGTTATCTTAGAAGCTGATTCAGGTTTAAGAAGTAAACAGAGCAACTCACTTTGAGCAACTGCACGCGGATTTCCGCGTAGGGTCCGCAAAGTCCCACTGTCCTGCTTGTGGCTGTTGAGTAGGTACAGCGTCATTACCACCACTGTTCTGTTCGGTAACCTCATGCTGTGTGGGATTCATGGTACTGTCCTGCCAGACATGCTCTGGCAGACTGGTTGCTGGAGAAGGGCTAAGCTGCATTGAGGCTGGGTGATAACCACTTGCTGCTGCAGGAAATGGTGAAGATGGACAAGGTGGCCTGTTGCGCACAATAATGGGCTGTGGACAAGGTGAACATGGGGGAGTTACAACAGCAGCTGATGATGATGGAAGCCCAGCAGACTTCATTACTGCTGCTGTCGTGCCTGTTGGAGAAACAGCACCCTGGCGAACTGCTGAAGATGGAGACGATGCTGGATCATCCATGTCCGTAACCAGTACATAACGCGTGGGATATCGCATTTTCACACCTCCCACCACAACTTCAACAGCAGGAGGAAGAAGAACCTCTTCACCCCCAATTTCGCAGCTTGAGAACTTGTCAATGGGATAAAACTGTCGCCATTCGTCGAGCTGACGCTTTGTCTGGACATCCAACGTCTTATAGGCCTGACCAGTGAGAGATCCCGCCAATCCATAAGGTGCTAGTATCACTGAAAGTCATAATTTCATACATAAACATGGGCACTTCTATGTGCAAATTAAAATGACTTGTATACTATGATGTGTACACAGTCCATCAACACATACTTCAACCCAATCAGCAGAAAAACATACAACAAACTACTGTACTTTACTGCTACATTTTTTAACATTAGATATTGCAAAATTCTTGAGTGTGGAATGCAACATATGCAGAACACTTGGTTTCTGTAGCTTTCAATAATAACTCAAGAAATGAGACAACAGTTTAAATCTTAATGCCACAGAAGTGGGGTGGTGAAGGAGATTATAAATGAAAATACAAAGTCTTTATTTCACATCTACTTCTTTAACAGACAGATTGCCAAGGGCTACATAACTCTTTAATCTCTCTCAAAAGACAATAACATTAAGAAAATTTTAAGTTGCTTCATGTTCAATCTCAATTTCTATAAAGATCCTGCTTCTGCTTGTAATGTATCCAAACATTTCTAACCTCTCACTACTTTGTGAAAAACCACCTACTTTGGAAATGAAGTCCATGGACTAGGATCCTTTATGAGAAGCTAACAGTCAAGAACCTCCCAGTCCATTATGGAAATGAAAGGCCTAGTATCATGTTCACAACAACCTACCACTAGACTCCATCCTGAGTCAGATGAATTCATTTTATATCCTCTTGTCTTATGCCTGTGCCTCCCAAATGTCTATCTATCTGACCTTCCTCACATGTGAGATCTCCATACCATCCCATCTTCCTTGACTTTATCACCATAATCATGTTTGATGACAGTAAAAGGTAAAACTGCTCCTGTCCATGCCATGAAGGCATACGGGTGGAGCAGAGGTGTAGTTCCACTCATTCTTATCCTCAGCACTATACAGAGGTGAATGGTTAACTTCACATTACAAATCATGAAGCTCCTGAGGCCTTCCTTCTTCTGGTATATCATGCAGCATATGTCAGTGGATATTTACCCATGAGGATGGGACCAACAGGCTATTAAGAAATGTTGGTAAACAACTACCAATGTCCCAGCAGAGCCAAGGACTAAACTACACCACAGCAGAGGCCTAAAATCTCATGTATGAAGCTCCCATCTTTTTATATCCCCCTGTTTCTTCCTCTCTTAGGTCAAAATGTGTCCCTCTGTAGTTTATCTTGGGGTCAAAACAGTTAAAAATTTTGAACACTTTAATCTTTATGTTTTGAGGGAAAAGACAGAAAGAAGAGAGGGTGTGCACTAAAATACAAGTGATTCCAAGATTCCCAGGTTTAAAATTCTAGTAAATGAGATCTTCTCTATTCGCATCATGTTTTACGTGCTTTGGTGGGGTGGCATAGTAATCACATGCTTGTATACAGTCTTGAGGGGAGTCCCTTTCCTCTCCCGAATTTTTTTTATGCCAAATATACACAGCCTTTTAGTGCAACTTTACGATGTGCCTCACAATTTCAGTGTAATGTGTTTTACACAAAGCAATGTTGTCTGTTCAACAGTTCATACAATAAGCACATGGTGTTCACAACCAACAAACCTGAAACAAATGCAAAAATACCTGGTATGCCTGAAGAGGAAGCTTGTGCTTGGAGGATATGTTGATGTGTCAAGTTCCGTACCAAAGGATGCACTCGTACATCCATGCTTGCACACACCGTACTCTCTCCATGCACAAAGAATGCAAATGAGAACGAGAAATGGGTGCTGAAAAATATAAGAAAGAAACATAATTTTATTTTGCTGTAATGACTTACAACTACTGTCACGTGTATCAGCATTAACAAAAGCAACATTTTCAGTTCACATTAAACTGTATACCACATCCAATTTATATGGAAGTGTTAATTTAAATTTACATGACATGTATCCTGCAAAAATATGCAATACATTATTTGCTGATGGATAGGACACATTCAATTCTGAGTAGAAAACATAAAGCCTATATCCCTACTGGACAAACTACTCAAATTTCTTTCGTTTGTGAAAATTAAATCATGCAAGCATTTGGTGTTGTAACGCATAAACAGCCTCTCATTTTTACATTGGAAATGGTACAGAAAATATTTATTTACTGCTTCAATGTTATCCTATCAAAAGCACTACAATCAAGCATCACATTTTCCCTGAACAGGTTAGGGATTGTACACAAAGCCTTCTGTATTAAACAAATGATTCAAAGCTGGTATAAGAGAGTACATAACATTCATATATGTTCCAGTAACCACTGTAACAAAATATGCTTATTAGAAAGACATCTCTAAGTGACAATCTTAACATAATATAATATAGAAGTGAAACTGCAATAAAAATACATCTATATTTACAGAACACAGTAGTAAAATTATGCCTGTGAAACACAAAGATTTCTCAGTCCAAAAACATGTGAAAGTCAACATCAGGAAGTGATAAATACTCCACTGGGGAACTCAAATGCAACAAAAAGGCATATCGTTATTGCTCAGCTAGATTGGCCTTTAAAAAAAAGTGCAAAAATTGGATACAGCAGTGCTCTGTACTGCCTGGAAGCATTCTGGCTTCTGTCAGCAAGAGCAGGCACACAACACAGACGGACAGAAACTAAATGGCTCGATATGAATCAAAAAATGCAGAGCACCATACTACGGCAGGATTCTGATTTCCAAAAACGTAAGCATCAGTATAAAAGAACAGTGCACTGTACTGCTTTGTGACAGCACAACAGAGCAGACCACACAGTGGTCTGGGAAAATACTGGGAAAGACAATCCCTTTCTCAATGCATTAAATATACTAAGTCAACACACATTCTATCAATGTTCTTTCCACTGCAATGCTGTTCATTATCCTGCAGAAAGAAAGCAAATGGTTTCTGATTAGGCTGTCACAACAAAAAGGTACTGTAGGACCCCTCAATTCCAGAAATACATAAGCGCCAGTAACTAAAGAAAAGAATAAAGAAATATTTTGAAGACATCATAAACAACAACAATTCAATGCCTCAGCATCTATGGAAACAAAACTTGCTACTCATGAAAGGTATGAACCATACTGTTTCAGATTATATAATCAGATAATACCCGGCCTGTAAGAGAATAAAATTTCTTTTTCTGTTAAGTTTGTGCTTTATGGAAATGAACAAGTCTTTTGTCAAAGAACATGCACACCAAGAAAACCTCCAAACAGACCAAAATTTAGATATTGTAATGAAACCATCAAATGCAATAGTCGTTTATATGGATTTTTTGGTTTCATAACCATATCTGATCAGTGTAATGCATGGTCATGGATTATTTAAAATAGATTAAATTATGTCTAATGGCTCAAAGTGTTTCACGAAAACCTAATTAGACACACAACACAAATTCAACAAGTGTACACACTGTGCTAACTTGATAAGATGCAATCACACCTTCAGATGTGAAAGCAGGCATTTACAAACCCCAAGACTGGACATGTAAATTGTCTGTGTATGGTAACTGGTCTATGTAGGGAACACTTTCCATTTTGCTGAGATCATAGATTCCCAAAACCCAGGGTTATGACAGTTTTCAGGTGGCTTCTAAACTGCCAAAATAATCAAGCTTGCATTTTTTTGTATCCTACAATTTAACGCATTCAGGAGAAAATAAAATTAAAAAAAATATGAGCAAATGTGCATGAATTTTATCACTTTGTGTAATATTAACCTGCATACTTTCAGTGACTTGATGCATTGCTGAGTATGTACTGGTACTACTTGGGTCACCAAACCAATGTAATTTACAATCCTCGGTCATGGAGAAAGAAGTCTGACAACCAGTAACACTGATAATGCAAAGTGCATGAAAAACTAAGCAAAAATATTTACAGATGAACATTTATAAGTGAGAATGGCTACCCATGCACAAACAGAAGAAATGACAGAAAGATAAATAAATACTGTTATTACAGAGTTACCTGTGGCCTTACAGTTAATGAACTGGTCCATACAATTCACACCTTCTCTAAAGTACTGTGTTCACACACACAGTGTGTTCCACTAATAAAGTTGTAAAATATTTGTATGAATAGGTTTACAAAAGTTAGAAATGTGCCAACATTAGTATGACAGAACAAACTTACACGTAAGGTGGTCAGTTAAAGTGGATTAGAAGTGATGCATTTCTAGACACATGATGTCAGTGCTCTAAAAAAAATATACTACGAGAATAAGAAATGAACCCTCAAACTGTCTCCTTACTGTTCATTTACTTGTTCAACTAACAGCTGATTTCACAAGACGCATTCAAAAAAGTTTCTGAATCCGAGAGCACCTTAACAGATTTATTCAGTGTGAGTTTTGCAGGATTTCACAGTGGTGTAACTGAGGATTCCACCATTCTGAGAAGTGATACTAAATTTCTGGGTATGTGGTTCCACTTAGCTGGTGATGCAGTGTCACATCACAGATGACCAAAGTCCTAGAGTGATTCTAATTAAACATTATGACCAATGAAGAGACAATAAATTACTGGTCACTGACATTCTATACCACGACTTATTGGACAATAAAATAAATTACTGCAAACCATGGGAACAGACAGCTGCAGCAGCAAGCAGCCACTATTCTCAGAATTCTTCTGAACAAGAATATTTTCCCTCTGACTTTTTCATCTCTGTGTTTATGGACCAAATTCTTCTGTTGATATCCCAACAGAAAACTGTCACATATGTGAAACATTTATGGCTGATGTTGAAAAAATTCATTTCCTGTCTCATAAACAACAATGAGAAAGATGTCACAAAGAAGGCACAACTTTTTTTACATGCCTTACCAATCTGGATGTTTCTGTGCGTTTGTGCATTCTGTACACCCAAAAACCAATATATTTATGGCTTAATGCAAATGGGCACTTAGTGAAGATTTTCTAAAATGCAGGCAACAAATTTAGAAAATGACAATGGCAAAGGAAACAGAAATATGGCACTGTCAAAATGTCAGACTCCACTCAAAACACACATGAACAAGAATATTGGTAAGAAGAGTTTCTAAAAGAAATGATGTCATAAATTCAGAAAAAAATTTCCTGGTGTACAGCTTCCATATGGAAAAATGATTTACAAGTGAAGGTTTTCTTGGCAACAAGTTTCAATACGAACAGGAACAAAATATGCAGTAGACATGCCGAGGCAATATTGGGTAAGTTAGTGATGAATTTGAAACACCTCCTTAGAAGATTAGAGTGCAACTTGTATAGCAGGAGCATATGTCTGCATCATTACCACAAAATGCAATAAAACTACTGCTTATGCAACCACATATGACAACTGTAGTTCACAAACTCTACAGTGTAGATGGTGCAGCAAAACTAAATTGTGTGAACTGGTACCATCAGGGGATGTATGCTGAAAATATTGACCCCACTCTTGCTCTGAGAATAATGCATGCCGCTTTGCATATCATCCCATGTTATCCACAGAGAGCCATTACATGATGTACCTGTTTGTCTGTAGTGTGCTGGGTGAAACTATGTATACAAAGCCCATCTCTTGCATCTGAGACTATAAAATCACACTGGCATGTAATACACATTCTAAACGCCATTTTCTACCTGTCCAAGTAGGAGAGAACACATTTGTTCTAATAATACGATTCTAGGATTGGCGCTATACCAACACACAGATGACATGGAAGAAAACTGCTTTATTTTCTGTCAACATAACCTCTCCTGACTGCAACACACATTTTTTACAGCTTTCTAAATGTTTCATAAAACAATCACTGTAGGTATCTACTGGAACTGTATTTAATTCCACAGTTATGCTCTCCTATATGTCCTTGATGTCCTGAAATCTTCCTCCTTTTTTGGACAGTTCTAACTTTTGGGACCTGGGAGTTGCCTGCCGCCACAAGATCTGATGAATAAAGTGGGTATCTGATTTCCACCACACTCTTATTTGAAGTGCTTCTCAAACAAGCAGACTGAGCTCATCAATAAGACTATGCAAAACAAGTTTATGAAATATTCATGAATAATCTCATAAACTGTCTCTTGTTAATGTACCACTAATCCTCTATCAATATTAGGTTCACAGCCACCCAAATCCTTGGATCATCTTCCCAGTACTCACACATCTCTCTCAATTTTTAAACCATTTGAATACATACATAAAGACACAAAGAGGTTTTTAGTCATCCCCACGTGTTTTTCCCAAGCCTGAAACAAAACTTCATGTTCACTAGCACCACTCTATTCGGACAAGGAAAAACACATCACACACTCCGTGCAGTTACAGACAAACTAAGCTAAAATTTTATTTTCATTAATCAGTGGTGGTCATAACATGAATTAATAGAAACTAGCTACAAATGGTTTATGCACCAAACCATATCTATGTGGTAGCATCAACCCCTGAATGTTACTCCTTCACCATGTAATCCAGTTTCAGCAAGACAATGCAACAGCTAACACCACAATCCATTTCCATGCCTTCTATAAATGTGATCAGCAGAAACCTAATATTAACAACAATGAAGAGAACTAAAATTCTCGGACCCCCTACTCAAGCAAAACCAGAATAGCAATGATCACTGCTCTGCCTGCTGTCACATGAAATGGCCTGAGTGTACAATGATGTGTAGGGCCACTAAAAAAAAAAGTCCTGTATATTTCAATAGACATGTACAAGAACTGTGTGAATTCCACTGCTGCACACTGTCATGTACATTCCTGAGGAACTTCATTTTTCTTGTCTGGCACATGGTCAGCTGGATGACAATATGAAAAGAGGATAAGGCTGAAGGTCAGGAATACATAATTAATTAATTACACAACAATTATGAAATAACACAGTGGGCACTGGACGATTTCCAAACCCTCTGTGGCAAAGAAAAACCAGCCCAGGAAATGCACACTGCACGAATCATAAATGCACCACTAGGCATGTCACATGGCTAGTGACAGTTGGCCTCACAAAAATTCTGTTCTGAAGCTAAAAGAAGTGTAAGAGAGGTCAAAAACGTACAGGAGCTAAACACAACCAACAACCATACATACCAAAAACGGTACCTCACACTGCAGTACGCATATTTCTCTAATGCAATGATAAATAAAGAATGATTTAATTCAGATTAAATAAACCACTGAGAATGTAGAAGAAATCAATATGAAATGCAATGGCCATTACAACTGAATTACCTCTTCCCAATAAGTTTCTCTGCTCCATCATACGGCTGAACAAACCACTTGCCGATTCGAACAAAATCACGTGACAGCAAGCACCTGACAAGAGAAAAATAGTATAAATTTATGGCAATGATTATGTGCATTTTATGACACTAAAGTAGAATAATTATACTGACATTTCAAAGCCAGAGAGGGAAGCTTGTGTAAACAGAACAGTATCTTCTACCATACCCATACATTTAGCATAGAGTAAAGGTTGAACGAGAAGCTCAGGTTCAAAACATACATTCACACAACAATCAGTTAACATTTAAAAGGTCTGAAGTTTCCATGACAGCAAGTGCTCTTTTCCGGACTGTGACACTGTAAAGAACACAATGGTGGCAGCACATTCCTCTAAAATATTTGAATCAAACTAAATAACTCAGGATAGCAATGTATGGACTTACCATATGAGGTCTGGCTAGATTCCTACAATAACATCATATCTGTGGAACATGTTTTAAAAAATGCCACATTGGAATTCTGAGTAAAAAATTTTTCTCCTCACCATCATGGCCAGAGCGGGCATAGCCAGCCTCCTACACTATTATTTCCTAAGGGTTTCCTTAGATGTAAGGATGGCCTGAATGTACAATCAGCATTTATCTGCCAAAGAACAACCAGTAAGGAGCTTGCATCTCTGCACATTCTTATCCCTTCACAGGCATTACAACTTGTGTGCTGAGTATACACATAGTTGCCGCCAAGCAGCACATGACCTAAGCATGAATACACCTGACATCTGTAATTGACTGCATGGTAGTCTTTCTTAACCAGTATTCAAAGGTTCAGCATCGTATTAACAAAAGCCAGCCAATGAACCCTCTTCTGGACCACTTAAATCCAAATCACATATTCATGACCTAATTCTGTTAAGATCCATGTTAAAGTTATGACCCCTTCTATAATATAACCTCCTTTGACACAACTGACTAAAGTGTAGGCATTTGTCATTTTCCCATGCAAGCTACCTGCCTTGCCTATTTGTCCTCCTTGATTTAACTGCCCTAACCAAATCAGCCGATGAGTGCAAACTATGAACGACCTCACTGTGAAATTTTCTCCACCTTCCTTTTTCCTTTCTTGTGTATGAAAACACCTCCTGAGCACCTTCAGTAAGACAGTAAGACATGGGCAAAGTTGCTGCCGTGCATAAGCACTGTAATATAAAGGTATTTTTAGAGCTCTGATAAGTCCCCACACATTCTGCAGCTTGACGTTTGGTGTAGGCAGCTGATCAGTTTCCTACTGTGGCCCCACTGTCCACCTGAAAGAAGGATGGTTTGGCCCTACAGCTGGTCTGCAACATGGCAGTAATGAAAAAATCCCCGTCCCTGTCAGCAACTGAACCTCAATTGTTCAACTGTATACCAGTCACTTTACAAACTGTGCTACAGCTGTGAATCTTCTTTTAATTCTGTATATAGGTTCATGTATGTGAATATTAAATTACAAACTCTGTGACACAGACTGTTTATACAACAGTATAAACTTCCTTACATATTTCAAATAATATTTTGGAATGAACAATTTTAGAAAGGAAATGAAATAAATATACCTATAAATAGTGTACACATAATGTGTCTGCATGCAGAAACAATTAACATGCCCATGCACACGCTCACAAACACACACACACACACACACAAACTGAACTGAGAAAGAGAAAGCAGTGCATAACAATGAGGCAGTTTTCAGTTCGGACAACTGAAAATTCATCATTCATGACAATGGTTAGGTAGGTAAAGTGAAAAGAAGAAGAACTGAGGGACTCAATGCAATGTATTAGAATTTGTAATCCATCTTATCAATATCTAGAAACACTGCTGGCTCTAATTACTCATTAATTTGTTTTCAATATTTATCATAATTGTTTTTTTTAAGTGGTACCTTTCAATGAGATTATGCAGAGCTTTGAAGAGAAGAGACCTGCATTCATATGATAAGCCACTCTCCCATGATCCTTGTTCGCCATCTAGAACAAGAAAAATCAATGATTTAATACCAGAATTATATCTGAAAATGTTAAAATCGCTAAACAATAAGGACATGTAATTAGTTAAGATTTCACCAGTATCTAGCTGTAGCTCCAGTATAACATCTCACTACTTCCAGGCTAAAATCAGAAAACCTGACAAGATGTCATATGCATATTTTCCTTCAATTTATGTGGTGAAAATATCATGCTCTTTAAACTACTCGTATTAAGTATGCAAACAGCAACTACAATCAATTTGTTAAATATGATTTCAAAGTACTGCACCCTCACCACGTCCGTGATTAATGTGCGAAGGCTGATTCGTACAGTTCTTGTATCCATGTTTATGGTTTAATTTCATGCGTTCAATGATTCAGTATTTATGGTAATTAAATAAAAAGTAAAATGCGAATTTTGGTTGGCCACCTAGTTCTTTCAAGCTGTACACTGCCATAGAAAGACGTACTGCTGTCCATGAAATCATGTTACCGAATATCAGGACCATACATTATGCAAAACTAGCACCAACCCATTCCAAAAGTTCGCGTGAACTGCACACTGGTATTACTATATGTCGGAAAATGAAAAGCACAAAGGTAAGGTTACCTCCAGGAACATGAGGTTCATATGTTGATCAACAAATTCACTGGAATAATAATTCGGAGTAAACTTTTGAAGATAGGCAAACATACACAAATACACATACATCAAAGTTACAAACAGTAAAAAGGCGCTGAAACTATCTGCCATTACATCTAAGCATGCTCTGACCCGGCGTACATTTCCTGGTTTGGAAGGAAATTGCCCAGTTTTGCATACACCGCTGCAGCATCCTACGGTTATTTTCAAATCCGCTATGTTTAAAGAAACTCCACAAAAAGAAATCCGGAGACCGTGAGTGTCAAATGTTAACAGTAACATTTCAGTCTCCATTTCACGCTCTCCCTGGCCGTCTAATGTCGCGCTGTCATGTGGTAGCCTCATCCGAGGCTGTATCGCTTATTAAGTTTTTTTTACACATTTGCATTAAATCAGTTACTAATGGAACGTCGCTATTTCTTCAAATAATCCGTGAAAGACGTGATCACCTGACATCGGCGTTCAGAACCCCAACTTGATGAGTTGCAGAAATCTGAAAATCAAAATCTTCCGAGATGTTACACAATGTTCCTTCGGAAAACTGGTGACTATTCACCAATTCACACGGCGTAACACCCCAGAAAACTTAAATATGCAGACACATTGCTGTGAGAACCCCAAAGCTCGCAATGCTTACATTTCCTGAAATAAGCGTGGGTTCTCTGACATCTCGTACCGTTGGTTCTGGCTGTTAACGTAACCAGAACGGTGGAAGGAATCGAAACTCTAGGTCCAGAAACACATTTCATCAAAGTATTATCGTTTTAAAACACGGAAAGTACGCAGTCGCAACAAATCAACCGTAGGATCGCCGAGAGTGGCTTCGGGTCCCAGTGAAAAATGTCACCCCCCCCCC
>Ga0209629_10001002_pt1 | contig 16845 bp, 17 predicted proteins | sample TergutCu122P5_FD_187286 | JGI IMG/M metagenome (GOLD analysis project Ga0209629, IMG submission 187286) | Cubitermes ugandensis P5 segment gut microbial communities from Kakamega Forest, Kenya - Cu122 P5 (SPAdes) (version 2) | ecosystem: Host-associated > Arthropoda: Insects > Digestive system...
TGACCATGGAATAACCGCCATTGATTTCTACACAGGATTTATTCTATCCCAACCCATGACTAACACCAGTGGCTGCTGTTAGAGTTTATAGTGCTCTGATGATGGACGCAAAGTGCGTCCGAAACATGTAGAGTTCTAACACCAAATAAAGAGAATAAAAAAATCTGCATCTCGTTGGTATTTATATGACTAGTATTAATAAGTTCAGTTTTTCATTGCCTTGGGGAGTCACTTTTCCTGTTGCTGGGGAACGGGACTGTCAGGTGTCTGCCGACGCCGGACCTGACGCTGGTAGCGTTGCTCGACGTCCTGCTGCTACTGCCGGGAGTAGATGGCAGTCTGGCTGCTAATACTTTGTCCGGGTTGGACAAGTCCAGGCGGCGATCACGCATGCGTTGTGTCATAGGCAACTCCCGCGAAAACTGAATGTCCCGGAGGTCCCAGAGCTGAAGGGTCAGATGAGGTGCGCCCTGCAGCACAAGGCTCTTCATCTTGTGCTGCTCACTTTCGTACCTGGTTCTCAGCGCATGGAGGCCGCGTAGACTCGCTGCCTTGCGCAGACTCTGCGCGTCGCGCGATGTCGTGATATCCGACGACCGGGAGGATCTCCTAAATGGTGCATTGAACAGAATTTGTGAGTATGAGTGAGGTCACATCAAAGCAGAACAGACATTCTGCCAGTTTGGTGGTAAAATTCGATGTCGCTACTGCATTGATGCTAAAGAATTGCTTGTAAAAGAGGACTAAATCAAAAGAAAATTTAATATCTGCGTAGATCCGCTGCAGTTCTTGAATTACGAAAACTTTCGAAACGTAAATTTGGGCCCGAAGAGTGCGCCGCTAGGAGGGGGAGTAGTGTAATAATCAGGAAGAGGCTGGACGACTGAGCAATCCGTGTTCCATTCTAGTCTTGAAGTCTCTTCTTCAGAGCGCCGGCCCTGGGGCACCCGAACACCCTATACAACTTGAGCTGAGGATAAAGCGGCCGGAGCGTGAAGCTGACCATTCATATCCATCTACTGTCAATGTGTGAAACTACACATCCACGTCACCACAGGTCTGCGCTTGATAAAGCACTGAGAAATTTGACGAACTTCCATACTGCTGCAGCTTGGATGTGTGACTGGCTGGAACACTGGCCGCTTGCAGTTGAATGATACAGGTGAGACAGAGTTACGGATTTGGATTGTTTGCGCTCAGAAACTGGAAGGCAGCAAGGAAAAATACAGAACGAAACAAGAGGGATCAGTCGAAGAATGACAAGAAGAAAATCCGAGAAGTATGCAACGTACAGTGCATACAAGATCGTTTCTGCGTGTCTGTATGTACCATTGTTGAAACAAGGTAAAGGTCTCCCAGTTCACAACATCAAGGCATACAAGGGACTAGCGGTATAGCGGCGACCATCCTTAATCTCGGCATGTGATGGAGGTGAGTGATCAGCTTCACGCCCCTACCACTTCACTCGGGAATGAACCCCGGTAGCCACTGAATAGGAGGCTGGGTGGGCCCCAGAACCGGTCTGGGCGGTTTTGGAGAAGAAAAAATGTGTCCTTGTCGGGATTCGAAACACAGACCGAGCAGCCCTTTGACAGACGCTGTACTGACTAAGCTGTCTCCGGTATTTGGGTGAAGACCTCACTGCTTAAGTGCGGAGTCTATGTATGTCAGATGTCGAATATGAAATTGAAGTTTCACAGCTTCGTCAGTGCTGGCGGACGCTCTTCTATAATTTTACACAAATAATAAATGAGATAAATGCAACAAAACATCATCGGCACATTTGCATCTGTAATCAGTATTTAGGGGAAAACGTGTGGCTGTTTTATGATGTGTTACCGTACCAAATTTATCATGCCTAACTTGGTGTCTCCTTCAAAGCCGCTATCAAACTGAAAACAAAAAAAAAAAATCTTACGCCTTCCTGTTTTATTTTACATTCAACGGAATATTACCTGCACAGAATTTGCGTATTTTCGCAACATCTATTACTAAACATCATCTGATGACAGAAAAATTGGCGTTAGTTTCGCTCCGGTCTCATGAGTTCGCGACTCCGCCATGTTTGTATTATTGTTTGTGGGAAGTTATAAATATGGCCTTCGAGTGCCCTCTAGTAGAATAAAATTCGTACCGTGTTTCATGAAAATCGGTCAACAGGTCCAGAAGTTGACATGCAGGAACACACACAAACACGCAGCCTTCGTTCTTTCCTCTTCAGGAATGAAGTACGACAATGAGATAACATACAGAGTGGGCCAAAAGTAGGTATACAGTAATTATACTATATACTACTATGTACTGTATACCTACTTTTAGCCCACCCACGAAGGGTGAAGAAATTAGATGAATAAGGAGAAGCAGCAACTGTTGACACACAGAAGCAAGTATGAGTAGTTGTCGGGTACCTTGAATCGGACTGCTCAAGTGACAATGGCAGATCCGGTGTGATGATGCCCCTGGCGTCCGACGCAGTCCAGGGCGAGGGTATGGAGGCATTATGCTCGCGGGAAGGTGGGGGTAGAGAGGGTGGAGTGGCGCGGTCCCTGGCAGCCTGGACCCTGAGGACAGCAACACTGTCGCAGCACGCCACCAGGAGCATATCTCGCTGCCACATATCAGCCTCAGCAATATCCCCGGAGCCAGATGGCGTAGACGTGGCCCCCGATGACGGCCCAGGGTACAATGACCGGATGCTGAACTCGGGCACCTTCCCAAGCACGCTGAAGGACGGGAAACTGAGGGTAATTGTCTGCACGCAGCATTGATCATCAGCATCCCACACCTTCAGGACCTGCGAACACGAATTGATGGGATGTGTTAAAGGTTATTGTCCTCCAAACGTCATGAACACAACATTAAAATACATTAGGGCTGTTTACTGAAATTAGGTAATACATTTTAAATTACTGGAAAATCCCAAAACTATGTTCTCCTGAAGAGAGACGGCCTGTAGTTTGGTACATTATAGACAAATATAAAGGCCTGGTACCTCCATCTTTATGGTTTGCAGGTAACAGGTGTAACCGAAACGTTTGTATATCTGTGTACAAAACTAGTGGCAAACAATAAAGTTTACCATTAGGAGAACCAAACTTGTCGTAGGAAATCTCCCACAAAATACACTCCGTCCCATGCGGATAATCTGCTTGCGCTTGATGGCAGTGATTGTCGAAGACAATCTATCTTCATTAAGCAGTCACGGGTTATGTATGTTTCGGTTGGTACTTAAGCGTTGTATTTTGCTGATAACATCTATCAGGCTGTCTCTTAAGAATTTTTAAAATTTATGGATCGAATATTGAAAAGTTATCTGTGTTAATCATAGCTATAGACGGAAATTGTCAAAATTTCCAGTTGAATTTGCAAGGAATTTTATACGTATTATGTTCCATATCCGTACATTAAACTATAGTCCATTTTATATAATACGACCAACAAATACACGTGTCTATAATGTGTTTGTCACACACTGTTCATCACCAACACGTTTCAGTCGCCGTCGCAAGCATCTTCAGCGTAACTTGTAAGAATAGTAGGAATCCAAACAATCTAATAACACACAAATGAGATGCTGAATGTTACAAAAAATGCCCTAAACTTTCTGTACAGTCACTGAATATCAGCGTATCTAATATTACAGTCGGAAAAAATAATTTACTTAAAAACACGTTAAAACTGCTTGTACTGTATTGAATGATTGGGGCGATAGGTTTTTCCCCTTTTTTTAGGTTTTGATTTTATTTTTTCATTTGTCGTACTGTATATATATTGTCTCGCTATAGCATTCGTACGGGAAGCGAAGTTGAAGTCAACGTTTCTGCACAGCAGTAGATCAGGCGATGCTTTGTCACATCGCATGATCTCCGCAGCCTATATGAAGATCTTTATCAAGGTCTCTGATGATGACATGATTAGGGTGGGGTCCTTGCACCTTTTATTAACCCGCCGTTGCTACGAAGAAGCGTCCTTGGCTTCCGTCTTTCGTCAAGATAACAACTTCGCAGTGTGATCACCTCAGTGGCACGTTGCAGAAGAATTTTGACTACACAGAGTTCATTTTAAATTGCGATTATGCTCATCCATATTATAGCAGGTAAGTTGCTGTGGATTTTGATATATTGTAATTATGTATTTTACTTTAGTAACCACGCGGAACCAAAGCAATTTAGGCCCGGTTTTTGAAACTGTACGTAAATCTGAAATATATTAGGATTGCGACTATTTTACCGCCAATGCTTGGGCTAATGCTGTAAGGGACGTAAGGAATTGTTGCTGCAAATATTGTTGTGTAGAATTTAGTAGCATCATCCTGTGAAATAGACTTATACAAGCTGGCAACAGGCGATAGGCCTTTGAGGCCCAAAATAGCTGTTAATAAGGCCAGTTAGAGAAGTGAGTGTCATACATGACTAGCAGGAACCTGGTTCAGCGCATTCTATCTGCCGATAAAAATCCCACTCAACTCTCCGTCGCTTCGCTTCAGCGAGTACAGCTTAGGAAGGGAACTACGCATAAATTTTAGTGGCAGGTAACTTCGACCCCGCCCAAACTCAGTCAAGTAGTTAGCGTAAATTTGATATTGGAGACGGTTATGAAAATCTGTCGAGGTACTTCAGATTTGGATAGAACCGAGCAAAAATATTTGGCACTTGAGGACCGAAGTAATTTGTGTTGCTGGCGACAATAGATCGCCATTCGAGTGATGTGACTTCAGGACGCACCACACTGCTGCGGTTTCCTTTCTTGAAGTGTTTCGCAAAGGGCAGCTGCTGAAGACAAGCCTGTTAGCTGGGTTGTGTCAGTTCATGCTTTCTCCAGCGACAGTCAAATGGACTTGCGAAGAACTTCATATTGACAGTTTCCTTGCAGTTCGTCACGCCACTCAGATTTCGGCTACAATCGGGCAAGAAAAACGGGCACTTTACTGGCACACTTGCGTACAGTTGTGCAGGCTACGTCGGTGAATGGTTATAAGGGGGAACTTGCTACAGTAGGAACTGCAGGCAAACATCCAGTACTCGGCATGTATTTAATTAACCTCTTCCAGAAAGGCTACGATTTTAAAATACGCAGAAGGTATCGAACGTCAGAGTATTGTTAAAATTTTGCACTTTTTATTCCTTTTCATAATCTACTTTGGGTCGGGATAGCTCAGACAGCTGACCGCTACGGGCTGGTCGGCCCGGGGGTCGAATCCCAGTGGGGGTGAGATTTTCGCACCCGTCCAGAACGTCCCTGAGACCCACCCAGCCACCTGTACACTCTGTTTAACAAAATAAAGCGGCATGATATTTCGTGCGTCCCGCTCATGCAGTGACGTGAGGTACGGCTGCCATCATAATGCGAGTCGTTTTACTTTCCCCATGTTTGTGCATTCATGACATTTCTCTGTCTTCCATTCATTACAACCAATCATGCAACGTATATACTAACCAAAGACACCAATATATTCGCTTAATTCGAAGTTAAAACATGAATTATAGGTCATTAATTTTCCAAGACGTGTGGCTTGTTAGCTTTGCTTCCACGGATTGATGTTGCGAAAGGGTGGTTGTTTGCCGCAACCAGAGACAGCCGAGCGCGTTAACGCGTGATGGCAGTACTCTTCGGAAACAAACTACAAGGTCAGCGTTGTGCTTCAGAGTAAGAAGGTTGTGTTTTGGAGCGGTTAACCTTCAGTGGGAAGTGAAAGTAGCTGAGTGAGTGTAAGCGAGTGCGTCAAGTGAATTCAGTTGAGTGCACCCAAGTTCAAAGCGCAGTGGAGTAGTAAAATGGCCATTCGAAGCAATACGATATATTTACCTTTGATCCTGCTAGCCCGCGGATTATCGCGCATTACATACATGAGTGGCTTCTTGCAGAAATGTGCATCCAAGAACAAAAGGTACGGATTATTGAAATTGATGGTATTAATTCGAGTCGCAAATTTGCCACCCGAAATGCTAGACGACACATTGCGAGCTGCTCTTATCCCATCTGGCCAAGTTTTGGACTTTCAAAAAGAAATGTGGGCGCGGACTTATCGGTACGCCGTCGCTAACGGCGTCCGGCAGGCTAACATGATGCTTACACAACATGTACCATCGCATCTCGTGATTGCGGGACAGCGCGTCCTCACATCTTATGACGGGCAGCCCACCACCTGCTATGGGTGTGGCGATACTGGACATCTCTATCCGACATGCCCCCGCAGGCAACGACGGGCACAATTGGCATCCATAACTACGCCCGTAACGTATGCAACGGTTGCAGCCATCATGTCCCAGACCTCCGGGGACCAACCAGGAGACAACATACAAGGCGATAGTCCACACCTCTTCGAACGTGTTGTGGAGAGTAACGACCACAGCGTGGACTGCTCCCCGCACAGCCCTGAACGCTGCACCTCCCCCATGGACTCGATTCAAGACGCGGAGCTGGGGGACCCCCACACCCCCCAAACTTGCTGCACTTTAAAATCTGACGGAACGTTCTGTCCCTCGTTGCCAGAGGTCACCGAACCCCACCCCCCGGGAAAACGGACGACGCCTGCCAACAAAAGCCAGGGACTGATGCTGGACATCTGCCAGGTAAGGGAGATGCCGCAAAACCCCGACAGACTCCCGCCACCCACTGTCTTTCAGATAAACTAGCATCAGGGATGATGACACAATGGACACTATGGAGGCTTCAACTTCACAACAAGACACCCACAAGCCGGAGGACCCCCAGCCAGTCCCAAGCGCCATAAGAAAGTAAGGTATGATAGGTCGCCAGCCCCACCGGCAGAATGGACACGCGGAATGTCCCGGCGTGTCGCTCACAAGAATGGGAAAATTTAGGTGTCACTAGTCCAGCCCACCCCCTTCTATCGACACTCTCAGACATCATAAGTGCGCATGACAGCCGTAATAAAACTAGCGACATTAAACATCAATGCCATTACGAACCGCGCGAGGGTGGGGATGCTGACTGAATATATCAGACGCCATGATCTCGACAGTGTTTTCCTTCAGGAGATAATTGATCAAGAACTCCTACCTATGCATGGCTATGATATTTATTACAACATCGGGTCAGACAAGCTCGGGACAGCTATAGTGGCGTGCAATGACATCGCGCTCATTAACATCAATAAGTTACCGAGTGAAAGGGCGATAGACGCCGAATGCAAAGGACTGTGTATCGTCAATATGTACGGCCCATCTGGGACGGCAAAACGGACGAAACATATTTCTAACTGGAGGACGTCGACTTGCGCGAAGCGCAAGTCTCCGTCCTCCTGTCTGTTAGCCATACCTGCGTTTCATCGGATAACTGGGCTCTATGACAGATACCTTAACTGTAACAGGGGAATATGCTTACGCTAACGATTTAGAAATCAGGCTGAGGGCTTCGACTGATCTAGCCAAAGACTAGTGCCTGGGTGGCACTGGACTAATTATGGGAGGGTTAAACTGTACTTGGTTGGCTGTCTGGGTTCTGAACTCAGGCTTTTTTCAGGCGCTTAGGTGAAGATGCCGCGCCTGGGGGAGTGGAGTGCGGGCCGTGTTCTGACTTTGCATTCTATACCCTGGCATTTGCCTTACAACTGAGGAAAATCACGGAAAACCTCAGTCACGGTAGACGAAATGCGCTCGGCTAATATGAAAGCGATTCGTTTAGTCAATGTGGCCATCGCAGGAGATGGCCTCGACTGGCCTGCTGGCCCCTGCCGTCCTTGGTTTTAGCGTCAGGAGACAGGGTCAACCCTCGGTCAACGTAAGTATCTGCCTAGTTGCCGTACTAGGGGGTTCTCCACATCAGCTAACTTTGAGCCAAAGCTCGCAGTCAGGGTTTTGATGTGGTCGGCAAAGAGTGGAACACCCAGATTCTCGTGTATCTGCGTGTTACTTACGTACCAGGGGGCACAAGTAGCAAGGCGAAGACACTTGGATTGTAACACCTGTAGCCTCCGGACATGATAGTGGGTGGCGGACCTCCACGCGGGGCACGCATAATCCATAATGGGGCGGATGAGCTGCTTATATAGCAGGACTCCGTTCCTGACAGAGAGATCACTCCTCCGGTTCAAGAGGGGGCCCAGCATGCCCATCCTCTGAGCGGTCTTCTTTCTAACCTGATCGATCCATACCAGTAGGGTCATCACTGAGATGATACTTGGCCTTCATCTTACCGATACGTGGAAGCAAGATCCGACCACACCGGCCTATACACATTACTCTAACACGGGCGCATTGACAGAATATGCGTATCTCGCAACATAGAGTCTAGAATAACAGGCATTAAACTTTTGCCTGCTGCATTAACAGATCACAACGCCATTGTATTCCGGCTGGCGCTGGGCGAGACGGGTGCGAGGAGGCGTTCTCCGACGTGGAAATTGGAACCCACCATGCTCCGCGACGACGAACTTCTGAATCAACTTCTACAGCAATGGTCTAGATGGCAGACGCATAAATCATGGTATCCCAACGTGAACATCTGGTGGGAACTATTTGTAAAGCCCCGTCTGTAGCGGCACCTGAGAACATGGGGCGCCGAAAAGCGAAGTTTTTTCAGGATTATGGCATAGCACTTGTACTACGACATCCAAAAACGCGACGCTTCCTCTGAGGAGAATCTTGCTGCGTTGAACCGGTACTGAGCCAAACTGGTAAGACTTCAAGCCCGACGAACGGAATACCTACGGCTATACACAAGCAAGCGGGACGTGATTGACGGGGAAGAAGCAACCCTGGATCACTTGATCAAATACACAAAAAGACGCGAAGTGAAAATGATACGTCGGACTCCGGGCCAGCAAGACAGGATTACCGATGACCCCACAGAAATAGCTCACATCTTTGTAGCACACTTGTAAGAAAAATACAATCCCAATGACGTTTCGGACAGCTGTGTTGAAGAGATGCTGAACGTCAAACGACCCAATACTCCACCCTCTTACGCGGCCTATTTAGAACAACCCATCACTGCTGAAGAACTTTACCCCGCCCTTAAATCCGTAGGTTCTGACAAAGTGCCAGGGTCAGACGGCATTAGTCGGGAATTCTATATACGGCTATGGGATACCATACGTGACGATATGCTTGGGGTTACGAGTCAAATGAATATACACAACTCTATAACGCGCCGCCAAAAGTATGACATCATCGCCAGTCTGCCCAAGGTAAAAGGAGGCATAACACCCGCGGGATATCGTCGATAACGCTGAAGAATGCGGACTACAAAATATTAGCAAGAATAATGGCGCGACGACTGACGGCGGTGTTGGAAGAACAGCTAACATCAAGCCAATACTGCTCCACACTTAAATTTGTGTCTGTGATGCGAGACGTCGTTGCGCATGCAGAGCTAACGCGCACGCCCTTATGTATTCTCCCGCTGGATTTCAGAAATAAATTCAACCGCATCTCGCATAGTTACGTATTTCATACCTTGGCGGGATATGGCTTAAGCGGGTAGTTCATTAACCGTATTCGCTCCATCATGTACGAGAAAGCGATGGCTCCCTGAAAATCAATGTCGCCTTAGTCAGCCTTATCCCTATACAGAGTGCCATTCGACAGGGATGCCCACTTAGTATGGCCCTGTACGCCCCCTGCTGATGAGCTGTTCACGTAGCAACGGCCCATGGTTTGTTGCCAGGCGGAAGTACGGCGTCTAGAAAACTTCGAGACTTTTCCATACCTTGCCAGGCTGTCGACGGTTCATTGACTGGTGTTCGTAGGGGGAGAGCGGGGTAAGTAGGCAACGGAGGTTTCGTTCTGACGTTTTGTTTTGATAGACCAGACTCGTGAATTTGTTTCGTTAGCATCATCTTCGAAGCCCAGGTCGACCGGCCGAGAGGAGGGGGAGTTCTGCGGTCCACGAAACTTCACCGGGCCAGGCAAGCACTGTGGGTACGGTAAGCCAAATTCTGTTTTGGCTTGGTGTTTTAAATTAATGGATTCGGCCCGTGGGGCGGCGTACCCGGTGTTTGCCTAGTGGGGTAATTTGGGCGTCGGTTGGAGACGTTCGCGGTAAAAGGTTTCGTGCAGCCGGCAGGCTCTCGGTTGTTTAATGTTTGTATGTATTGTTGTGTACGAGTCCGAAGTAATAATTCAGATTGTAACTGACTCGGTAAGATTGACTGGTTGTACGAGTTGGGATTGTGTTAATTTTGTGAACTGAGTTAAGTGTGTTCGATTCATACTGTACGGCAGCACAGTAAAGGTACTGAAAGATATGCTGTGTGTGTGTACAAATCTAGCCGACGGAAACTATTTACAACGTATTGTAAGAGGCGCTGGTTTCAGAACAGGTTGTGAATATCGATCGGCTAGTGTTTGACCTAATCTGGCTGCGCGTATGTTTTTTTTTTGTTTTGTTTCTGTTTGCTGAGTTACACAGAATATATGTCTCATTGTTGTGTTTTTACAATCAGCGACTATTACTGTGTTCTGCATGCTGATTCCTTGCCACAAGAGTCCTGTGGTTATGGGACTCGGCGGCCCAAACAGCCGATGAGAAAACTAGTAGTGCGGGCCCCAGGTTATAGCTAAAGTGCTAGGCTTCCTTTAGGGGGGTTTGCGACCCCGTGGGCTCACTTACATCCCCTCTTGGCACATAAGAGGACCGACTGACGGGGGTCAGCATCGGCGCACGAGGGCAGGGGATGTCGGTGTTAGGGTATGTTGATGATATTACGCTCTTCCTATCAAACCGCGAAGACATCGAAAAAGTGCACAACGCGATACAGATTTAGGAGCGGGCGACAGGGGCACAGCTCAACCCCACTAAATCCAGAGCGCTTGATGTGGGGGTTGGTCGGCGAAGATTATATATCTGGGAATTTAGTTGTTCTAGCAAGTTACAATACTGGGAGTGACGTTTGGATCCACTGTAGACGTGACAGTGAAGGAGATTTGGACCAGAGTAACTAATGTAGTGCGCAAAAAACATAAGTCCGCAATTTGTGCCTCACTCACTTTGTACAATATGTACAAACTTACCTCTTAGCGAAGATATGGCACCTGACACAGGTCTTACGACCACCGATCCGCCACAACCAGCAGCTGGCGACGACTTTCAGGTGGGTTATATGGAAATATGCCACCTTTCGTGTTCCGACAACGACACTCCAGCAGTCGAAAGATCAAGGTGGATGGGCTCTACCCGATATAGCCCTAAAATGTAGGGCGCTCCTTCTTGGGAGAATGTGGATATTCGCCGCACAGAAGGTTTCCGTCACAGCAACCTCCTTACGCACGTGGAACCTAACTGATTAAGTGGAAAGCCCCCCATATGTAGGTAAAATCTCGAGCATTCTCGTTCATGTCAGCCTATATTCTGTGGACATGGCATATGTACCGCCCACTGGCACGAATGAACCACTGCGCAAATTGAGAAGCCGTGTATATGGGGAACTTCGAGCCATACATAGTAACACAGATAGGGACGACGTGATTCGCGTCGTCCGCAAATACCCCGATGCCAATTGGAAACGCCTATGGACCAACCTCCATACAGCATGGATCTCGGACACCCAACGGTGAACGTGGTGTATGTTGATCCATGACCTCACTGACAGAGAAGAACTGATGCACCACCTGCGGAGCCGTTAACACCACACAACATCGGTTGGCACAATGTGGGATGAGTCAATTCATATAGAATTGGACACGCGCGAGAGTATGCGCCAATACTCGCACCAATTCATTGTACGTACCTGAAGCGTGGACATTGCGACCCGACTTCCACATATCCCCCCCCAGGCGTCATAATGTTATCATGTGGATGTTGGCACATTTAGTAGACTGTCATATGCAAGGACAACGCCGTATATCACTCCTAGATTACATCTACTTCATGCAACGAGGCCGATGGAAGGCTGACTCGCGCCCAACTCGACGCACTACTGTTGGAAACTATCTCACCTCCTTCTTCGGCGGACGACACACAGGCCCGAGGCGAGACACACGTTGGGGAGATGTTACACGGATGTCGTAGATACGCTGTCCGCGTGCATGTCCAGCAAACCGGAATATGAACTGTCACTGGCTTATCTACACTCTATCGTAAACCTAATGTGCGCCTCCCCCACCAAACCTGCTTGGAATACATAATCCGTACATATCATCTCACGCCGTAATAACTGGAATTGCAGTTTTTGGTAATTTTGACACGCAAGATGGACTTCGAACATGAAAGTCCGTATCTCAATTTCTGACGACAAAAAAAATCCCAGTGTCAGCAAATATTTTTTATTTTTGAATGTGTTTTATACTCACTCTCAATTACATTATGCACTAACACATCCATTATTTAATTATATGTTTCAAATGTTATCTTTCCTCCATTGGCAGGGTTATATAAGTGAGCGAACTAGATATTTCTGTTATTTTTCCTTCAATTCCTCTCCTTTTTTACCCACATTCTAATTTAGAGGGTTCGTGTTCGAATGGGACTAAAACTAGGCACGTGAATGTCGCTGTTGCTTGCAAGCCGTAGCGGGTCACGAGATCTGACCTTGGGCTGCACGATTTCAAAAATTTATGGAACGTAATTATTGAACATATGATGCGTTTGATGGGGAGGCATGGACTGAGGGTTGTTTCAGTCTGGCCTTCTTTCAGGGGTGGGGTGTGGGTAGTGAATTACTGTTGGAAAAGTTGCGGCTCAATTTTAGCTTTCGGAACAAGTTCATAATTCTTCTTGCGTGTGGCCTTCTAGTAGACAATAATACATTTTCAAAAATGTCCGTTTTCAAAAGTCTTACTGGCTTCAACGAGTATGGTGTTTTGAAAACCGAAATGTGAATTTTTTTAATAATAATGAAATCCAAGATAATGAGGAGCTTATGGTGCTTTTTTTAAATTGTACTTTCCAGTATCATCAAAATGAGGGATGGACTGTGCTCTTCCCCTATTTAATGTGTTGTAAGAATGTTTTTTAAAGATGCCTACATTGCTTGATAAAAATTGTTATACGAGTTTAGAATAGTTTTACTAAAGGATTTCTTATTAAATTAAGTAAAGTTTCTATCAATTTTTGCCACCCGCATCAAATATCCTCCGCAACTGCTTCATGATAATTCACAATTTTCGGGCCGCGGACCAAAAAGGTATTATACCCCAGAGATCAGACCACCGGAATTCGGCGTTGAGCAGCAGAGGACTGTGGATCAGCGACCCGAGAGAGAACAAATTATTCGACTGAGTGGTTGTTTCATCGTCTTAAGGACAGCGAGCGCGGAGGCTGGTTCTAACCGGTTCAGTAGTAACTGCTCGCACGGTTGGAAGCCGCATCGGGAGTCCGGTGCTTGTGTTGTATAGAGGAGCTCCTGCCGAAGCTTCATGCTAAGGCAGGAAGAATTAGCCTTTATTAAGGCTATCTCCACCCTGCAGCTTTCCCATGCACTTGTCAGAAAGTTAAGGACGGCTGTCTCTCGTACGAAGAAGTCAGTGTTGCTTGCAGGGAACCGAAGAATCACATCTGGAAGTGGGGTCAGAGCCCCCAACGATCATCCGAGCAGCTCACGGGCAAGCGTAAAGCCAAAGAGCTGATAAGCTCGGGCGAGTCACTGGAGCCCCTAAACCGGCGCCCAGCGCATAGCGATGGGTCCGCGCCTCTGCCTGCGAGTGTATTGGCAGTCACGGGGCGAACAAGCTGTTGCCTGAAGCCAGAAAGTCGTGTCCCCCGAGTGAAGAGTGGTGTACGCGGCTGTCTTGGCTGGGTCCGTCGTCCCCCCTTCAGGCATTGGGTCGATCAAGCCCACTGCCATGGAATCAGAGCCCTCTGAATTCTCTATCTCCACCGAGACAATCAACAGGCGCATGTCTAGCGACATGTCCGGACCGCTGAGCGACAAACCGGATGGCACCATTGCAAGCGCGCAAGTGACCAACATCTTCTTACCAGCAGGGGAGCGTCCTAAGAAGATCCCCCATTTTTATATCAGGTGTCCGTGACACCCGTGACTTCTTGCGGGTGTCTTGCCATGGCGGTCTGACAACCCAATGTACCGCTGAGTAACTGATGGTTGTCCCGTCAACAGATAATAATTTCAGAGCCGCTGCCAGCGCGCTGCGATCCCTCGATGTGGAGAGGGTGTGAGTTTTTACACATTCACGCTCATGGAGTAACGCTTTGTGCGACTTCTGGTGAAGAATCTGTGCTGGGGCATGCCTTAGAGCGTCGTCCGTGAGGAACTCGAGACCCTGAGCGTTCATGTCCAGGGGGTCAAGCGGCCGTCGCGCCAAGGACCCCACCAAGGACCGCCCTTCCACCACAACTTCATTATCTTAGTGGCGCGAGAGACTGAGGTGGCCAGGGTGCGATCAGTCATTGACCTCTGCAGCCTGCGAGTGTCATTGGAGTCGTACCTGCCTCCAACGGCCCTTTACAATGCAAGCGCTACCAGCGCTTCGGATACACGCAACGAAACTGCGGATAAGCTCCCCTGTGCTTCGCGTGTGGGAGATCCCAATTCTGCGGTGGATGCTCCACCCCGAGGGAGCAGCCTCAGGGGTGTGGTTGCGGGGGTAACCACGCAGCGAACTACCGTGGCTGTGTAAAGTGGAAGGAGCAGGGCGCGGCGCTTACAAGGCAGGCGGCAGAGCGAACCCGTAAGAACGCAGACACAGGCCAACCTGCCGCTCCGAAAGCTCAGCGAGCCGGGCCCTCTGCCGAGCAGATGGGCGTAGGCAAGGAGTGATACCACGTCGTTCGAGAGGGCGTGTTGTCTAGGCAACCACCACCCTTCCACCCCTAATCCAAATCCCTCTCCTCAGCCGGTCACGGAGGCGCCCGAGCAGCCTAATTGACCGCCACCCGGAAGACGGCCAGGCTTAAGAAGTCTGAGCACAAATCCACAGCAGCCACTAAACCGGCTGCTGGGAAGTCGAAACCGAAAGCAGCCACGAGTGTCAAAACCGCGGCCGCCAAACCCACAACACCCGAACTGGTGGTCCCAACACAAACAACCAACTCCTCACTCGAGGAAAGCTCTGACCTCCTAGATCGCCTTCCCATTCATGCATGCGTGTGTGTTATTTAGGTACATGCTATGTGCATGTCACATGACAAGCTGTCATTATATTCAGGCACTATTTCACTCTGGTTGTGCTCCATGTACAATTGTTTCTTAAGTTAAGGCATTAATGAGTAAAGAATCTATCTTATTATTGTAGTGTACTATCAGTTATGGGTCGGGTAGTATCGTCGAGATTGGGAAGCCTCGTTGGTAATTGTCCTCCAGAAAGGGAGGGGGTTCTTCAGGAGCAGAAGATCGAAGAGTATTGCAGGTCCCGGTGGTACACAGTAGAGCTGGAGTGGGGGGCGTCCGCTATAGTACGTTCAAATAATTCCCTACGCGTTTCAGGCCGTGTTGCTGATATAGAAATTGGTGATTTTAAATCCTACGAACGTGTCTCCTGACTATTTACCTGGTCCTGACAAGTATTGAACTCGTTATGTTGATAATTCATTCCTAATTACCTGGTAGCAGTGCTACTTCATAAAACTAGGTGTGACAGAATCCTCAGTTATACCCCCTGTAGTGTCTGTCAGTTTAAGACTTGGTGGAAGACCAACCCCTCTTTACGGATATGCATTACAAAGTTGGTAGCAGCGTTTGGGATTAGTGTTTACTACACGCAAAACTTCAGGCCGCCACAAGCGAGTTGTGAGTGTATAGGGACTTTTTATACGAAGACACAACCTAAGTTTGAACATACGGTACGTAAGGGAAAGAAAGCCGGAAGTTTGGTTCTAAATTTAAAGATATTTTGTGCATTTCGAACATTTTAAAATGGCTGACGCGAAATTTCAAGCTGAACTAACAGAGACAAGGAGTGAGGTCCAACGTCTAAAACAGCGTATGTCATTGGGAGCACCTACCGTTCACAAGGACCTTTCTTTGATATCTTTAGGGCAGGACTAGACTCCGCGGTTACTTTAGAGGAATTTTTTGCGAGCATAGAGGCCTCAGCGAAAATCGGGCACTGGGAGCAAACTGGCCAGCTCCAAATCGCAGCGTTGAAGTTGACGGGTCCTGCGACGGTATTTTATGAGAGCTGTACCGAGCTCCAAGAAGATGGAACTACGTGGCAAGCTTTTAAGGACGCTTTTAAGCAACGGTATAAAGACACCCATACCGATCAGTACCATTTTACCAAGTTGCAAACAGCGAGATAGGGCAGGAGCGAGAGTCCTCAGGAGTATGTGGATCGATGTAGGTCACTGGCACAGAAAGTTATGGGAAAGTCAGACGACCCCCGAATTCAAAGCGTTCATCGCAAGAACGCTGACCGCATACTTTTGGCAAGCTTTATTTCCAGTTCAAGCGGAAATTCTGGGCGCCAGATCAGATTCGCTATCCCTCAGGATATGGAACAGGCCCTTAGAATAGCGCTCACGGTCCAGGAAGCAGAAAGGCAGGAGCGGTTCAACGAGAGTTTCTGTACTCAATTTGAAGAGTCGGTACGCCTGAGCTCACGGTCCCCAGGTAGAGCATTCTCAGAAAGCGAGGTTCAGCGACATTCAGCTGACTCGCAAACGGGAAGTTACTCGCGCGCTCAGCGTTACAATACACTGAGCCGCGCCGGCAGATCACAGACCCCCAGCTCGAGAGAAACACAATTCCAGAACGAGTTGCGTTGCTACGAATGTCATGGCGTAGGTCATTTCGCGAGAGAGTGCCCAACCAGGCAAAAAGGGGAACAAAAGCCTCTGACTCGCCTGTAAGGAAAAGACAGACGGAGCGTTCGAAACGTCCGCGTCCCCTAGTGGTAAGACGCCAGGGGAAAACTCACGAGTTAAGTGGGAGGCTAAGGATTCGGGAAACGACGAGGCTTAAAGGAAGACAGCTCTTGTCGCCTC
>Ga0209629_10001003_pt1 | contig 16842 bp, 9 predicted proteins | sample TergutCu122P5_FD_187286 | JGI IMG/M metagenome (GOLD analysis project Ga0209629, IMG submission 187286) | Cubitermes ugandensis P5 segment gut microbial communities from Kakamega Forest, Kenya - Cu122 P5 (SPAdes) (version 2) | ecosystem: Host-associated > Arthropoda: Insects > Digestive system >...
ATTTCGCGGACACTATCGCGTTCTTCTTCCGACAAAGTTATCGGATATTTCGTTCTCATATATATCCCCCGTCGATACATTTGAGAAGATTATATCATTTATATTTAACTTTGTCACTATACTAGGGTGATTGAGCGCAGAAAAACTCGCACTTAACCCATTAAAACAAACCTGATCCCAGCAGCCATTAATGCGACCCACCGACATTAACGCTTAGAGGTACTTCTTTTAACCTAATCTTCAAAGGAAAAATACAGACATGAACTTCCATGTTGATTGTTTCTCCTTTGAAAACATTCACCTTTGATTATGTATACCGCGACTGATCCCTCAATTAAGTCAAGAGACGGCCGCTGATCTGCAGACATAATTCATTATATATCTACTAGAAATACTATAACATGATTCTGATTTTTAATCAAGCATAAAAGGCATAAATATTAACTAAATTTACGCTAAATTTATTCGAAGGCCTTTGTGTATATTTTTCAGGGAGAAAATCATTCCTATTAATGAATCTGCTTGTCTATTTCCCGATTTATTTTACCTGGGTATATACTTGACCTAACCAGCCTTTACTCTACTGGCTGTTCGATGTAGCATCAGCGCAGTCAAAGCCGTAATAACGCCACTGGACGCCGCTTGATTTGAGCGCAACGACAACACAATCCAGTCGTCGCCGCGTAAAGAGGTTACGTCAAGTACATACCTGGGTTATTTTATTTCGGTAATAATTCCGCTGAGCATGGTCAAAAATTTGGTCAATGCAGGATAATAAAATATTTTGGTTTATACCAACGGCAGGAGTCGGCAATTGTCTGATTTTATTTTTTCTCGCAACCTGGTCAAAAACCTGGTCACGCCCATTTTCAATAAACAAAAAGCCAGATTAAATGCTAAATAATTAGAATTATCGCAAATGAGGATCATATGCGATATGAAATTCCCTTAAAATGCAAACGGCGGCAAGGATTACCTTGCCGCCTGTTTAACATTATATGCGCAAAACCTGTATTATCTCTAATCGACCAGTCGTCCTGCCCAGACGATCTCGATCCGCTTCTCATCATAGACGAATATTCTGTCGATCAGCGCTTCGACAAGGCTGCGGTCAAGCTTCTCGATAGTCAGTAAAGGGCGAATTGCTTCAATCTGTTCCTCAACGGCTTCTTTCCCGGTCGTGATGGCGGACAACTCACCGCGTAAACGCTCAATGGCCGCTGTTTTATCGGCAATCGCGCCGTTGATAACTTCCTTCTTACCGAGAAAATCCTCTTTGGTCATACTTCCGGCCACGAATGCCGTGAAGTTTTTTGTGACGGATTCCTCAAGGATACGTAATGATCGTTCCTCCGCATTTATCATGCCCTCAAGTTCCGCCTTTGAGCGTTGATTGAGCCGGAGGCCAGCCAGAATCAACTCCTGACTGTCAACAAGCGCCGCCGCGTAAGCCTGGATAGAGGAAAGGATAACCGCCTCAATTTGGCTCTGTAATACGGGCGTACCGGTGCATCCATAATGCTTCGTTAGCTTGGCCGTTTCACACCGGTAACGCGGATTAGTCGTCGTGTACCGCGACATCGCGCGCCCGCAATACGGGCACCTCATTATGCCGTGAAATAGATTTTCGGGGTTTGAATCATACGTTATTCTCCCCAAAACCTCTTGCGCCTTGGCAAAGTCGCTCTCGGAGACAATCGGCTCGTGAACGTTAGGTACGATCGTCCATTCATCTCGCGGGCGCGGCATATCAACATTCTTTCCGGATCTGGTCGATTTCCGTTTCGTCGAGACCGCTGAGCCAATGTAGGCTTCGCTCAATAAAATCCTTCTCACGGTATTCCTTTGCCAGAAGCTGAATTCCGGATCAATCAGTTGGGGGCAAGTCTTTATTCCACCGTTTCGGAGCTTATACATTGCCGGCGTGGGGATCCCCTGAGCGTTTAACTGCTTTGCGATGCCGACTGACCTGTGCCCGGCGACAGCAAGGGAGAAAATCAGCCGGACATAACCGGCGGCCTCGTTATCAATTACGAGCTTGTTACGCTCAGTCAACGACTTCTTGTAGCCAAACGGCGGTGACACCAGCCATTCGCCGCGGTTTCGCTGGATTTGTTTAGCTGTCATAGCCTTGACAGCGATATCGCGGCAATAATATTGATTCGCCAAGTTTATTACCGCAAGCTCAAGATTAGACAGCGGGTGCTTCTGGTTGTCATAACCTTCGCCGATCGCGATAAACCTGACGCGCATGGCGACAAGGTAATTCATGAGCAAATCGTCAACATCAAGCATGCTGCGGCCAATGCGGGATAAGTCTTTACATATTATGGTAGAAACCTTTCCCGCATCAACATCAGCCATGAGTCGCTGATAAGCTTCGCGATCTGTGTTTTGGCCAGTCAGACCGTCGTCAACGTAATCCACCAGTTCCTGGCCGCGCAAATCGTCCTGTTCTGCTACATACCTTCTGATAAGTTCCCTCTGTGATTTAATGCTATTGCTTTCGCCGACCGCGCTGTCCTCCCGTGATAGGCGAAGATATGCGGCGACAACAGGCTTGGCGGCGGGGCATTTCACGGCGTCAATCATCACGGCCAACCCCGCTTTCATCCGCTAAAGCCTTTAATTCAGCGAAAGCGTCCATGTAATTTAGTTCGATCTGAACCTCATTGGTTATCGGGGTTACGTAAATTCTTTTGACCAACGCCAGGATCATTTCCCGCGAGGGCTTATCGAAATCACGAAACGCTTCATAATGCTTCAGCCACTCGTTATTATGCGTTACCCGGACGTCGTACTTTTTCAACTCAGCCTCAACAGCTGAGAGCCGCGTGGCCGTTTGCCGCTTTTCGAAATCAACCTTCGCGCGTACCAGCTCGAACTCCTTGAAATCCAGCAACCCGTCGAGATGGTGTGTATACGCCGCCGATAGCGTTCTGTCCGCTTCACCAGCCGACTTTTCAAGCCGCGATTTTTCCCGTGACAGTTCAGCGCGTTTCGCGGCGAACGGATCAGCTTTCGCGCAAGTGTCAAGCAGCCTCTCCACATCGACGAACAGCGCTATATGCTTGCGGATCATCGCCGACAAAACCGCGTCCAATGTTTCTGACGATATTTTTGGTGTCCGCGTTTTTCCCGTCGTAGCCTTCAGCGCTTCGTCGCAAGTCGCGCAACGGTAATACAGCAACGCCCCACCCTTATATTTACTGCCGTAACGGTGAAACTTCCTGCCGCAGCTTGAGCAGAATAGTTTACCGGCGTAGCGGTTATCGGAAGTCGGCCCAACTTTTTCAGGGTTTACACTTTCGCTGGCTTCGCTCAACAGCCTTTGTACGGCGTCAAACTGCTCGTGGCTGACAATAGCAGGGTGGTTGTTCAAACGGCGTTCCCACTGGGTTTTTGGCAGCTTCTTGCTTTTCCCATTGGAATAGCGGCTTTTGTTATACGCAAACGTCCCTTCGTAAATCTCGTTGGAAAGGATTCTCCGCACCGTCGTACTTTGCCATATGATCTGTCTGGCGAAGCATTCTTCGCTGCTCAAGCCCAGTTGATAGCGCCTGTTCTGTGGCGTAGGCAAACCAATTTGGTTCAAATGCTTAGCAATCGCGCACACACTCATGCCGCTAAGACGCATTTCAAACAACGTCCGAACGGTCGTCGCCGCGTCTTCATCAATCTCGTACTCTTTTGTCTCGGGATTAATGCGGTATCCGAATGCCGCCGAACCAATTGGCAGGCCGTTACTCTTTTTAATATCATGCGCGGAGCGGATCTTCTTACCAAGATCCAAACTGTACATATGGTTTATCAAGTTCTTAAACAAAATCAGAAGCTTCTTGCGGCTTGCGTCGTCGGCGAATGAGTCGTAGTTGTCCGATATAGACAAAAACCTTACGCCGTAAGCAGGGAGGGTATCGAACAAAAACTCGCCAACATCCAAATGCTGCCGGCCAACCCTCGACAAATCTTTACACACAAGACATTGTACGTCACCGCACTTGATTTTCGCAAGCAATTCGATGAATCCGGGCCTGTCGGTGTTTGTCCCGGTGAAGCCTACATCGGAGATTATGTCTACCAGTTCCAACTCAGGCCGGCCTTTGACGAATTCGCGAATAATAGCGGATTGATTCTCAATGGAGCATTCAGCGGTATCACTGTCGTTGGAGAGTCTGGCGTAGCCGTATGTGGCATAAAAAACCGGCTTTTGTTCCGCGACTTCGGGTTGTTCAGTGTTTTTCCGGCTTTTTCTGGCCATCACACCACCGCCCTTTCTTCGGCGATGGTGGTATCGCGGTCCGTAAACTCTGTTGGGATGTCGAACCCGCTTGAATAGCGGAAATGTATTTCCAGCCGCCTGCCTTCATGCACAACGACAGCCGAAATCAGGCCCACCACGGCGCGGCGGTCAAGTTCAGTGATATTGCCATGTTTCTTGAAACTCTCAATCAATTCGAGCGCTTGAGTATCGTCGCCGAGGCGCGCAATTTCGGCGCGCATGTTGTCGATACTGCGCTCGGCGTCCTCAATCTGACGGCGAAAGCTGTCGCGGAACATGAGATACTCGTTCTCGGTAACAACGCCGTCAACAAAATGCCCGTATGACTTCACAAGGTAATCGTTGTATTCCTTGATTTGCGTCAGGGCCTTTTCAATCATGCCCTCTATCGCGGCCTGTTTTCGTCCGCGAAGCTCATCGAGCATGATGCCGTCTGTCAAACCCTCAAACGACAAGAGCCCGGCAATTTGCTGTCTGATGGATGTCAAAACACACCGTTCAATTTCCACGGCGCTGATGATATTGTTCCAGCAGGTGCCGAACTTTTTGTGCGTTGAGCATATGTAGTTTACATAGCTGATTTCGTCCTTTATCACCGTTTTGACGATCATCGGCTGTCCGCAGGTACCGCACACAACGAACCCGGAGAACATGTGGAGCTGACCGGTCAGACCGGACACACGCATGTCCTTCGCCATAAGCTCTTGTACCAGCTCAAAATCATGCCGTGTGACAATGGATTCATGGTGATCGTCGTGGACGCACCATGCTTCCTTCGGTTTATAAAAATATTTTGTCATGCGGTAGCTGGCCTTAGTGCGCTTGCCTTGCTCCAAAACGCCGATGTATACGCGGTTTTTTAAGATCCGTCTAACCGCGTTGAGCGTCCAAAGCGGCTTGCCGTTGACACCGAATGGCGTCTGAAAGCGCACCCCCGACGCTTTTTTGTATTCCGCCGGGGACGGGACGCCCCTCGCGTTAAGCGCGTCGGCGGTCTGCTGTTCGCTGAACCCCCGCAGCTTCCTCTCGAATATCGTCCTGACGATATCAGCGGCAAAATCATCAACAACAAGCGATTTGCCGACCTTTACATAGCCGAAAACGGCATAGTTGCTGACAAATTCTCCATTTTTCCGTTTTATTTCAAGCTGCGTTTTTGTCTTTGTGGAAATATCCTCCAAAAAAGCCTCGTTGATTATGTTCTTGAAGGGAACAATGAGACTGTTTGTGCTGTCGGACATATCCGTGTAAAGACTGTCGTAATTCTCGTTTATAGCGATATATCTAACGTTTTTGGACGCGAAATACCTCTCTATGTATTTTCCTGTTTCAATATGATCGCGGCCAAGCCTTGAGAAATCCTTGGTAATAATTGCCGTAGCTTCGCCGCTCTCAATGAGCCGGATCATCTCTTTAAAGGCGTCGCGATTGAAATTGGCACCCGTGGCGCCGTCGTCCGAAACTACCTTTATCAGGCGGATATCAGGATTCCGGCTTACAAAGTCAACAATTAAATCGCGTTGGTTTTTTATGGAATTGCTTTCGTCCCTATCGCGATCATCCTTCGATAATCTCAGGTACGCGACCGCGTTCCATATTTCCGGTAAATCAGTTTTGATCATGGCGGCACTCCTTTACTCCCCAGCAAAAGGGCTGCCGCGCTAGTCCGAAATAATAATATCACAAAACCAGCGCGGTGCCAACAGGGAAACGAGGATTTTTTTAGTTCCTTATATTGTCAGCCTTACCTTAGAAAGCAAGTGCTGAACAATCAGGTATTCCATCGTCGGGCCGTTTTTGTCGAACACGGCCGTGATAACTATATCTTCGTAGCGATACAGGCATGGATCTACTTGATTTAGAAAAGACTTCTTCTTTTCCCTACACGGAAGCGACTGGTCGATAACCACTTCGCGGATATCGCCGAGGTTGCCGACATTAACCGTACTCAGATCATTCTCTCTGTTCTGTAGACCAAACATATACTCTCCCCCCTCAAATTCATACGCATCAATCTGTATCAGAAATATTCGCTTCCAGCTCGGCAACCTTGGCGTTGGCGGCGGCCAGCGCGGTTTCGAGTTCGGCAATACGCCGTTCATAACCTTTAACCCCGGATTCATACAGCAAGATGTTGTTTCTAAGGCAGCCGATTTCTGTCTTTAGCTGTTCATTCTCCATAATCAAGAGGGATACATCCCTTTGGTGAGGAGTACAATCATTATCATACTCCTCGTAATATTCGTGAGGCTCCTCTTTTATAAGCAGCTCGCTTTTTTCCGGCTCGAATGGCTCTACAATTTTAGCGGGCTTTGCGGGCTTTGTTGGCTTAACAGGAGCTTCCGGCGAAACTGATTCAGGAGTTTGGGCCTTTGTTGATGACTCCCCATTGGCCTTTTGCTTTTTGGGTTTAGACTGTGATACCTTATCCGTTTTTAGCGGGTTTGCTATTTGCGATGGCTCAGCATCAGCCTTCTGCGGCATATTTTCCGCCGCCGGTTCTTGAGATTGTTCGCTTCCCACGGATTCCTGCGGTTTCTTATCAACCGCAGGCCCGCTTTTTTTAAGCTCGTCATAAGTTGGGCGAATTGTACGATCGCCTTTGTCAAGCTGCTCAATAATTTCTGGCGCGGCGTTTTCGGCGATATACTTTGCCCGGTCGTACTGCCTGCCGCTCATACCGATCTTAGCGCCAATAATGTCGCGGCGTTCGCCGGCTTGAAGGTACGGACCCGGGTCCGTACCTTCCTGTATATATTCAACCCCACCCATACCCCCAACAGACATCCGATCCAAAGCTTTTGTTTTCTCGATTTCTTCGAGAAGCCGCGCGTAGTCCATTTTCTCTGTAAACGTGAATGGCTCTCTGTGTTCGTTTTCTGCTATTTCGATCAGCAACTCGGCTTCGGCGTCGGCGGGGGAAATCACGTTTACTTCGATCTCAGTCCAGCCCAATGACTGTACCGCTTTCAGTCGCCTTAACCCAGCGATCAGTCTATACTCCCCGTCGTTTGCGGTAGCCATAACCGTTAAGGGGTTTATCAGACCGTTGATAGAAATATCAGCCGCCAACTCGTCTATTTTTGAAACTTCCTTCCTGATGCGTCCGCTGACAACGATATCGTTGATGTTTGCCGTCATGGATAATCATCTCCTATCTTGTGACCAGTTGATTGCATCGTCTTTCTCGCTAAGGCTCGTACTCATCATCGCCTTCATAGTCCTGATCGTCCTGTTCATCCTGCTTGAACAAATACTCCGCCTCCGAACTGTACTCCGGATAGCGCAACTTAACCGCTTCCAGGCAATATGGCAAAAGTCCGTTGCAGAACAGTTCATAGGGCGTGTACAGTGAGGGCGAATCGCCGATTTCGGAGTCGCCGGCGAAGCCGTTGAACAGGTTGAACGCCAGTCGCGTCACTTTAACTGACGTTCCTGTCTGCCAGCCCGCGATCAGCCCATTGAATATAATCCCGTGTTCTTTGAAATCGTATAGAGCGGCAATGTTGCGCCGCGTTTCAGCCGTCATCCCAAGCGTATAAAACAACGCAAGATGATAAGGATCATGATAGGTTTTTGCCTTTTCAACCGCACTGACAAAGAAATCATGATGCGCTTTGCTGCCAAACCTGATCTTCATCGCATAACCACCTCCGTTCACTGAAAATAGGAAATGTCTTTGACCGCCTTAATAAACCGTTCGACTTCTTTAATACGCGAAACCACCCGGCACAGCGGCAGGGCGCCAAGCACTACATCGCGGCACCATCCGCCTATACGAACCCTGGAATCAAGGATTGAAATCACGCCGGTATCCATGCTCCCTAAGTCAATCACCGAATCGTCATTCAACACGGATATCAGGATCGCTTGGGTCTTAACGTCGGTATGCGGAATATAGTCCCTGAGCCGGACTTCGCAGACATAATGCTCCTTGCCTTTTCGTACCACACAGGACAGGGGGCGTTTTATCAAGTGATCCTTTAGCAGAATCCGCGATATTTCAGGGATGCAGCCTTGTGTTATAGCCTGTTGCAGCGCGATGCTGGATGTTGAGATGACGACCGGCAAAGGCGAGTCGGCTTGAAAATCGCGTGAAAGCTTATAGCTTGTCCGTATCCAGAAATCACTGTTGTTTCCCAGCTTTAACAGGACAGCGGCAATTAGGTAGGCGAAAGTTTTACCCGTTCCGACCGCCGCCTCGGATATTGATATCCGCCTCTGGTTCAAGGCTGTCAGCATTTGTTCGGACAGATCAATCTGACCATCCCTCACGCCATACCCGTACTTCGTGAGAACCTGTGTGAAAATATAGCCGGTTATACTCGCCAGCATTTCCAATCCGGTTCTCAGCTCGGCAAAATGCCTTACATGATCGGCCCCGCATTTTTCAGCCATCGTTCTAGCCGTCGCCCTATGCTTTTGTATCTCCAATTGTTTTTTTGTGTAGGAGATGTTAATAACATCCCTCGTGTTTAGATCAACAGTTTTATAAATAAACGTCTTGCCGGTGTACTTCTCAATCAACACAAGGCTCCCCATCCTGAAAACCGGAACGTAGCCATCGAGCTTCAAACAGTAGTACGAAAGCGGAAAATCATACTCAATTTGCGATACGGGCAGACTTATCCCCCCTCTGTTGTTGTCTGTGTGTACCGGTACATTTGCGCGCCGAATAATTACTTCGGCGCGCTATCTACCGATAAACAATTATCTCCATACCGTATTTGCCCTCGGCTCCCCCGGTGCGACGGCGCTTGTCGAACCCAGTATAACACGTATTTCCCCGCGCCGGACAGAAGCGAACATCTTCTCTTTCTGCTCATCGGTTTTGGCCTCGTGTATAAAAGCGATTTCTTCAGGCTTTACGCCAAGTCCGATAAGTTTTGCCTTTATGTCATCATACACCGAGAAAGCAGCGCCACCCTTGGGGGTAGACAAATCCGAAAAAATCATCTGTGTCAGCCGGTTATCGGCGGTCTCCTGATAAATCTCGAAAACATTCCGGACGCAGGTATTCACCTTGCTGTCCGGATAATCCGGCGCTTCAGGGTCTATGCAGCGCATGTCCAGCGCGGCGTTGCGCCCGTCGTTCGTGACCACGAGCATGTTATCTTCCGATGGATCAACCTTTCTCTGATGAATCAGTTCTGATCGTTTGACCAATTCGTCTGTATATTTCCGAAGTTCCGGCGAAGGATCAACGGAGACAGTAATCGGTTTGCCGCTCAATACCTTCGGTACAGGCAAGTTGAGCATTTCGGCGGTCTGAACATCCGCTATTTTGAAAAACATTCGGAGGAGATCCTGCAAGTTTACGAAGGACGCGAACCTCTCCTTCACCTGAAAACCTTTCCCGCTTGGCGCAAGCTCCAGCGCGGACACGACCTCGCCGAAGTTTGCGGCCCAATTGTCGAAATGGTTGAACCCGAGACGCTCCAATTCTTCTCTCTGCAAGTATGATTGCATGACGTACATCTCAACCATCGAGTTGCTCAAAGGCGTCCCGGTCGAAAAAATTAAACCGCGCGAGCTGCCGTTTTGTTCGTTTATGTACGCACACTTAATGTACATATCCGTACATTTCTTAGCGCGAGAACGTGATAAACCAGCCACTCTGTCCATCTTACTAAACACAAACCTATTTTTATAATAATGCGCCTCGTCAGTATACAGAGCATCTATTCCCAGTTCTTCGAAACTCACCAGATCGTCTTTCGGGCTGTCTCGAAGCCGTTTCAACTCGCTTTCAGCCCGCTTTAGCGCCCGCTGCAAATCCTTGACCGTAATGCGTGATCCTTTCTGCTCCTTTGCCTCAATAATTGCTTCTTCAATCTCGTCAATGTCGCTTTGAAGCTGCCTTTCCTGCCGTTCCCGCGATACTGGTATTTTCTCAAAGCTGGAATGTCCGATTATTACGGCATCCCACTCCCCGGTCGCGATCCGGGCACAAAAGCGGCGGCGGTTCTGTTTCTCGAAGTCACGTTTAGTTGCGGCAAGGATATTAGCGGTCGGATATAATCGCTGAAACTCGTTGGCAAATTGGCCGACAATATGATTCGGAACCACGAAACATGGCTTCCGCGCCAATCCAAGCCGTTTCATCTCCATCGCGGCGGCGGCCATTGTGTATGTTTTGCCCGCGCCGACGACATGGGCCAGCAAAGTGTTTCCCCCATATAAAATCCGGGCGATGCCGTCGCGCTGGTGCTTCCTCAGTGTTACATCGGGCGACATGCCGGGAAACGTCAGGTGTGAGCCGTCATACTGTCGGGAACGCTCTGAATTAAAAAGATCGTTATAAGTAGCGCATAGCTTCTCACGCCGCTCGGGGCTGTCAAATATCCAGCGCCGGAATTCTTCCTTCAACTTTGTCTGGCGTTCCCGGATCGCTATGGTTTCTTTGTGGTTGAGGACGGTACGCTCCTTTCCATCCGCGTCCTGAATCGTGTCGGTTATGCGGGCGTTCTTCTGGTTCAGTGTAAGCTCGAACAGCACATAGGCGTCCATCCGGCCAGTGCCGTATGTTTTGGTCGCATCAACGGACGAAAACCGACTCGATGGCTTTTCGACAGTCCATTGCCCGATCTGCGCCGAGTAATGAACACGAACCATATCAGCATCATAATATGGCGGCTTGAGTTTTTCCAAAATGAATTGGCGATAATAATCGGTATCAATCCAGTGGACACCGATACGGACGCTGATTTCATGAGCCTCCAGCGGTTTAGGCTGGACTGCTCGCAGCGCTTCAACATTGACTGTATACATCGGATTATCGCGCGCCGCTATCTCGGCGGCGGCGAGTTTCGCCTTAACGCGCCCCGACAGATACTCATCCGCTGTCTCCCAACCCACGAAAATATTGTTCTCATCGTCTGGATTGTCAAAGGCGGGATTCTTGAAAATAACGCCGCGTAAACTGTCGATAACTTCTTCTGGCGTTTTATCGCATAAATCCGCCATAAACCCGATGTCAACATAACCGCGCTCGTTCAGACAAACCGGCAGAGCTTCCATCGGGGTGTCAACGTGAGTGACCCTCTTATTCGGGGAAATTGTCCGCTGCGTAAAAATGGCGGCTTTCCTTGTATTGCCGTCGTCGTCTAATTCCTCAATGGACGACAGCAGCGGGAAGTCCGCGTCCTCGCTAAATAAATTGACGTTGTACCGCGAGTTGATAGCGCCGAAACGCTTATAAAACCTGTCATATTGTTCGTTCAGGTCGTTTTGCAGACGCAATAAATCATCATCGCTGATCCCGTCAAGCTGTTCGGTCAGGATCCGCCGGGTTAGAGCCCGCATCTCGATCATCGCGGTTATACGCTCGGTCGCGGTTTTGGCAAACGTGCGCGGCTCCATGACGGAATCGACCCGCTGATAAATATTTCCGTCTCTGATCGCGAAACAGAAATTCTTTACGGATGGATCGGCTGGGATGGCCGTTTCAGACATGTTTCCGTCATAATCAGACAAACCATCCGATTCTTCGTATGAGTTTCTGGACAGAAACTCGACCGCGCCCAGCAAGGCGCTTCGCAAGTCACGCCCATCCGGGTTTAGCGTCGTTTCTGAATTGCCGCCGTACATGCGGTTATCGAACGCCATAGTGCCGAGCATCATGTGAGGGTTCCGCAGAAAATACTCGTTGAGGGGTATCCCGTCAACAGTTTTGCCGGTGTGAATCCAGCCTTCGTTTTCGGCATCAACCATACGGTCGCGTTTCTTCAAAAAGATTATATCCGTCGTGACCTCTGTCCCGGCGTTCCTCTGAAACGCGGTATTCGGCAGGCGTATCGCGCCCAAAAGCTCGGCGCGCTCGGCCAGATAGCGCCGGGCGCTAGTGTTTGCCTTGTCCATAGTACCTTTGCTGGTGATGAATGCGATCACGCCGCCCGGACGTACTTTATCCAGCGTTTTGGCAAAAAAGAAATCATGTATCAGAAAGTTATACTTATCGAAGCGTGGATCGTTAAGCTTGTAGGAACCGAAAGGAACATTACTGACAGCGGCGTCGAAAAAGTTGTCCGACAGTTGGGCGGTTTCAAACCCGCGAACCTGAATGTCCGCATGGGGATAAAGCTGACGGGCGATCCTGCCGGTGATGGAATCCAGCTCGACGCCGTGCAGTCGGGATGTCGCCGCCATTTGCTCCGGCATACAGCCGTAAAAGTTGCCTACCCCCATAGCGGGTTCAAGAACATTGCCGCCCCGGAAACCTAAACGGTCAAGTGCTACGTATATTCCTTCGATAACTTCGGGTGTGGTGTAATGGGCGTTTAGCGTCGAACCGGCGGCGGCGCGGTATTCCTGTTCCGATAATAACTCCTTGAGTTCGGCATACTCCTTTCGCCAGTCGGTATTATTCTCATCAAAAGCCTGCGGGATGCCGCCCCAGCCGGCATAAAGCGCGAGAGTCGCCTGCTCATCAGCGGTGGCGTAACGGTTCTCTGCCTCAATCGTTTTTAACAACTGGATAACCTCAATGTTGCGGCGATACTTTGTTTTCGAGCCGCCCCCGCCTATGTCTATTCCCTCGGTTATTCGGAAATTAGGCGGTTTGAGCGCGTCTGATGCAACTGGTGAGGGCGTGGCTTCCGGAGCTGGTGTTGGCGTATCGTCATCTAAGCCTAGATCGATCTCTGTAGTTGCGGCGTTGTCAGAACCATTTTTCTTCGGAGTTTCATCCTCCGGCTGCGGAATATGTACTTTCACTATTTCGATATCGCCAGGAAAGAATACGCCGCTTGAATGAACGGATTCCCTTTTCTTTCGTTCTACTGGGTATTCATCTGATTCTTCGGCTTCGCTAGCCGTTATATCAAAGAGTGATTGCTGACCGTCCGCGACGGGGCGGCGCTTACGTTTTGATGTATGCGGTACGTCCGCCGAAGGCTGTTGACCTATCTCAGAAAGCTTTATGGTGATAACGGGTTCAATCGGCTTATCCGCATCCAGCCCATGAAGCCGTGACAGCACGAAATCTATGCTTTCCTCGCGAAAAATCGGAAAACTGGCGGCTCCCTGAAAGGTTATATCCCGCAAAGAAACCTTTCCGTACTCGCTGTTGATGCTGTCAACGCTGAATTTGCGCCCATCAATTCTAACCTCTGTACCGACAGATAAGTCGTTTTGTGGATTATCGGGTTCGGAAGGCTGGAACGGCGTGAAATACTCTCCGGATTGGACAAGGTTTTTAATCAGTCCAGCCGCCTGTGCCCAAGAAACACTAACTGCCGGGCCGTTCAAACCAAACCAGATACGTATACCGTTGCGGTTGTGGTCAGTATGACCGCGAACGCCGTCCGAAAAATCCATAGTACGCCCGCCTGTGCCGTATTCCTTCCTTAAAAATGATGCTGCGGCTGAGCCGGTCACGTCATTATCATGAAAGAAATTATAGACGCGTTCCTTGCCGCCGTCAAAGCCTGAGCCTGTCAGCAGCGACTCGCGGATATATAATTCTTCGTGTTCCGGATAATAAAAAGGGCCGTCCGGCTCGTTTGATGTGCCGGACGGCGCAATGTCGATGCTTATTTCATCGGGTTGAGCATCAAGAGAAACTGGCTGTTCGTTGTCAGTGGCGGCTTCAGCTGGAGATTTGGCGCCGTTTTTCCGCATATAATCGTCGATTGCTTCCGGCTGGCCATTTATCGCCGTCACATTACCGCCCGCGCCGTAAGCTACTTCGATTTCCTCACCGAGCGATAAAACGGACATTTTTTCTTTCTGATAATTATATTGACGTAAGTTAGATAACCATTGCAGAGCGAATGAATCAAACTCCCCGGCTAGATTGGAGTCGGCTACTTCGTCGTTTTCTCCCTCAACGACCTGACGAATGCCGCGCCCATCATGTTGATACGACCTGGCCGAAAGAGTTTCTTCATTATTATTAATCACGAATTCCATGTACGGGTCAGCCAGAATGTTACCGTTCAAGTTTACATGGTGCGCGACGCCGATCCGGTTTTCAAGAAACCTGTGGATTGTCAGGGGAACAAAGCCTTCTCCTGCTGTAAGCATCATGTACGAGCTTTCGCCAATGACAATCTCCGGCGCAAGAGCCGCAAGCGCATGGTAGTTCCCGCGCTGAATCGTATTGGAAAGGGTTCGTTCAATTACATCGCCGACAGGTTCTAATGTGTTCTGGGATAGAAAAAACGGGGGGCCATCGCCCGCCGCTTCTTCTTCTGCCAGAATATCCGGTGTTACCTCCGCTTGTAAACTATCTCCCTCAGCACGATTTCCTCCGCTTGGTCGCGGATCGCCGTCTCGTACTGAACCGTCGCCATGAAGTCGCCCTTCGGCCTCGGCGTTTTCGCCCGGAGCTGGGCTTGGATCGTGTCCGTCATCTCCCGCGCTTCCGCCTGCACTTCGGCGCAAACGTCCCTCAGCCTCATCGACAGCATCAGGCTGTCGTATCGGCCCGGATGGTTGTCCCGGAGATATTTCCCGAACAGGCTCCCGTACTTGCCGATCGGCGGCAGCGGCTCCTTCGGCTGTTTCTCCAGTTCCTCGATTTCCTCCACCGTCAGCGACAGAGCCTCCATCGCTTCCTCGGTCGTGTACTTGCCTAGCTTCATCATTTCCCCTCATCCTCTCGTTATTTCGCTCGTTTTGAATTGTCTGGGCAATCAGCGTCAGCACGTTCCGGCTAATCTGGCCGACGGCCGCGCCGACGCGGGTAAGCGCGTCGAGCGTATTAAAATCGCTTAGATACCTGAACGACAACACATCATCGTCATAAAGTCCCTGCGCCAGCCCCAGCCGTTCAGAAATAAGATAACCAACGCTGTCAACGACGGTGTCCCGGTATTCTACGCAAAGGCTGTCGTCATCAAGCCTTTCAAGGCGGCTGCCTTTTACGTCGTCCCGGATGCCGTCAAGCATGTCAAAGCATGTCTCGCGGGCATATTCCTCGACTGCCCATTTCAGGTTTTTGCTCTGGCTGTCCGTCGGCGGCGGCACATTGAAGCGGCGCTGAAGCTCGTCAACGACCGCTCCCATATGCCGTTCCGGTAACGACCACCGGCGCGGAATCCCGCGATCCTCGCCGTATGTGTCGGATATGTCGAACACGTAACGGATTTCCGTGTCACGCTCAAACCCGTTCACGATGGGGATACCCTTCGTACCCTTATGTACGCGCCGCCCGACCTTGTTCCAATGCTGAATTTCTCCGCAAGCTGTGGCGCTTGGGGCCTGTTCGTGAATCAGCAGAACTTCCGCAAAGCGGTATTTATAAAACTGAGAATAAAACCACAGGAACTCGCGCCAGTCGGATTTGCTCCGCTGTACGTGCGAGACGCCGTTATCCGCGACCGATTTCAGATAGGAGAGCTTCTCCCGTCTGGACATTTGTTGGTAGGTTTTTTTCGCCGCCATTGCAGGTAAGCTCCCCTTTCTGTTATTATTAGACTAATTATGGTCAAACGGTTTCGGACATTTCGGCGTCCACGTTGTATCCATCTTCCGTGTTTTCTTCATCAGTACCGGTTTTCAGATCCCCTTTTCGGCTCATGGTGGCGAAAACCAAATCTAAACCCTTGATTATAAGCGCCTCGATTTCATCGTGTTTCGCGTCTGAGCCAAAATAACGCGATAATATTTTCGGCTTCAGCTTGAACTGCGCCAGGCTTGAGGACTTCGGTTTCTTTTTTCCTGCTAATATCTGTTCGACGGTTTCATGGTCGAGCGGTTTCCGCTTTGATGCAGTGCGGAGCGAATCGGCTTTTTTCATGTCGAGCTTATAGTGCGACGAATCCAGAACATCGTCAACAACACGTTGCTCATCCTCGGACAAATAAGTGAGAGTGACCGCGGTCCGAAAGGCTATCTCACCGTTTTCAAGACGATCTACGAGTGACTTATTTAGATCATGGATTCGTAGATAATAAGCCACAACCCGGCTAGACAAATCGTACCTGTCGCCAGTCTGTCCTCTGCTGTCTAGCTTTTGGCGCATTGCGCCAGAAGCCTCAGAAACGTCATTATCACTGGCTTTCAGCATGTTTTCTATATCCTGAATCAAGTCGGTGCGTTTGCCCTGGTGCTTTGTCGCGTTATGGTGCATAGTTAGCACGACCGAGCGTTCGTAGTATGTCATGTCAGAAAAGGAGCGTTGTATCAGGTTCGATTCAGTGACAATGAGCATAGCGTCGTCATCAGTTAGCCCATCACGGATAATACATGGGATGGCTTCCAAACCGGCCGCCCTCGATGCTTCCACGCGATTATGCCCGGATAGGATTTCATAATTGAACTCATCTATCGGGCGAATAATAATTGGGATGATCACGCCGTTGGCTTTAATGCTCTCCACCATATCCTCGAACCGCTGCCCAGTATAGAGTTTGAACGGGTGCGACTTGAACGGGCTAAGTTTTTCAAGCATAATATTGTAAATCGGGTCTCCCTTCGGTCTGGTAAGCGGATCCGTCGAGGCGAACATGCCTCTGTTTATATCCGCTATGTTTTTAAGCTTGAATCCTGTATCAGCCAATGGCAACCAACTCCTCTGTAAATGCGGCGTAGGACTGAGCGATCCGGCCTTTCGG
>Ga0209629_10001004_pt1 | contig 16839 bp, 10 predicted proteins | sample TergutCu122P5_FD_187286 | JGI IMG/M metagenome (GOLD analysis project Ga0209629, IMG submission 187286) | Cubitermes ugandensis P5 segment gut microbial communities from Kakamega Forest, Kenya - Cu122 P5 (SPAdes) (version 2) | ecosystem: Host-associated > Arthropoda: Insects > Digestive system...
CTGTATATAAAACAGATACTACTGTGGCCTATGTGGAATCTGCATGACAGCATAACCAAACCCGTCAGAAGTGTGTTGGTCTTGGGAAAGAGATAAGTGGGTGGACATACAAACCTGAACATCCAGTATTTATCAATGTAATGCATTCTGTACAAAAATATGCACAAAACTTTGAAGCATGGATAAGGAGCAGGTTTCATATAAACTATAACCTGAAATAGGCTATATGTTATGTATTTATTATAAACAGCACCTTATTGTATTACATTGCTTACCAACAGACAGCACTATAAAACATAATAAATACAAATAAAAACCAGCTTTCACACAGTCACACCCTTATTTCAGGTCCCATTCAGTATCACTCCTCTTATAATACTATTTGTATACCGAACCAACGTACATCTCGTTGAATGTAACTGAGAACAAGTCTCTTACCTCCTCACCTTTGTAACAAGAGATCAAAAGACCTTCCAACATGACAACGTTAAATTGGTTTTCTTTCCAAAATTATGTGACAATCACAATTATATGTAAAAATAAAAAAAAAAAACATAATTATCATCTTTGTTTGGAATTGATTAAAACCCTCATGAGTATGAAAAACAAAATACTTACAGTAGTATATAAATAACTAAACATCTTTATTCTACTTTCTTTCATGTATGCAGTGATTAAAAATATGAATCATAATTCAGTGTCATGCACTTTATAATAGAGCTGCTGAATACAAACCTCCACTTATTTTTTTCCATACTGCCTATATGGCAGTACTGCTAATATCCAGTGTTCCACTCTCATATAAAATAATGTAGAAGAAAACTATAGTACTAACATTATAATGCAACAGCCATTCTGCCATAAAGGTACACATACACAGAACAGTGATGATGAACGTACAATTACATAATTCAAAAACTGAAGCAAAAGATCTCTTTTTTTTAATATTCAAACAACTCACTCTTCCTACCGGAAGCATGTAGCATTTGCAAAAAATTCAACATTAAACAAGAAATGTCAAGAGTACCTTTCACTGGGCAAGAAACAAAAATGTGACACATTTTATCTAAAAATACAGAAAAGTTACACTTTTTGATAATGAATGTATAAGAATGTGAGACAATAAAATCACTCTAAACCCAAAGGCAAAAACACAGAGGAGTGCGGAAGTTTACCATACAAGTCCTATTAGACATACAACCAAATCAATTCATGGCTGGCACAAGAACAACAGATAAGGAATTATGGGCACACTGCATATCAAAATGTAACTTTTCTGTTATCTGTTTCTCTGTTTTCTATCAAATACAAAACTCATATACACCGTGAAATTTGTTCTGTACTCCTGCCAATATGTACAGCAGCCACGGCTGTTAGTGATGTGCCAGTACTGAGGCATAGTTTTTGCAAACAATTCAAAATACCATTCTCATTTTTCTTAATTGCTTGAATAAATTTTAAATGTGTAATTTAAGTGCTGTCCTTTCTTGAAGCTGTAACATATTGGATACGGACAAGAAAAACATACATGCTGAGTGAAAAATAGGTACTTCTAATAGTATGGAAAAATTAAATGGAAAAAAAAAAAATATATATATATATATATATAAAGCAATGCAACATAATAACACTAAGGAAATAAATATTCACTGTGTACAAGACAAATTAAACCACAATATTCTGAATGAAGTTAGCATTGCCATATACATTAGTCTTCGGTCCCAAGAAGCCGTGTCTCAAATCTTGGTGCATTCTTGTCGTAATAATCTTGAAATATACATTTTGAGAAAGGAAATTATTAGGACTTGGCACAACTATGTTACACAGCATAATTAATATCTTCAGTGAGAAGTTTATCTTAGTACAGAACAATAACCAGGCATAAGCCCTCTCATTACCAGCTATCTCAAGACACTAACATGCAGTATGCATCGGAACCTGGCAATGTAAACTTCAGTCTCTGATCAAAGTGACAAGTATTTTTTTTACTCAGATGGAACATTATTTTTATACATACAGTTCAATGAAGCCCAAATGCTGAAATGAAGGAAACAAAGTGAACCTGAGTGGCACTGGTAAGAAAAATGGGCCAGATCACTCAAGTCAGACTGCCAATGATAAAATGGAATAAAATATTTGCAAACCAAACCTGAACAGATATTTCACACATTGCCCCATGATGTAATTGGATCCAAGTTCAACACAGTACATACCATGAAATCTCATCAAACATTTAGCACCTTTACAGACAGGCTCTTTTAGAGTTTTAACAGGTGTGGGCAGAATAACGGAGCGCTAAAAATAAACATATGGCCTCTCAAAAAAGTTAATGTAAAGAATGAAGTCAATTTAAATAATATATGCACAGCATATTATAAGTAAAGGTCTCCCACAACAGGCCAAGGTGGCCAAAGGGGTTCTGGGTAGGTTAAGGCCCCAGATTATCTTGACGTTCGGCACTACAAGGGTGGTAGGTCATCAGCTACACGCACCGGCTGCCTTTACCCCAAGAGAAATCCCTGGTACTCACTTTCAGAGGCTGAGTTGACCTCAGGACACATGGTTCTGTCAGGGAAACAACGGAAAAAATCCCCCATGACACCACCGGGAATCGATCCTGGGGCCATCCGACTAGTAGCTCAGTGCCTTAACCACTACGCTACCCCCTGCATATTATAAGCACCTTCACAAATTTAAAATCATTCACCTGCATTACTAGTATAATATATAGGTACAATTTCAAATCTAAGGCACATCTGTTGTGTCTGATTTTCTTGCAGCTGGTGCTCACGAAGTAAACATAAAAAATTTTACACCAGTGTATATATGGTACAATACATTGGTTCAAGTGAACAGAAGTCTAAGACTGTACACATTTTGGTAGACAACAATCTAGCAGACATTCTGTATGAGGTTTAGGCCCAGTCATATGGTAGTCAAACCACTGGCAATCAAACTAATGAAATGTGAGAATTTTGCATAAGTAGTCTCATGTAAAGTCATATGGACTGTTAGTGCTGCAAGATATCACAGCCCTGCTTTCTTCAGAAATCACACTAATGGATTTTTTCTTGTGGGGGTTCATCAAGGATGATGCTTACCAACCAGTTACCAACTACGGTGACCATCCAATGTGATTTTCATAGGACAGTCCTGAAAATGCATTTAAAACCCTGTGTCCTGCAACTGGGGTCAAATGTTTCACAATCAGTCAAAACTCTTTCTCTATAAAATCTAAATGGCAGGAACATTTAGCTGTCACACTGAGGGTACACTGTACCACTATCTGCACAATGGGGAACTATCTGTCCTCCCTCACTCTGCATTTACTCATTCAATGGCCACTGTTACTGCTGTTAATACTCTATGTCATGTATGTGGAATGAGCTTTCTAATTATGAACTGCTACTGGAGAAATGGATGCAGTAAGAGCAACGTGAACTTAATAAATAGTGAAATCATGGTAAAAATGAATTATAAATATCCTTGCAAGGACTTTTATACACATCTGTGCTTAAAGAAAAGATATCCTCGAATCAACAAAGTCGAACAAGGAAGTATGATTTGAATTCAAATAATAAACCAAAACTGATAAACTGAAAATTTGTATTTTTAATTAATCAAATAAAAATATTTAGGTTCCTGTACTTTTGTTTTCTTAAAAAATTCCTATTTCTTGCATTGTAAAGTTTGACATGAAAAATGTTTAAATGATGTGTATTTTGCAATAATAATTATCACAAGTAAACTAAAGTTAAACCGCTGCAATGGTAAAATGTTACTGTCATAAACACCCCACCCCCTGGATGCAGGCACATGTTGCTGGAATGCCCTGCAATATGGAAGTCAAAAGGTGGTCATCCTATTACCAACAAATGTTACAAAGATGATTTCAGGCTTCCCACACAACACAGATGAGATCTGCACTCTTCTCGGATATTATGCTATAATATCGCAGAAGATCGCAGTTCTCAAATGTTATAAAACTAAATGTGCTGAATGTAACATGAAACTGAATACTGCTGGGATGTCTGCCATATTGCTGCTCATAGTCACATCAAAATTACATAACTGAACCAAAAATAAGTTTCATGCTATATTACAAGGTTGATTGCTTTCTTGTATGTTACAACAGCAGTTTCATGAGATTTTGAATGTTGTGAAGATACTTTTGACTTTCCCTGCACTAAATATGTATAAAAAGGTGCTTTTTTTTATTTAACTGCAATAAAACTTAGTAGTTATTAAGCCAGCATACTTAACCGAAGATTTAGAGCTACATATAAACCAGTCATGGTAAACTACATTGTTTGCAGGTCACTTTCTTACAGCCTGCAGTGTGGAAGCAAAACTTCATGAATCTTGAAAGATGAGGAGATATGACTGAGGTCTGGATATGCAGACCAAAATTTTAATTTTAGGAAAATAGAAACTTTTCATCATGGCAGAAAATACTTGTTCATTGTTTCTAGTTCTTTTCCACTTTATCTGATTTGGCAAATGAAATATGATAAAACAATGTACAGCACAGTAGAATGTTACCAACATTTCGGAGGAATATAATGCTTCCTTCTTCAGCCTTGAAGAAGGAGGCTGTATGTTCTGCTAAAACACAGTTAACCTTCTATCTGACTGCACAATATCAAATACCAGTGAATACCACAATCGTAACTGGTAAAAAAGTATTCACATTGTTTCATTTTGTGTCTCTGGTTCAGCATTCACAATTTCTCAGACCTTTATCTGTAACAACATTTGGTGAAGTGTTCAAACACAGCTGTCAGATGTTTCAATACCATAACATCTATGGAACCCTAAATACAGTTAGAGTTCAACATTATTCAGACTTTGACTCCAATTTGTTGTAATAGTCCTCAAGATCATTCCACAGAAGGTACACAGCAAAGCTATGACATATAAATACAATTGTACAGTGTTGCCATAACAGTAACTACTCTAGAATTACATTTTGTTCTCTTACTCACATGATGAAAGATTGGCACATATAATTGTTTGACCAAACCTTGGTCTAATACCATTACACATATCTCACTATCTGATACTTGAAAAATACAATGTGGCATAACAGGAAGACCTGGAACAACATAAGCAAACTAACCACGTGTCCATCACAATATTCATGTGCTGTCCACTGAAACAATGTAACCACATACACCAAACAAACCACTTTAATAAAGACGGCAACTGGGGAACTCATTAACCATGGTTTATCATAAGTTACTATCAACCATAATTGACTATCATCTACAACAATCAATCCAGGGTGTGACTCAGGTCACTCACAAGTTATTACGTACAGTAGATATAATACAGATAAAAATATCAGAAAATGATAAAGTGTCACTGAAGTCAACAATAGATACAAACATGAACAAGTTAAAACATACAGGCTGTCATGGTATACCTGAAATAATTAACAATAATAAAAAGATAAAATCAATACTAAAACTTTGGACAGAACCCACCTCAAAAACAGATGCACTTATCCCAAACAAAGTGTCCAAATACTCTGTACTCCCAATGGCTGGAGTAACTAAGAAAGCAGAAAAAAAGAGTGGAATGAGATTTTAAATAAAATATTGCAGATACCAAGATTAGTCACACCACTCAAGTGAAGTTACAGTTACAGACATGGAAATGAGTCAGTATGCCCTTCTGTAAGGCTAGTAAGTACATTTGGTACAGTCACCAGGTGGAGAAAGATGTAAATTTGATGCAGGACGATGATTCTGTAACATACACAGAATAACAGGGATTGCATGAAGACTGAAGGGAAGGAAATGATGATGACACTGTCCCTCAGAAACAGAAAATCAATGGGGCTTGGTTTTATCTAAATGGACATACATGTATGATTAAACAAAGTGAGTGACTATGAAAGCAGAAAAGCCAGATTCCATACAATAAGTTAAATTCCAGGATGTAAATACAGGATATTTGATATGCCCCTACTGTAAGAAAGTTATAGTTCCCCTATTTTATGGAAATACAAATAATTTTGAGAGCTAGGCAGGGCAGGTGCCTCACAAAATCCAGTAACCATCACCCTTATAATGCTGCTCCAGTCTAACACCCCAGCTCAATGAATCAGAAAGGTGGCAACAAACCAAATGAGTACACAGCAGAAAGACCATAATCTAGCAGTCACAAAATATCCCCCTATGAAAACTCACCCTTATTTCAACTTCATCATACCTTCCATGTGGAGAGGGCAGGTCTTAAACAAGGATCAACTTAATGAGAGAGAGAGGAAAAAAACAATGTATCCACATGCATCAGCAATTCCTATGTTACATAAACACAAACCATATTAAAATAAAAAAAGATAAAAACATACAGTAATGAACATAGGTTTCTTTACTATTATGAACTATATATAACAACTGATCAATGCCCACATCATAAGCATTTTAGTCTGATGACCACAACAAAGAAAAGACACAGGCTGAAGAATCTTTGTAGTCACACCTCAGGTTGTGAGTTAGTGAATAAATAATAATGAATGTGGTATGTGTTATGTGTTTGTACATATACACATTGACAGAAACTTCACCTGTCATTACTGCCATGACTTGATAAAAATCTTATAATTTAAAATGAATAATGTGTGTCCCATGAAACAAAGATTTGAAGTATCATCACTATATTGTCATGAGGGTGAAATCAGTCTCCATCAGAAGTTATGAAGCAAACATTTCTCATTATTGCATTCATTTTGAGATATGCATTCTGATGGGTATGTTCCATAGCAAGAAGGGAAGCTGAATGAATGTAGGTACAGAATATTCATGCACTAGCTTTATTCCAGGCACCAGTACACAGAAAAACAAAAATACTGAATCTGAAACTTAGCTTCATATCATAAATCCAGTTAGCTCAGACTATCTGGTATTATTCACTAGAACAGCTTGTAGCATCAAAGTTACCTGTGGGATCTCAGATTTGCATGGCAGCAATTACAAAGACTACTGCCCTGTGGGATGCGACACCATGTAATCGCCTGTGCAAACATTACAAACCAATGGCTCAACAAACTGTTCAAAAACCAGAACCGTGCTTCATATCATGCAATTATATCAATGTAGACACTGTTAACCACATCCCAGAATGCACAGCTTCATAACCTTGAAGACCACCATATGCACATGTAAGTGTAGTGTCATATGTAAGATGGTGCACCATGACTGGCACAAGACTATAAATTATCTGAATTAGATTAATATGACTTTATTGTAGATGATTCAAGTCTTTGAAGATGTGATACTGTGTCACTGAGCTGTTGGGCCCTAAAGATTAAGGCACTATGTTCCTTCAGAATGTTGTGAACTACTTGCCTAGTGACAGCATCATATTCCAGAAGATCTGAATTCCAATTTTATTGTGCATTATTTCGTGCTTCAAAAATAATTTAATCACTAATTCCAATAATTTTATAAAATATGAGCTGCTTTCATAATATGTATTTTACATATCCCCAGCACTTAACAATTTTAAATTAACTCAGCTTTAGAAAAGAAATTAGGAAAATGCCCTGAGAATTCTCAGACTTCAACTGACAGCTGAAAGGGAAATGAAGTACTGAACCGAATCCATAATCTTTATGAACAATTACTCTTATGTAATACACTGATGCACCAAACACACAATGTGATCCTACTTTTGAAAAAAAAACTTCTGTGTGACCAACAAGAATTGCTTGTAGTATCAATCAAATAACTCCCAATGAAAAGGCATTTAAAATTTTGCAGTTCTGAGGGACCCAAGTTCATTATACTGTCAATACACTTCCTAGACGTATGCACCCATTTAACCTTTATCATCAATGAACAGGTGATTTTACATCCCCTGGTATGACAGTGCTAGTGGCCAGGTTTTAACGTGGGGGCCATGGAAAATTAATAGTGCTGAAAAAATGCAATGGCTGGCCAGATGGACTGAGCATGCCCTTCTACAACAATGGACATGTGGATAATACAGTAAAGGTGAAATTCCTGTGCATGCCATGAAGGCACATGGGGTAGTGGAGGTACAGTTACACTCATTCTTAACCTCTGCACTAGATGACTCGTCATTCCACCTCTGGGTAAGTGCTCCCAACATCCATTCACTAGATGGCTGGGTGGGCCACTGAGCTGATCTGGATGCTTTGGAGAACAGAAAAACCTGTTGCCCATGCTGGGAATCAAATCACATTTCCTTGGTCATTCACTACACTGATTATTCTAGCCCAGCTTCCATCATTAACACCTTGCCGTTGGGCCACACAAAAATGCGTGATTGCTATCCCACGCGTTGTTGATGGGTCACGCATTTCTACATTTTCCTACACGACATCCTGTACATGCATTTCTCAGATGGTCTGGCTCAGTTTTCGCTTCAAGGTTATCGACAGCTTGATGCAGGATGCTTGTGTCTCAAGTTACAAATAAACAGACTGGTCATGACCTCCTATTTTTAGAACCATTAGACTGCAACAAAGGAACCACTCATTCAGATACTCTCTCTATTTTCCTTCAGTTGCAATCATGGCTTTGCGTAGAAATGTTCTGCAAGAGGACAATATTTTGTGAGTTATAAGCAGATACACGTTCTGATGTCTCTGATTATAGTGACAATGAAAGTTTGGACAGTGACAGTGATGTCCCCACAACTAGTACCCACAAACAATTGCAATCTTCTACTGGTCCACTGACCCCCACAATTCCAGACCCATTTTTCCTCACATCTATCAAGACAATTTTTATAAGAGTGTGAGATTAGCTCAGACATTGCTAGACAGAAACGTGAGAGTCTGTGGCACTATGAGCGCTAACGGGCATTCCACACAACCTAGATGGGGAAGGCATGCGCTTGAAATAGAGAAGTCAGCATTCAGGAGGAATGGTGACGTAATTGTGCAAGTGTGGAACGACAAGACTTGTGCGAATGATAAGTATGATCCATGATGCAACAATTGTAAACAAAGGGAGGAAAGACAGGAAAACAAACACGTCGTTGGCCAGTACAATAAATTCAAAAAGGGCGTAGACAGGGCAGACCAATACCTCAGTTTTTACTCAGTTCTGAGGAAAACTGTAAAATTGTCGAAAAAAGTGGTACTGTATCTGCTAAGCTGTGCTTCTTCAATGAATTTTTTGTGTACAGGACATTAAATACAAAAAAGAAAAACAAGGGGGGGGGGGGGAGACTTCCTGCACGAGCTAGGAAAGTCCTGGATATCAGAAGTCCAGAATCGTAGTGAGTCCAATTCTGATGACCTTCAGTTGCCAGAGAAGGGAGCCTAAACAGGACCCGCCAGGCAGACTCTCCAGTGATTTCAGAATACTCAAACTTGAAAAAATTGTTGGTAGTGGGGAGGGAAAAAGGAAGTATCCTGCAAGACAGTGTAAAGTGTGTGATGCACATAAGAAGTGAAGTGAAACTAGATACACCTGTAAATACTGAGTTGTTCTGCCTCACAAACGGTCTTGTTTTGAGAAATGCCATTTAGTGATGAGCTACTAGACTATCTACATGCAGTTTCTGCAGTCTGGGACTCAGGAGCATAATCTGCAGTGTTAAACTGTATGTAAGAATATGTTATGGGGTTGAACATTCAAAGCATTTAAAAGTCCAGGAACTGGGGGGTATTTAATTAAAAGACCATCCAGTTAGCAAGGTGTTAATAAGGCAAAACATAATTTAAACATGAATTTCCCACACACACACACACACACACACATCTGATGAATGGAAAAGAAATCCTAATTCAAGTAGGAACTGAACTGCATGTAACAACTACAATACTGTATGTACTGTGCATTGTATAGAAATTAATTTATATAGCCATGGAAAGTTGGTTATATAAATTAATTCAACACATAAAACTTTTGTATGGCTCCAGTTCTCTCCACAATAAGGGTCTGCTTTTCACTTATCAGTACAATTTACAAGAGGAAACTTTTGTTATTGCAATTTCATATGTGAACAATTAATGACGCCCGTCACTTCAATTTCAAACGTGCATTGACAATCATTTACAAAATATTATAACAAAGTAACAACTTACACTTCCTAGCACTACGTTCTAAAATTGATTTCTACATAATAATGTGCTGCATAATCCAAAGATGTTGGATGTAAACTGTGTAAGTCAGAATGAAGCTACTCTCCTATTTCCACTGTGTATTTTGAGTGACTGCTGTCCGACATTAATAATCACTGCTGAATTTCTCAGTCACACTACTAATTTCTATGATTTGCAAGTAACCTTAGGGGTCAAAAACTTGATAAAAAATGTCATGTGGAATAAAACTTCAGCAGAACTCAACAGAGAGAGGAGTCATTATGCCACAGAGAATCACTTGGTAAACAGACACGAGACTCAGTGGACCCAGAGCTAAGGATATTGTGATGACAAGGGTAATTATCATGCTACTACCAGAAAATGAACAGATTATCCAGTCTGTGCCCCATCACTTTACCAACAACTGCTATGCTCCTACCAAGGACTCAACCCTCAGGTGTCCAAAAGCTTAGTTACTTAACTAACCGTACTGGTCCCACTTGGTGCCTGTAATAATATGACAGGTGTCTAAATGTAAGGACATATTCATTATGTGCAGAATCACAAATTACAAAGTAAAAAACATGTCATTCTTAATGCAAAGCATGAAAAATTATATGGACATTGAACTAATAGGTACATGTTATTGAATTTCACTGTGGATATTACATACTGATGGTCAAAAATGTCAGCAAATACAGGGGTGTTGATAAGTCCCTAGCCCGACCTACTTCCTGATGTACTTTTTTGATGGTTAGAATATTTTGTTTGATGCTAGTCTTGTTATAGATATAAGTAGTACTAATATTCCTCCAATTATGATTATAAATAGGATATGTGAAACTCAAAATCTTCTGTCACTGTAGCTTGTTTCGTTCCTGGTCGGGCTAAGGACTTATCAGCACCCCTGTATAAACACTGATAATGAAGTAAACTCTATATGCAATATCCAGTATCATTACAATGTTTCAATACTTTATCACTCAGAATTACCTTAACTCACATTGTAACTGGTGACTGTAATTAAAAATCACCTTACATGACACAATCTCAAATGAAAAGCAACGTACTGCATGGCACACTGACAAGAGCAGTCCATTAATTTCCTATAGGAATGTTGTCAAAATGAAGATAGGCTGTGCATGTCTTATAAAGAATCTGGAAAGTGACAAATCTCTTCTCTCTTTCTATAGTTGTGTGTGTGTATGCATGTGCATGTCTTGTGTGTATGTAGGTGCATACAAACAAAAGTAACACACATATGACACACACACACACAACAACACACACACACACACACACACACAAAACAAATAAAAAAGTAGCAACACACAACACATTTCACTTATTAGTAAACCAAAAGGATGAGGGAACACAGTTGTCACAAGGATCTTAATTTAAATAACTCAAAATGTTTGGCACAAAGTAAGAAAGAATAAAATTGAACAACTCCAAGCATATAACCTGCTGCTAGAACTATACCTGAGCTGGTTGGGACTGTCAAGGACCAGTCTCTGCTATGAGTCATAACAGGAATAATCTTATGAACAAAACAACACAAGTTACAGACATGGTTACTACAGCCTTACTATACCACTCTCTTTCAACCAGTTTTCAAGTCAGGTATAATATTGTCCAGCAGGTTAAAATGCAGTAACCAAACAAACTCCATGTCAGAAATATATCAAGATATGCATCCAAAGATTCGGCCAGTTTTGAAGTATATTTAAAACAATTCATTCCCTGGACAGTTGTTAATAAATTAATTACATGAAATACAATGTTACGGTTACATTTAAAACACTTTAAATAAAGTCAAATTGTCCTGAAAATACAAAATCATACAAATGGAAACCAATGTTGCTTGTTTGGTCGCACTGAATAGAATGATCAATTTAATTCTTTCAGAACTGGCCCCCAAAGATAAAAATAAGGAGAAAATTTTGAACTTGCAATATTAAAAAAATCACCATTTTGATTATGTAACTTCACCAAGAGTGGTGCTAGTCATATCTTATTAAAGTTCGTGATTTAGCAATGGTACTGTGACTGATTTTGGCAGGAACAGAATGAAAAACATGGTCAATCAATTGCAGTAATACTGCCACTTGATTTAAATAACTTTTACTATAGTCTATTCAACTAGAGATGATTCAGAAGAGCTGAAGGTGAGTGTTCTTCACAAGTTACATTTTTAATGTAACTTGTGAAGTAATGCCAAATTTTGTTCATGATGCAGACTGGACTGACTGTAACTGATCTGCCCTTTTGTTTTTAAACAGTTGTGTGATGAGCAATACCAATGGTTTCATACACAGGCAAGAATATTTAATGTCAAAGTACCATATTACACATTTCTTGCTCATACAGCTTACTGTTACTATTTATACATTACTACATACAAAAATAAAAAAATATTAATTTTACAATGGACAAACAAATCACCAAGTCAAAGATAGAGTATTCTTGTGCATAAGATGCCACAGCAATTGTCACACCATTAATGCTGGTATTAAATTATTATTCAAACAATTTCACCAATGCTCTATATTCATACTCCTTCACCTACCACCAGCATAAAATGGTTTAGATAGTGAAAGTGTTTCTAAATGAACCACATAAACAATTCCATTATTCTTTTATGTAAGACTATAATATATAGAAAAGAGATAAAAATTTAAAAAAAAAACACACATTTACTTTACATTATACTTTGCACTATAAACACTGCTTGAACAGTGAAACATGGAATATACACGCAGATATAAGCAAATTCACAAACCCCATTGCTTTTGTATGTTATATACCAGATTTACCTGAATAAAAGACAATAGTTTTTTCCTAATTTATCACCTGAAAATGGGGTTGCCTTACAATCACATGCATAATTAAACATTTCCACACAGACACTTTCCTGAAAACTGAATGCTGCCAACAGGGGACAACCTACATTTGGGTAAACAAAGTACATGCAATGAAACACTCTTATTGCTCAGTTTACCACTACCAGAGAGTTTTAAAGTGTTTAAAAAGCTATACAGAATAATCATTCAATTTCCAGCCAAGCAATACAGATATCAGTCTTCTATAAAATGACTGAACATCGTGATATTCTCATACTTTTAGATTATGGTCTGATACTGCACACATATTTTACAATTCCATATCTATAATTTAATTCAAGAAGGTGAAAAACTATCTTAAGAGAATATCACACTGCTTTGAGTAAAATAAATGTAGCCAGTCCTCAATCAAGAATGAACCCGATGTGCAAATACAGTTTAAAAAAATCTAGATTCAATCATGAACTAGGTAGTCTTAATTTTACACTCCCCTTTACAATTAATTGCTAATGTTCTAATGTTCTACCCGTAGAAATGCAGAATCATGCTCCAGACCTTACTTTATACAAGGTTCCTCTTCATAATGAGAACATATTCAGTGAAGGGTGGAAATCAAAATGCAGATAATTTCTTGCTCTACCTTAAATGCGGTGATAATCTCAAATATGCATAAAAAGTATCTATTTGTCTTTCTCTATGTTGGAGACTCTAACATTACAAACTGCATATCAAGATCTCATGCGTACATACCGAGGTCCACAACATCGGTGTTTCTCAACCTGTGGTTGTGGACAGCTCATGATATATGCGATGGGAATAAGAAAAATAGGTTGAAAAATACTCTCCTAAACACACACACAGCCACACACACAAATCTTACACGCAGAGCAGGGAATGAAACACTCTGTAGTAAGAAAATTGGATCTGAAATCTTGGTTTCCTTCAAGTTCAAATGGTACTGACAATGTGACCAAACATTACAGAGTTTACTATTTTCCAAACAAACTACAAAAACATTCCTGTCAGCCTTGCAATGAAGTTCATACAAGTTTCAGCTTACATTTTGCACAAATAATGATGGAAGATTCAATTCTTATTCACAAATGAGCACTGGTTTTGTAATCATCATGGCGCATAGCTGCCAGTACAAACTAATGTAACCTTTGATATGTCTGCATTACTCAGCAAAGTATGTCCATCTCTCTTGCACCATGGAGAAGTGATATTGCTCATTTATCATCAAAGCTTGTCACAGGAAGTAATGTGGTGGGCGGACAGTGAATCCCATGTGTGGGTGTCGTGGTGGGAATTGTGATCCCATAAGCCTCTGCTGTTGCTGCAGTGCTGCCAATCCTGCCCCACGTGGGTCGCCAGGGTACATTGCATATGTAGGCAGCATGTGGGGTCCCTGTCAGAAGATCGCTCATTACAACAAAATTCACAACTTCTAGAAATCTATACTGAATCAGTTGTATATCACAACTGACATGATGAGAAAAATTTTCAGATGTCTGTCAATGATAAAAATGTGGAAACCAGAAAACTACGGTCCAAATTTGTTAATTCCCCTATTCAGCCAAACCACACCAACTAAGAAATAAAATCTATATAGTTATTTTACCACTAATTTAACTACAATTTCAGACATTTTTATATTCCTATATGAGCTACTGATGTGACAATCTTGAGCATTTTATTCTTGTGCTTTTCCCAAAGAAAAGCTATGAGCAGGACAGATGGTTTCTCACTTCAAACAGACTGAGGGTTTCATGAACAGGGTGCTGCTTATTTTAACCCAAGAGGAATGATGTAACATGAATCATAACAAGGGTTCCCACCAAATGCTATTACGAAGGTGAAATAATTAAGGATGATATGGATGGTGCATGCAGCATGCATGGCAGAAGTGAGAAAAGCATACAAAGTATTGGTTGGAAAATTTATTGGGAAAAGACCCTTAAGATGGCTACACGTAGGTTGGAAGATAATGTTAATACATGTCACAACAAAGTGTGGATGTTAACATAAATTTATTTGACTTAAGATATGGACAAGTGGTGCACTCTTGTGAAAACTGTGATCAAGTTATGGGTTTCATATAAACCAGCGAATTTGTCTAGCTGATTTAACTTCTCAATGACTCCACAGTATTAATTATCTATACTTCCTCAAAATTATGCAATTTTAAACTAAACGATTCCAGTTTTTTTTTACATCACAATACCCAAAGGCTGTAGTGAATATAATTCAGATGTTAACATCCTTAGGCCTACCAAATACTTGATGAAAAGGTCTAGTGAGATGTGACATATACCACAATGTAGGTAAGCAATGACAAGAACAGCATAATATGGCTGAGGATAAAAGTACATGGTATGGCACTTTGCTGTATGTAACCACAAAATAAAAACATAAGAAAATCTGATTAGTCTGATGATAAAAAAACAAAGACAAATGCAGGTAACATATTTCCTGAGCCCTCTATGGTGGCATAGTTGGGAATGGAGGTACAGCTTCACTTATGAAAAACCATGACACTACATGGAAGTGAGTGGTCAGCTTCATGCCCTGGCCACTTTACCAATGGGGAAGAAACACCTCTAGTACCCACTGAAAAGGATGCTGGTTGAACCCCAGAGCTGATCTGGATGCTTTGGCAAAGAGAAAAATCTCTTGCCTCTGCCAGGAATGAAACCAAAATTAGTCAGCTGTGCAGCATGTAGCATACTCACTATACTGATTATGCCAACCTGGCTCCTGGTAACAAAATCAAGAAAAAATTACTTGAATAAATAATTATAATAGTGTTATCATCCTAGGGCCTCCAGCAATTTGTCACACATAACAAGACACTCCTGCCAAATAACAGGACAGTTAAAGAACTGACAAATTTTCATCTGAACACATTACTGTTAAAAATAATCCAGATTACAATAGACACTGGAAATTATATATGTTGTTGTTGTCATCATTGTCATAAGGATGTTTAAGCTGTGGATAACTATCATTACAGGGAAGAATGAAAAATGAAAGAAGAGAACAAAAACACCAGCTCACTGAGGAGAAGCTGGATGAAATGAGTGCTAGGTTTGAATATACTTCTTATGCATTGCGATCCATCAGAAGACATCTTTATGGGGTCCCCAAGAGGAAAGCAATCATACTTGGCACAAGTGACACATATGATACCTACTCTAACTTTCTTCCTCAACAGCTATCAGTGAAGACAAACGTTTTTTAAAGTAACACATGAAGTTTTCACAGCAGTGTTCTGAAGGAGCATGATATAATCATCTTCAGCATCAACAGCAAAAGACATATTTTCTGAAAAGTTAAAGGTACAGACTGCCTGAACCTGAAGGTGAAGGAACTATGCTCCTTCAAAATGCCAGTTACTATTTGCCTGTTTAAAAGGTCCAACAGCCCAGAAGACTTGGTTCTTCATTTGGAATGGAAACATGTAACATAAAAATAAATTAAATATTTAATCAGCTACTTCTACACCACACACATTTTGTAAATGCTGAATTTCACACTAGCATTTCATATTTCTTATGTTATAAAGGAAGGATACATGATTTAAACCCACACTGCACTCTCTACCATCAATTTTGGAGGAAATCTTGCACATCTATCATACAATTAAAGATCAGTGCCAACTAGTGACTATGGATCAATGCATTATTTTAATTTTGTCTCTTACTCACTACCTGTACTTGTCTAGTAAATGTAAGAACATAAATTAAGAAGTAAAGGCAGATTGTGTGTAAAACAAAGTACCATCCCATACCAGAACACACTCCCAAGGTGATTATACCTGCTATTCATTCATTCAGTATTCTGTCTGACGACAGGTCCAAAGCCTCCTCCAAAACGATGCCTCCATATAGTGCGATGCAGAGCCTCCTCCTTCAAATGAGAATATCCTCT
>Ga0209629_10001005_pt1 | contig 16839 bp, 13 predicted proteins | sample TergutCu122P5_FD_187286 | JGI IMG/M metagenome (GOLD analysis project Ga0209629, IMG submission 187286) | Cubitermes ugandensis P5 segment gut microbial communities from Kakamega Forest, Kenya - Cu122 P5 (SPAdes) (version 2) | ecosystem: Host-associated > Arthropoda: Insects > Digestive system...
CCACAATGCAGACCGACGGCGGCGAGAATTTTTATTTCTCAAACAAATACGAAATTATCAATTCCAAAGAAATTTTGTATTTTTGCGGCGATGCTTACTCGGCACCGGCGGCTATGGTAAAACAAGACAACATCTGGCAAACCTACTACATCGGCAGAGATTATCTCGGCAGCATTACGCATATCATTGATGAAGACGGAACGCTACGGTTGGGAAATGCACCTCGCTGGCGCGGACGTACCGTCCGTGCCGGCAAATAAAGAAAAATGTTTATGCGTAGAAAATATAAATTTTTAATAAGGATGGACTTTATTTTGTTACTTTTGCAAGAAATAATAAAATATGAAAAAACAAGACACAGACGGCACGTCTGCGCCAGTAGAGAGGAATAAAACCTCCAATTAATAAAAATCCCATATTATTACTTATTATTCTCTTTTATTATGTTAACCAAAACGATAATAGCAATCATAATAACAGAAACCACTATACCAATTAACCAATTTTCAGTATGACGAGTTTTAAAAACTGTACCTTTGCCCAGTCCTTGAAATTCATCGTAAAAATTTGTTTTACAGCCACAAAACAACCAACGAAAAAATCCTCCTAACAATAAAAACATATTATTTAATTTTTATTAGCAGTATTAAGACCACTCAATGCATCTTTAATTATACGTAATAATTCTATTGCTTCTAGTTGAACTTTATTATTTTGAAATGCTTCAGAAGCGGCTTTTTGCCAACCTTCAATTACTAAAATATGTAATAATTCTTATAACAATAGTAAAAACTATTATGCAAAACAAAAAACCAATTAATGAGTTTTCTGTACGTCGAAGGAATAAATATCCTTCTCCTGCGCCGTGGACCTCATCGTCAAGTTTTGTCTTGCATCTACAAAGCAGCCACCTAATAAAACCTCCAATTAATAAAAATCCCATATTATTACTTATTATTCTCTTTTACTATGTTAACCAAGACGATAATAGCAATCATTATGGCAGAAAACAAAATGCCAATAAGCCAATTCTCTGTTTGCCGAGTTTTTAAAATTGTTCCCTTGCCAAGACCATCTATTTCATCTGTAAGTTTAGTTTTACAGCGGTTGAACAGCCACCTTATAAAGCCACCTATTGTGGTAAACCACATATTATTAATTTTTAGAAGTATGTTTTTCAGCACTATTTCCTAAATCTAATGCCCTTTTTATGTATTTAAAAAATTTTATTGCTTCTTGCTGAACTTTGTTATTTTGGAATGCCTCAGAAGCGGCTTTTTGCCAACCTCTACCTTGTCTTGCTGCACTTCCCAAAGTTTTAACAAATTCATTATAACCGGCAAGACCACCTTCTTTAAGCATTAATACAAGTTTACTTTTTGCCAAGCCGCCTGTTATTATAGAAGGTGCGATGTCTCCAAATGCCTTTGCAAGTTCAGGGGAAGTCAAAGAACGCCCTCCAATAGTCCTGTGCATAACAACAGCGTATGCTGAATTTGCTGTACCATAACTCATTTCAGTCAACACTTTAAGCAAAAAATCAATAGCACCACTGGGGTCTTTATCAAGCCAAATTTCAAGCAAATCTAAAGTATTATCAGACCAATTCATTTCGTCAACTAAACCAAGACCCGGTGGAATATACAAATTATATTTTTTCCCTATTTGGGTATTATAATCAATATAAGGATTTTCAAATCCTACTATTTTAAGACCGTCCTTTTTTCTTCCTCCTTCAATCCAGGATTTTTCATCATTAACTTGATATACTAAATTATCGTTATCGTCAATGTGATATATAACTTCTCCATTTGGATTTACAAAAGTTGATTCATCACGTAAATAATCTATTGACATACCAGTCGGATCCACTCGGTTTATTAAATTTCCCGCAAGCCACGAGTATGGGCTAATACTATAATACATTTCTGCGTGCGGGTCGAGAGTAGTTGTATGCGGAACAGTCGGGTCATACCAACGGAATTGACTGTCGTACATATCGTAACCAAACATTTCAATAAATTCAGTGCCATTGTGCATATATGGTTGCACTTGGTCGGTGGTATAAGCCCAAGGTAAGCCGGAAGGGTAATAATTTGTTGTTTGTACTACCTCTGCCTCCCCCAAACCCCCTCCACAAGAGGGGGCTTTCCAAACTTCGCGGTTATTACCGAGGTGGTCTTTGCGGTAATAATAGTAATTAAAGCCCCCTAAATCCCCCTCAATGGGACTTGAGTAGCCCTCGGAATTATATATTCGGGTGGTTGTCATATTTTCTACTTGCGATTAGGTTTTAGTAAATATAAAAAAGTGCCTAAAAAAGTATATAAAATTATTGAAATAATAACCACCATAACTATATCTAAAACATCATACTTCATACCTAAATTATCTATCATACTATAAACTGATTTTATAATTCCAAAAATGATTAAAAATATAAACGTAGAAAAAATAACCATCCAACCTATAAAATTATTAAAAATAATCTGATAAAAAAACATAAAAGAAGGAATGAGCCATAAATAAATATAAGGTATTCCCAATACAGATGAATTTAAAAACACATATTCCTGCCACTTCATTATGGAAGGAATTCTATCATTAAAAAATATAAAATTATACGTAATTAAAAGCACAAAATAAAGTAATCTTTGAACAAGATTATTTTTAAAAAATTGTTTCAATTTTCTCATTATTAAAAATTTAAGAAATTCCAACGTCTGACATCAATATTTTTTACTTTGCTATAATTTTCATAGGTTCTTCCTGTTGCACGATTCCAATATGTATTTGTATTTAAAGTTAATACAGCCCGCTCAATAGGTTTGCCTGTGTAAAATGAAGAATTTGGGTTTCCTGCTTTTAATATAGCACTTGAATAGGGTATTTTATTTAAAACCCCAGAATTACCTTGTGCAATATCTAAAAAATTTGTCGTTTGACCAAAATCCGTATTTGATGATTTTGATGTTACTACCTGTATGTGTGTACCTACATTATTTTGATTTCGGTTGATTATTATATCACCTCCTTTTGCCGTTGAAAGATCACTCAATGTAATTGTATTCTCACTGTTTTGTAAATCTCTTGCTCCAGTCGTAGTCAAAACATCATTTTTAAAAGTTTCAACATCTGAATAACTGTCAGAACGTGCATCATAAGTGTCTTTTCCGTTTTCTATTGTTACAGGTAATCCATTTTCACTTGCATAATCAATTAACAAAGACAAAGCAAAATCTTCACAAGTGAATTCCTGCCCTTCGTTAATATATTTTTGAGTTTGACTTGCCACATAGTTACTGTAACCAATCATATAATCTTTGGTCCATTGATTAGTAATTTGCCAAGCACTATCTCCCATCACATCAATATATCTAATCATATTATTATCTGCGTGAACATAAGGGCTTTGCCAAGGTTTTTTTTCTGCAAATCTGTCCATTGTTGTATATCTGTTTGTTGCGTTATAATCTCCGCGGTTTCCGTGGTCAGATACATCGTAACCAAACATTTCAATAAATTCAGTGCCATTGTGCATATATGGTTGCACTTGGTCGGTGGTGTAAGCCCAAGGTAAGCCGGAAGGGTAATAATTTGTTGTTTGTACTACCTCATTTGTATTTGCTTTCCACACTTCGCGGTTATTACCGAGGTGGTCTTTGCGGTAATAGTAGTAATCAAAGCCCCCTAAATCCCCCTCAAGGGGACTTGAGTAGCCCTCGGAATTGTGTATTCTTGAATCTGTCATATATTCTGCGTTTTCGTGAATGTCAAATAAATATTCATAATTATCAATATAGTGCGTGCCTTCTGCTTCCACAATGTCTGATAGATTTATTAATTGTGTCATAATATCAACGATGCCTGTATCGTCAATGTTTATTTCATTTAATACTCCCCTTGCTACAGGAAGTAAAATCTGTGTAATTTCAGTAACATAATAACTGCTTAACTTCCGCCCGTCTGCTGCGTAAATATTCAGTATCACACTGCCGTCACTGAAATTAACTTGGCGCGGCAAATTTAAGATATTATATTGAATTGACAAAATTTCACGGTCTAAATCTTTTATCAGATTGCCGTTTTTGTCGTAAGTCATTTCAATATCTAAATCCGCTTTATCTGCATATTCCTTTATGTTATAAGTATTTGAGTTGCCTGCGAAATCTGTAACTTTTGTAAGTTGGTTGCCGTTATATTCCATTTCAAGGTTGTCCATTAGTTTGCTTATTGGTTCGGCATTACCAAAACCAAAAATTAATTTTGGCTGTTTTCCCGTTCGTGTAAGCGAGGTTATATTTCCGTGTTTGTCGTAAGAAAAAAACTCGCTAAAATTATTATTGATTGGCATAGTATTAAAATCGGGGATGCTTGTGCTTGCACTTGTCAGGCGGTTAAGACCATCATATTCATATACATAAGCGGACAAGTCATTTGCATTTGTTTTTATGCTCGTTGCCGAAATATTGCCGTTAAAATATGGAATAACAGGATTTGGGGCGTTGTTATAGAAAATATTTTCTTCAAAAGAATTTCCGCTTTTGATTTGGGTTGTCCAATTACGGATATTATAGGCAAATGATTCGGTGTCGGCTTTGGAATGGCGATTTTTACCGATTAAGCGACCTAAATTATCATACGAGTTTTTGGAAAGGACAATGGGTGCGTTATCATTTAGAGTATAAGTTGTAGAAATCAGACGTTCTGCGTGGTCGTAAGTGTATGCGTAATATTCCACACCCCCTAAATCCCCCGAAGGGGGACTTGAACCCTCAAGGGGGCTAATAGAATGTTCTTTGAGTGTTTGGGCTACTGTGCCTGTAAAATTATACTTATTATAGACAATGTCAAAGCCGTTCAGATGATTGGTAGAGCGTTGCTGTACAATTCGGGCTTTGGAATCGTAATAAAAAGCAGTTGTTAAGAAATTGCCCGAATCGTCTAAAATATAAGTGCGTGTACCTGTTAAAAGGGTTTTAGCATTAAAACCCCCTAAATCCCCCACAGTGGGACTTGATACGTACGGTTTATCGTAATCCGGATTTTCAGTGTATGTGAGAGCAGTTTTGGTATCGTTATCATACAAATTTAAGAAAAGGTAATTATCATAATAATTAACGGATAATAAATCAATGTAAATAATGCTTGAATATGCAGTTTGTGTATAACCAAAATTGTAATTTGTACGGGATTCGATAACGAGCAGGTCTTTAAAATTATTCTGTAAAGTTGAGTGATTTAAAACCGTTTTACAAATACCCGTGTATAAAATCCTCCCAAAATTATCGTATCTTGTATAAGTCCATCTGTTGCCTGCGCGCTGGATGCCGTCCTGAGAAAAAACAATGCGGTCGGCACGGTCATAAACATAATAAACAGGGTCGCAACCGGGAAGGCATTTGTAAATACAGTTGTTGCGAGTAATCGGCTGCAAAAAGGCAAAATCCCAGACAACACCGTGTCCTGAAATGCCTGCGTCTTTGTACTCTACCTGCTGTTTTATTATAACATCGCCCGCTGTGTAGGCGTTGTCTTCGGCAGTCAAACGTAAATTCTGACTGCTCAACGGCAACGAAATAAGTGTCGCCAAAAGAAAAAATGATAATTTTTTTGTCATAAAACAAATTATTAAGATTATTAAATTGTTAATATTTACAGTTTTAGACAAGTTTCTTCCACGTCATCTGTGTGCGATGGAATGTTTTAGGACAAGTTAGGTTTTCAAATTATTCCTTATCTTTGCAAAAAAATTGAAACTTGATTTTTTATTTGTATGAAAGCAATGATTTTTGCCGCAGGAATTGGTACACGCCTTAAGCCACTGACCGATACTATGCCAAAAGCACTCGTTTGCGTTGGTGGAAAACCGCTTTTGGAACATATTATTTTGAAACTAAAATTATTTGGTTTTAATGAAATTATCATTAATATACACCATTTTGGCGAGCAGATTATTGATTTTTTGAATAAAAACAATAATTTTGATATAAAAATCGTAATTTCCGATGAACGCGATTCATTACTTGATACGGGCGGCGGTTTGCGAAAAGCGGCGTGGTTTTTCGATGATAATAAGCCGTTTTTGGTGCATAATGTTGATATTTTTTCTAATGTAGATTTATTGAAACTTTATGATAATCATTTGAAAAACAATACTTTGGCTACACTTGTAGTCGGCGAGCGAGAAACGCAGCGTTACTTTCTTTTTGATAAAAAAAATTATTTGTGCGGCTGGACGAATATTGCCACAGGCGAAGTTAAGCCCGCTAATTTACATTATATTAATAATTTACAAAAATTAGCATTTGCAGGAATCCAAATACTTTCTACTGATGTTTTTGATTTATTGGAAAAAGTAGAACAGACAAAGTTTTCATTGACAGATTTTTATTTGCAAAATATTGAAAATAAGTGTATTAAAGGGTATATTCCACCCGATTTTAAAATGCTCGATATTGGTAAAATCGATGCTTTAAAGCAGGCGGAAATATTTTAAGGATTTATAATTTGTCAGAATTTCATTAAATCCTCATTTTGTCATTGCGCATCTTGACCCGCAATCTGTAACGTTCTAAAACGTAATTATTTAACAAATAATAGAAAGTTTCATTGAAAAAAAAGATATTTTCTCTTATTATTTCAAAGTTTTAGATTGCGGGTCAAGCCCGCAATGACAGCAGAGTTTTATAATTATTTTAGAAGTTACTTAATGTCAAGTTTTAGATTTTTTATTCCTTACCGAAGAGGCATAAACGCCTATCAGACAAAGAACTACAAAAATTATAAAAGTAGTATTTAAACTTTTCATAAAATTCGGATAAAGCGCAGGAATAATTTTTTTATCGCCCAAAAACATAGACATTGCCATTGCGGCAATTCCCATACTGAATGCCTGCCCTGTCAGGCGCATTGTGCCGGTTGTTGCCGATGCCTGCCCGTAATGCTTTTTTTCCACAGTATTCATAATTACCGTAACATTTGGCGACGAAAATATTCCAAAACCCGCGCCCAGCAGCATCAACGAGCAAATCAGCAGCCACAAAGGCGTTGTCGGCGTGAGAAACGACAGCCCTAACAGTGCCGCAACGATTACGCTCATTCCGAAAGTAGCCAAAGTTGACGGCTGAAAACGTGTTGTAAAACGCCCTGCAAGCAGCGAAAACAAAGATTGTACCGCCGCCTGCGAAATCAAAATCGTGCCTGCGTTAGCCGCCTCAAAACCGCGAACATATTGCAAATACAAACTTATCATAAAAACAGTCGCCGAAGTTGCCGAATAATTTATCAACGCTGCCAGCGACGACAACGCAAAAACACGATTTCCGCTAAAAAGTTTGGTGTTAAAAATCGGAAATTCGGTTTTGTTTTCTATAAAAATAAAAAGTAAAAGGGCAAAAATTCCGACAATCAGGCAGGTGAGCGAAAAGAAATTTATTCCATTTTTATCAAAAAGTTTTGAAAAACCATAAATCAACCCCGACAGCGCAACAGCATACACCACACTGCCAATAATATCAAATTTTTCGCCTCTTGCCTCAATCCATTCGCCCTGCAAAAACAGTTTTCCCAAAACGACAACCGTCAATCCGATAATTGCCGAAACGATAAAAATACTTTGCCAGCCAAAATAATGCGTCAGCACGCCGCCAGCCAAAGGTCCGACTGCCAAAGCGGCATAAACCACCGCAGTATTAATCCCAAGAGCCATTCCGCGTTGTTGCGGCGGAAAAAGTGAAGTCAAAATCGCCATATTTGTGCCAAAAAGCATCGCACTGCCAAGCCCAGCCATAAAACGAAAAGCCAGCAGAACCGCCGTATTTGGCGCAAAAGCGCAAAGAAAAGTGCTAACGGTAAAAAGCAAAACGCCCAAAAGGAACATTTTTTTCCGCCCGACAATATCCGCAATTCGCGCAAAAGGAATTTGAAAAATCGCAGTAGAAATCAGATAAATACTTGAAATCCACGTCAATGTAACGGCGTTCATAGAAAAAACTTCGCTAATTTGCGGGGCAGCAAGATTGAGCGACGAACCCATAAAAGGTACCAAAAATGCCGCCGTACAAAGTACAACCAGCGATTTTTTCGCAGAAATTAAATTGTCTGTCATTGTTATTTCTTAAAAACGCTGCAAAATTACAAAAATAAATTTCTTTTGAATTTAAAACCAATTTTGAATTGAAAATCGACGTAGTCAAATCTTGAAATTATGAAATCTTGAAATCTTAACTTCCTATCTTTCAACATTTTTCACGCCTTTTACTGTTTTAATAATTTTGATAAGCGATTCTAACTGTTGATTGTCGCCGACCATTACAGTGAGATTTCCTTCAAAAAGTCCCGCATTGGAATTTATTGACATTGAGCGAATTAACACGTTTTTTTCTTTACTGATAATTGACGAAATATTTGCGACAATTCCAATATCGTCATTTCCCACAATTCGCAGAGTAACAGGATATTGCGTACCTTCCGCCTTGCCCGACCATTTTGCTTTCACAATTCGGTAGCCAAACCGCTGAATCATTTGAGGCGCGTTTGGACAATCGGTGCGATGAATTTTTATGCCGCCGGTAGCCGCAACAAAGCCAAAAACCTTGTCGCCATAAATCGGATGGCAGCACTTTGCCAACTTAAAATCAACGCCTTTCAAATCCTCGTCGATAACAATTACATCTTCTTTTTCAAAATTCTGAATTTCAGCCGCAACAGGCGAAACAAAGGTCTCGGCACTGCGCTGTTCGGGGGAATTATAAGTTGTTTCATTATGAAAAATTTCTATATAAATATCTCTAACTTTATGAATATCAATGGTTTCACGTGCTATTGCCTGATGTAAATCGCTGATTGTTTTGTAACCGAATTTTTTCGCCGTTCGCCCAAGCAATCCGTCTTCCAATTCAATTTTCCAGTTTTTGAAACGGCGTACAAGCGTTTCACGCCCGATTTCCGCATCTTTAAACTCAATTTCCTTCAATGCCTGACGGATTTTTGTTTTTGCACGCGAAGTAACCGCAATTTTAAGCCATTGATTATTAGGTTTTTGCAAAGATGAAGTAAGAATTTCGACCTGGTCGCCGTTGTTCAAAACATATTTCATCGAAACATTTTTGCCATTAACCCGCGCACCGGTGCATTTGCAGCCCAAATTTGTATGAATGGAAAAAGCAAAATCCAGCACTGTTGCCCCGCTCGCAAGTTTGTGCAAATCGCCTTTGGGACTGAACACAAATACCTCTTTATCATAAAGTTGCATCTTAAATTCGTCCATAAAATCCACCGCATTCAAGTCCGAATTTTCGAGCATTTCGCGCACATTTTGCAGCCACTCGTCCATTCCTTTTTCGCTCGTGCCGCCTTTGTATTTCCAATGCGCCGCAAGCCCTTTTTCCGCAATTTCGTCCATTCGACGAGTGCGAATTTGCACCTCAACCCATTTATTTTCCGGTCCTAAAACTGTTGTATGCAAACTTTCGTAACCATTTGATTTTGGGACAGTTAACCAGTCGCGCATACGTTTTGGATTTGGCTGATACATATCTGCAACAATAGAATATGCCTGCCAGCACGCCGATTTTTCCTTATTTTGCGGCGTGTCAAAAATCACGCGAATTGCAAAAAGGTCGTAAATATTCTCAAAAGCAGTATTTTGTTTTTTTATTTTATTATAAATAGAATGAATGGACTTTGTGCGACCTTTGATTGAAAACGGAAAACCGACTTCTTTTAACTTGATTTCCAAGGGTTTAATAAAATTTTCAATATAACGGTCGCGCGATGTTTTGGTTTCGTTAAGTTTTTGGGAAATTTCTTTGTAAATGGCTATGTTTGTGTATTTTAACGACAAATCTTCGAGTTCTGTTTTTATTGCATAAAGCCCCATACGATGAGCCAGCGGCGCATAAAGAAACGAACTTTCGCGGGCGACCGCAGTTTGCGTTTCTTCGGGAAATTTATCCAAAATATACATCAGATGCAGCCGTTGCGCCAAAATAATCATAATTACTCGCACATCTTGGGCAAACGAAAGCAGCAGTTTGCGGAAATTTTCCGTTTCCAAGGAAGCGGATTTTTCATAAATTTCGCCGATTCGCATCATTCCGTCAATTATCGAACGAATTGAAACATTGAATTTTTTTTCAATTTCATTTATTGTAATTAATTGATTTACAATATATTCGTGCAGCAAAACCGCAAACAGCGCAGGTTTCCCCAAATTCATATCATTGACGGCAATTTGCGCAACATAAATATTATCTTTCAAAGTATTTTCGTGCTTTGCAGGCGGTTTTTTGCTTTCGCAGGCAGCGATTATTTGTTTTAGTTCCGAAATTTCATTTTTTGTAAGCAAATTCGTAACCGTCTCAAACAAAGCGCGATACACTATACAAAAAGAAGTTTTTTTCGTTATGTCGTGTTTTTGTTGTGCAATTTGTGTTGGCATAAAAATCTGTTCTTTCAATTTTTTTCAAAGTGCAAAAAGTATTAACAAAAAAACGCTCGATAACAAATTGATTATCAGGCGTTTTTGTATTAACTAATTAATGTTTTTCCTATTCGTTCTCGCCTGCAAGTTCCTGGTCGATAAGAATTCGTCCGCAATTTTCGCAAACAATGATTTTTTTGTGCTGGCGAATATCCAACTGACTTTGCGCAGGAATTTTGTTAAAACAGCCGCCACAGGCATCGCGTTGAACGGATACAATAGCCAAGCCATTTCGCGCATTTTTGCGAATGCGTTTAAAAGCCGAAAGCAGACGCGGCTCAATCTTCGTTTCGAGTTCCTTTGTCTTGTTGCGCAACTGCTCTTCCTCGTTTTTGGTCTCGGTTACGATTTCGTCAAGTTCGCTTTTTTTCGTTTTTAAATCAATTTTTCGTTCTTTGAGAAGTTCGTTTGTGGTATTGAGTTCAATTTCACGCCGTTCTTTTTCGGCAGTAAATTCACGAATTCTTTTTTCGCTCAATTCCATTTCAAGTGATTGATATTCAATCTCTTTCGACAAATTATCGTACTCACGATTATTGCGCACGTTTTCCTGTTGAGTTTTATATTTTTCAATTTTGACACGCGATTCTTCAATTTCGTGCTTTTTTTGACCTATCGTAACGTTTATTTCTTTAATTTCCTGAGTAAATTTTGTCAAACGAGTATTAAGCCCAACTACCTCATCTTCAAGGTCTTGCACTTCGAGCGGAAGGTCGCCGCGCAGAGTTTTTATCTCGTCAATTTTCGAAAAAATCTTTTGCAGTTTGTACAGCGCACTGAGCCGTTCTTCGACGGTCAAATCCTTGTCTTCTGCAGTTGTATCTGTTGTAACCGCCTCTTTTTTAGGATTTTTCTCAATAATTTTTTCTGCTTTTTTTGTTGTTGGTTTTGCGGTTTTCGCTTTTACAGCAGTGGTTTTCGTTGCCATATTCTGTTAAAAATAATTAAAAATAAATAATGGGATTTGTTTTAATTTTTGAAATTCGGACTGCAAAGGTAGGAAAATTTTTTTGAATTATTTCATAAAAAATTTCTTTTGTAAACTGTTCGCTTTCGTAATGTCCGATGTCGGCTATAATTAATTGATTATCAGCGAGAAAAAAATCGTGATATTTTATATCACCTGTTATAAAAATATCTGCACCCGACTTTTTTGCATTTTTTATTAAAAAACTTCCCGCACCGCCGCAAAGTGCGACACGTCGAATCTCTTTTTTGCAAATATCTGTATGTCTGATAGTTGGAACGTTAAAGATATTTTTTATTTTTTCTAAAAAATTTTCAGTAATCATCGGTTTCGACAAATCGCCGACTGCGCCAAAACCTGTTGTATTCCATTGATTTTCAAGTAAATAAAAATCATAAGCGGGTTCTTCATAAGGATGAGATGAAAGTAAAATATTTTCAATTTTATTTTTTAAATAAAAAGGAAAAACTGTTTCGATTCTAACTTCATTTTCTTTATGAAATTCGCCTTTTTTTCCGACAAAAGAATTAGTATTTTCATTGGCTCGAAAAGTTCCGTAACCTTCTGAATTATAGGAACATAAATCATAATTTCCAATCATTCCCGCACCTATTTCAAAAAGTGCATTGCGTACTTTTTCAGCAAAATCGGTCGGAACAAAAGTAACAAGTTTCATTAAGGATTTTTCGCGCGGTGCAAGAGGTTTAACATTCTGCAAATTAAGTTTTTGTGCCATTTTTGCACTAACACCATTTGCTGCACAGTCAATATTTGTATGCGCTGCAAAAATATTAATGTTATTTTTAATTGCTTGAATTACAATACGTTGAGTTTCATCGCTTCCTGTAATTTTTTTTATTCCGTTAAAAATACAAGGATGATGAGAAATTATAAGATTACAACCAAGCGCAATCGCCTCATTTACAACATTTTCCGTGACATCAATACAAAGCAAAGCCCCCGTTGCCTCAGCATCGGGGTTGCCAACGAGCAGTCCGCTGTTGTCGTAACTTTCCTGCAAGGCAGGCGGCGCGTACTGCTCAATCAACCGACAAATTTCATTTACGGTCGTCATCGAACGTTAAACTTTTGTATGCGTTTGTTTCGGTGCTTGAATTTTTTTGTCCTGCACCTTAACTGTCTGTTTTACAGCAGTTTTTTTTGGTTTTTCCTTTTCTTTAATTTCGGTGGCAGGAATGTCTTTTTTGTCCTCATTTTCGGAATTTTCTTCTTCTTTTTCAACTTCAAAATTAGTAATTCCAGCATCAATCAACATATTATACCAAAGTATAATTTTGCGAATATCAGTAGGATACACGCGGTCGCGGTCGAAATCGGGGACAAGTTCCGCCAAAAAATTTCTCAAAATTTGATTGTCGGATTTGGGGTCGAGCGTGCAGGGCTTGCCTTCTTCTTTGGCAAAAAGTTTTTTTAGCACTTCATTTAACTTTATGTCGCTTTCTTTGGTAAAAATTGCAATGTCGCTCAGAGCCACAACTTTTTCCGAAGTATATGCCGGCGAGCGTTTACCATCAAGCAACGATTCGACAATCAACATATTTTTTGCGCGGGAAATGAGTTTAAAAAGTCCGGGTCTTCCCGAAACGGTCAAAATTTCTTTTAGCATAAATTTTTAAAAATAAATTTTCAGAAATATTTTTCTAACAAAAAAAGTACCAAACTTTTAAAAAATAATAGAAAAACAGATTTTTTAACAGATTAAAATACAAAAAATGATTTATTTATTTAAATTATCATCCATTTCCCGCTATTTCCTGCGAAATTTCCAAAGCGCGTTCGACGGTTTTTACGTTTGAAATAACGATGCTGGCTTTGCCGCCTTTTTCGCGAAATTGAGTGTTGTGCGGATTGGAAGCAGCATAATTCAATATTTTTCCAAACATATCAGATTGATAATAAGGCGATTGCGTATTTGAAACAAAAAAAGCAGTCATTTTTTCATTTTTCAAAATCAACCGCTCAATCCCGTAAGCGATTGCAAACCAGCGAAGTTTCACAATAGCAATAAGTTGCAGTGCCTGTTCGGGCAGTTTGCCGAAGCGGTCTTCAATTTTTCGGACAAAATTTTCGAGTTGCGTTTTGTCGGAAATATTGTCCAATTCCTGATAAATTGTAATTCGCTCGGAAACATTTTCAATATATTCGGGCGGAAACATAATTTCCATATCCGTATCTATCTGACAATCATCAACATAATAACCATCTTGCATAATTTGAGAAGCAAAATTCAAGTCGCCGTCTGGGGAATTTTGTGAAATTTCATTTCGCAATTCGGTCATTGCTTCGTTTAAAATTTTTTGATAGGTCTCGTAACCCAAATCGGCGATAAAACCGCTCTGTTCTGCGCCTAACATATTTCCAGCGCCGCGAATATCAAGGTCTTGCATCGCAATATTAAATCCGCTGCCAAGGTCGGCAAACGTTTCTATCGCCTGCAAACGCCGCCGCGCCTCAACCGTCAAATCGTTCATTGGCGGGGCGATAAGGTAGCAGTACGCCTTTTTATTGCTGCGCCCAACTCTGCCGCGCAACTGATGCAAATCGCTCAACCCAAATCGGTGAGCCGAATTGATAATCATTGTGTTAGCGTTGGCAATATCAACGCCGTTTTCAATTATTGCGGTACAAACCAGCACGTCATATTCATAATTTATAAAATCAACAATCACTTCCTCAAGCGTTTCGGCGGGCATTTGTCCGTGTCCGACCGCCACGCGCGCAGTCGGGACGAGCCGCCGAATCATCGCTTCCATAACATAAATACTTTGTATTCTGTTATTTATAAAAAATATTTGTCCGTTGCGATTAATTTCGTGCTGAATAACTTCGCGGATTAAATCTTCATCAAACGTATGTATCTCAGTTTGAACAGGATAGCGGTTTGGCGGCGGCGTGTTGATAACCGACAAATCGCGTGCGCCCATCAGCGAAAACTGCAAAGTTCGCGGAATTGGCGTAGCCGTCATTGTTATTGTATCTACATTTATTTTTATATTTTTTAACTTTTCTTTTACCGAAACGCCGAATTTCTGTTCTTCATCTATTATTAAAAGTCCTAAATCTTTGAATTTCACATTTTTACCGACAAGTTTATGGGTTCCGATAATAATATCAATTTCGCCTTTTTCGAGCCGTTCCAAAATTTCTTTTGTCTGATTATTGGTTTTTGCGCGGCTCAAATATTCCACAGTTACGGGAAAATCTTTAAACCTTTCTTTAAAAGTGTTAAAATGTTGTAAAGCAAGAACCGTTGTCGGCACAAGAACTGCGGTTTGTTTGCCGTCGGTGGCTGCTTTGAACGCCGCCCGCATCGCAACTTCGGTTTTTCCAAAGCCCACATCGCCGCAAACCAATCTGTCCATCGGCAAAGCCGCTTCCATATCGCGTTTCACGTCGTTTGTGGCGCGAAGTTGGTCGGGCGTATCCTCATAAATAAACGATGCCTCAAGTTCGTGCTGCAAATAACCGTCAGGCGTATATGCAAAGCCCTTTTCCTGCTTTCGCCGCGCATAAAGTTGAATCAAATCGCGGGCAATATCCTTAACTTTTGCCTTCGTGCGCTCTTTCAAACGTTCCCACGCACCGCTACCTAACTTGCTGATTTTCGGCGGTTCACCGTCTTTTCCCTTATATTTTGCAATGCGATGCAAAGCGTGAATTGACACAAAAATAAAATCGCCATTTTGAAAAATCATTTTTACCATTTCCTGCATTTTCCCATTGACTTGCGTGCGTACAAGCCCGCCAAAAGTGCCAATTCCGTGGTCAATATGCACAAGATAATCGCCAATCTGAAACTGATTTAATTCTTTTAAAGTCAAAATCACCTTCGCAGCACGAGTATTGTCGGTTTTAAGAACGTATTTATGAAAACGGTCAAAAATTTGATGGTCGGTATAGCAAACCAGCGACAAATCATCGTCTATAAAACCTTCGTGCATCGTGTGCTTAACTGCTTGAAAATGAATATCTTCGCGACGGTCTTCAAAAATTGTACGAATGCGGTCGGTTTGTTTTTCGCTGTCCGAAAAAATATAAATTTGATAGTTTTCCTTTATTTTTTCTTTTAAATTATTTGAAATTAAATCAAAATTTTTATGAAAAATCGGCTGCGGATGAGTTTTAAAATCAATTTCGTTTTTTGTACCAAAAAAACTTTTATTAGAAAATTCAATTAACTTAAAATTATCAAAATTTAAGAAAAAATCATCGCCTGTAATGTGAGTATTTTTCAAATCAGGCGTTTGTTCGGTTTCATTTGCGCGTACAAGCATTTCGTCGTAAAGCGAATTCATTCGCTCGCGCACAAAAGCAGCATTTTGAAAACATATAAACGATTGATTATTAATATATTCTAAAAAAGAAACAGAGTTTTTTTCTTTTGTAAAATGCAAATTCGGAACAATGTCAATCTCGTTTTTTTTCTCTTTGGAAAGTTGGGTTTCGATGTCAAAAATACGCACGGAATCGAGTTTGTTGCCAAAAAAATCGCAGCGAAAAGGCATTTCATTAGAAAAAGAAAAAATATCCAAAATTCCGCCGCGCACCGAAAACTGACCGGGCTCATACACAAAATCAACTTTTTCGAAACCAAAATCAAAAAGTTTATCAAGCAAATTATCAAATTCGTAATTTTGCCCGACCGACAGGCGCAAAAAATTTGTCTGTACATTTTCGGGCGAGGCAACTTTTTGAATCAACGCTTCAGGATAAGTTACAATAATACAGCGTTTTTCGCTGTTAGCCAATCGGTTAAGCACTTCGGTGCGCAAAATTTCGTTAGCCGAATCGAGCCGCGACAAACGAATTGTGTTACGGTACGAAGACGGAAAAAAACAAACGCGCTCGCCGTCGAGCATTTGGCGCAAATCGTTGTAAATATAACCAGCCGCATCAACATCATCGGCTATAATTAACTGATTTTCAGAAATATATTCAAAAAACGCACTCAAAACCAAAGACAATGAAGACCCCGCCAAACCAGAAATTTTTACATTTTGTTCGGCGGATTTTGCCCATTGTGTCATTTTTTGAATTTGCGGATGACGGGCGTAAATTTGCTGAAAATCAGATAAATACAACTAAATTTCCATTTTTTGAAAGTGCAAAAATAGTATTTTTTTTCAAATATTTTTCAAATAATTTATTTAATATCGAAAATAATTCGTACCTTTGCACCCGCAAAATTTCCATGTCATTGCGGGCTTGACCCGCAATCTAAAACAATGATTTTTTGAATAGAAAGTAAGATTTTGAAATCTTGGAATATTGAAATTAACAAAAGCCACGGGATATAGTTCAGTCCGGTTAGAATGCCTGCTTTGGGAGCAGGAGGTCGTGAGTTCGAATCTCGCTATCCCGACAA
>Ga0209629_10001006_pt1 | contig 16835 bp, 9 predicted proteins | sample TergutCu122P5_FD_187286 | JGI IMG/M metagenome (GOLD analysis project Ga0209629, IMG submission 187286) | Cubitermes ugandensis P5 segment gut microbial communities from Kakamega Forest, Kenya - Cu122 P5 (SPAdes) (version 2) | ecosystem: Host-associated > Arthropoda: Insects > Digestive system >...
GCCGCCGCTGAAATACCGGAGTCCGGTCAATGTCACCGTTCCGGCACATTTTACTTATCCGTTTGCCGGTATTTCTGACGCAGCCGGTGACGGCATCCCGGCAACAGTAACAATGCCGCCAACAACGGCGTTGACAACGACGTCGACAACGGTTGCGGCAACGGTTGCGACAAACGGGAAGCCGGGTTCGGATTTAACCGCATCGGCTGTGACGCCGATTCGAAGTCAACTTGAGTTGCAATTGAAATGGGACCCGACGTTGATTCATGATGCCGTCCTGCGTTGTAACGGCTGCGGTCGCTGTCGGAGCCGGATGCCGGACACCCGGATGTGTCCGGTTTTCCGACGCGACCCGAATGAGGAAGTCGCGCCGCGTGCCAAACCGAATCTGATGCGAAACGTCATCGACGATCGGGAAGCCCTGAGTGTTTTGACTTCGGAACAATCAAAAGCCGTTGCCGACCATTGCATCCACTGCCATATCTGTCGCATCGATTGTCCGACGGAAGTGGACATGCCGAATATCGCGTTCCAAAGCAAATGTGCGTTTGCCGCCGCACACGGTTTGTCTCTTGCCGACCGTTTTTTGTCGCACCTTGACCAAATCCTGAAATGGGTCAATCTGATCAGTTGCCCGGTCAACTGGTCCCGAAAAAACCGGTTGATGCGTTGGCTGTACGAAAAAATATTCGGGCTTTCCCAAAGCCGCAAACTGCCGCGATTGGCGAAAATGAGTTTTCTTGCCCGCACGATCTGGTACAAACGGCTCTCGAAACCGTCACGGCGAAAAGACAAAAAGGTCGCCCTGTTTGTCGATCTTTACACGAATTATTTCGAACCTCGCATTGCCGACGCCGCCGTGAAAGTTCTCGAACACAACGGGATCGACGTGTACGTACCCGGACGGCAACAGACGTCGGGCGTGCTTGCGATCGCCTGCGGACACCGCGACCGCGTCGAAAAACTGGCAAGGCACAACACCGCTCTGCTCGCCGACGTGATCCGGCAGGGGTATCACGTTGTGACGCTGGAACCCGCCTCCGCGGTTTGCCTCAAGAACGAATACGGTTATGTCGTCGACGATGCCGACTCCGCTTTGGTTCAGGCGAATACGAGCGACATTTCGACATATCTGCATCACTTGCACAAGGCGGACAAATTACAACTCGATTTTTTACCGATTCATGCGACGGTCGGCTATCATGCGCCGTGCCGGTCGCTTGTCCAGGAACGATGTCCCCTGTCGGAGCCGACCGCCGCCGAACAACTTTTGCGTTTGATTCCGGGGCTTGCCGTCAAACGACTCGAACAAGGCTGCTGCGGACTGGCCGGCATTTTCGGTTTGCAGGCCAAAACGTTCCGGATGAGTTTGCGAATCGGGATGCCGCTCTTCGGGGCGTTGCGCGACCCGGCGATCAAGATCGGCTCGTCCGAATGCAACCTCTGCAAAATGCAAATGGAACAGGGCTGCAACAAACCGGCGTTGCACCCGGTCGTGTTGCTGGCCCACGCTTACGGTTTTCTCCCCGAAATCGCCCCCCTCCTGAAAACAGTCAGGTAGAAGCGCAGAGATGGGGATAAAAAACAATTTTGCGGCTGTTTGCAGAACCGCATGAATTTCGCAGAATCGTGCGAATATTATCGCTTTCAATACTTGTCCTGTTGGAAGTAAGTTTGTATTGAATTAGAATTACCAATATGATAACAATTCGAATACGCCCCATAGGGGCATGACTTCCATATCAAACTGTGAACAAATAAAATACTTCCAACAATTAATACGAGGTCATTATGTTACATCCGGGACATCGCTGTGACAAAAACGGTTTTTCGCTCATTGAACTGGCCGTCGTGATTTGCATTCTGCTGATCTTGCTTGTACTGCTTTTCCCTACCGTCAGTGATGCAAGAGGAGCGGCAAGACGAATGCAATGCTCAAGCAATTTGAAAAACATTGCCGAACTGCAAAAGAAATGTCAAATCAACGATCAACAAAAATGATGGCACCCTTAGCGGCTTCGAAATATTCAATACTTAGCATGGCAAAAACGATAATTGTACGACTGCTTTTTTGAGGGAAAGTAAAATAAGAGATTTTATAATTTACTTTTAGTTTCAAAAGTAAATTATAAAATCTCTTATTTTACTTTGCAACAAAAAAACATTGATGACAAAATATTGATGGAACAATAATCATGGTAACACAGATTCCTTTCGTGCATTTGCATTGTCACAGTCATTACTCGCTGCTGGACGGGGCGGGGAAGATTGAGGCGTTGGTGGAACGGGCCAGAGAACTCGAAATGACGGCACTTGCCCTGACCGACCACGGAAACATGTACGGGGCACTCGAATTTTATCAAAAAGCGAAGGAAAGCGGCATCAAACCGGTCATCGGTTTCGAAGGGTACATCGCTTCGGGAAGCCGGTTCGACAAAACCGCCGGTTCCATGAAAGACGCCAGTCATCACATCACGCTTTTGGCGCAAAATGCGACCGGTTATCAAAATTTGCTCAAACTTTCGTCGATCGCATTCACCGAAGGGTATTATTATCGTCCGCGCATCGACAAGGAATCGTTGCGACAATATAGCGACGGGCTGATCTGTTTGAGCGGTTGTGCGTCAAGTGAGTTTTCCCGGGCCATCCTGAACGGTGGGGAAACGGACGGTTTCGCACAGGCCAAACAGATTGCCCGATGGTATCGTGAATTGTTCGGCGACCGTTATTATCTCGAAATCCAGAACAACGGCCTCGAAATCCAGCGAATCATTCTCAACGGCACACTGAAAATCGCCGGTGAACTCGGCATTCCGGCCGTTGCGACGAACGACGTGCATTACGTGCTGCAGCAAGACGCCGAAACGCAGGACATTTTGTTGTGCCTCAACACGGGGAAATTCCGCACCGATGAAAAGCGGATGCGTATGGACAGCGACCAGTTTTTCATGCGCAGCGGTGCCGAAATGCTCCATGCAATGCCGGATCAACGTGCCGCGATTCTGAGGTCGCAGGAAATCGCCGACCGTTGCGAACTGGAGCTTGATTTGGGCAAACGCTTTTTTCCGACGTTCGTGCCGCCGGACGAAAAATCGTCGGACGATTATTTGCGCGAAATTTGCCTGGAAGGACTCAAACGCCGTTACGAAGGGAACGAAAAACGAATGCCGGGCGGCGTTCTTTCCGACGAAGTGACGGCACGACTCGACCGTGAGCTTTCAGTGATTAAAAAACTCGGCTTTCCCAATTATTTTCTCATCGTCTGGGACTTTGTGAGAATCGCCGAAGAGCGGGGAATTCAGCGAACGGCTCGCGGCAGCGGCGTTGGGGCGCTCGTCTGTTACGCACTCAATTTGAGTCACGTCTGCCCGCTGGAGTTCGACTTGCTCTTCGAACGCTTTCTCGATGAAAATCGGATCGAAGCACCCGACATCGATATCGACTTCGACCAGCAGCGGCGCGGCGAAATTCTTGATTACGTCAAGGAAAAATACGGAAACGAAAACGTTGCACAGATCGGGACGTTCGGCACGATGGCGGCAAAGATGGCGATCAAGGACGTGGGGCGCGTGCTCGGCCTGCCGCTGCCGTTTGTCAGCAACATCACGAAACTGGTCCCCGAAGTGCCGAAAATGACGATTAAAAAAGCGATCGAGCAGAGCGACGAACTCAAAACGCTTTACGAATCGAACAACGACGCGCGCGAGTTGATCGACTTTGCGAAAGGGTGCGAAGGGCTTGCGCGATCGGCGGGAACACACGCCTGTGCGGTCGTGATTGCCGACAAGCCGCTGACGAATTTCGTGCCGCTGCAACGGGTCCAGAACAAAGACGAAATCGTGACGCAATGGGCGATGGGGGAAGTCGAAAAAGCGGGGCTGCTGAAAATGGACTTTCTCGGCCTTCGCAATCTTTCGATTTTGTCGCAGGCGATCGACATCATCGAACAGACGACCGGCAAGCGAATTGATCCGTACAAGTTTCCGCTCGACGACAAGGAAACCTATCAACTCCTTTGCCGTGGTGAAACCAAAGGGGTGTTTCAGCTCGAAGGGGGCGGAATCCGCGAACTGCTGCAACGGATGAAACCGGACGGCTTTCGCGACATCATCGCGACGTTGGCGTTGTATCGTCCGGGGCCGCTCGAAGGGGGAATGGTCGATCAGTACATCGAAGTCAAACACGGCCGCAAGCAGGCCGAGTACGCGCACCCGATCATGCGCGACGTGCTCGAGGAAACGCACGGTGTCATGGTGTATCAGGAACAGATCATGCGGATTATGAATCGTCTCGGCGGCATTCCGCTCGCCGCCGCTTACACCTGCATCAAGGCGATCAGCAAGAAAAAGGAACAGCTCATCGCCAAGTCGAAAGGGGAATTCATCGATGGCGTGCAAAAACAGGGGCTGACCGCCGAAGACGGCGAACATCTGTTCGATTTGATCCAGAAATTCGCCGGTTACGGATTCAACAAAAGTCACTCGACCGCTTATGCGCTCATTGCGTACATGACGGCGTATCTCAAGGCACATTATCCGGTCGAATTCATGGCGTCGCTCCTTTGCGGCGACATTTCGAACCGCAACTTCACGAGGAAAGACTCGACCGTCGAACATATCGAGGATTGCCGGCGGATGAGCATCGACGTCGTGCCGCCGGATGTCAACTCCTCACACAAATTGTATGCCGTGCGCGACGGAAAAATTCTGTTCAGTCTGATCGCCATCAAAGGTTGCAGCGAAATCGCCGCCGATGCGATCATCGCCGCACGCAAAAAAGGGGGGCCGTTTCGTTCGTTGTTCGATTTTTGCGAACGTGTTTCGCCACGGGACTGTCCCAAGGCCACCGTGGAAATTCTGATCAAAGCCGGGGCATTCGACTCACTTGGCTGCAAACGTTCGCAACTGATGCAGGCTGCGGAAAAAGCGTTCAAAGCCGGTCAGGTCGCCGCCGTCGACCGTGCCATCGGCCAGCGTTCGTTGTTTGAGGAAGCCTTCGCCGACGATGACAAGGCCGACGATAATACGGCAATGAATCAGGCACAACAGGAAATGGTTTCAGCGACACATGGTCTGCCCGACATCAGGGAATGGGACGATAAGGAAAAACTCGGTTACGAAAAAGAGGTGCTGGGCTTTTACCTGACAAGTCACCCGTTGCAACAATACCGCGAACAACTCAAGGCATTCGCGTCACACGAGACGACAAGTGCCGTGCTGCTTGCCAATCGCGCGGAAACGGTGCTCGGCGGCATGATCGGGAGCGTCAAACTGGCGTTGACGAAAAATCCCAAGCCGGGGCAACCGGGCCAGTTCGCCATGTTCGATCTCGAAGACACGGAAGGGATGATCCGTTGTATCGTCTGGCCGGAACAGTACTCGCAGTATTCGCAACTGGTGCGTGCCGAATCGGTCGTCATTGCCGTCGGGAAAATCGACAAAAGCCGGAGCCAGGCGGATGACGATGCGAATTTCATCATCGACCGGTTGATGACACTCGAAGATGCGCAAACGCTGCTGACTCGCGGTGTGTCGATTACCGTGCCGGAATCCTGCGGTGAAGAATCACTTCGTAAATTATATGAAATCCTGCGAGGCTATCCCGGCACGAACGAACTCGAACTCAACATTCGAATGCTGGACGGCCGCCTTGTCATCATGAAGTGCAAGACCAATGTGACGGTCAATCCCGAATTGCGACGCCGCGTCACGGAACTCCTCGGCGACGAACATTATCACCTGCTCGCCGCCCCGCAACGAATGTTAAACGCCGGCAACACCGGAAAGCAATGGAAATAAGGAGCCGCGTAAAAATAACCAGATACATTTTTTTATGAGCCACGGATTGACATGGATGAAACACGGATTTTTTTTATCCACAGATGACACAGATTTTCACAGATGATTTAATAACGGTACATATCTGTGTTCATCTGTGAAATCTGTGGATAAAAAACCAATGCTGGGAGGCGAGGACGTTGCGCTACAGGATTACGAGACAGGCAATATTGTATGGGCTGGAAACATCGTTTCCGCCGACGATTTATTATTGAAAAACCGACATGACTTCCGAATTCGGGCAGCGAAAGTTTTTTGAAGACACCGGGATGAAACCGCCGGTTCTTATCAGCGGCTGCCTGCTTGGAATCCCTTGCCGGTATCACGGTCGCCGGGCGAAAAAACGGGACGACCTGATCGAACGGTTGCAACAAAAATACGTGTTGGTGCCGGTTTGCCCGGAACAACTCGGCGGCATGTCGACGCCGAGAACGAGCGAATATCTGCCCGCCGGAAAAACGGGAGCGGATGTTTTGGACCGTGGTCTGCGGCTCATTGCCCCGAAAACGGGCAAAGACGTAACCGATTTCCATGTTGCCGGAGGCGGGTACACGTTGGAAATCGCTCAAATCATCGGAGCGAAAAAAGCGTACATGAAGGGCGGCAGTCCCTCCTGCAACAAGGAAGGAATCGTCGGCGAAATCCTGACTCGTGGCGGCGTGCATGTCGTCCGGGTCGGATAATGTTGGTGGCGAGAAAAAATGTACAACGCTTCCATGTCTGCCGGCTGCGCTGAGATGGGAAAACATCACACAATGGGGTATTTCATTCATCTCAGCGAGGCCGGCGATTCACCGGACACGCTTATTTTTTATTTCCAGCACAATAAGATTTCATTTGCCGTTGTTTTTCGCTTTGTCTTTTGCATCGGCGGTTTTGCCCGGCTCGTTGACCATCCAGAAAAGGAGCGGAGCGGCAAGGAAGATCGAACTGAACGTTCCGACGATAATCCCAACGGCAAGGGTGAATGCAAACGTGTGCAACCCTTCGCCCCCCAACGTGTAGATGACGAGGATGACAAAAATCGTCGATAATGAGGTGAGCAACGTTCGCGACAGCGTTTGATTGATGCTCCGGTTGATCGTTTCGAGAGACAATTGCGTCGATTTGCCGCGAACCTCGCGAATCCGGTCGAACAAAATAATCGTGTCGTTAATCGAGTAACCGATGACCGTCAAAAACGCCGCAATGACGGTCAGGCCGATTTTGAATTTGTCAATCAGCAGGAAACCGAGAAAATCGGCCATCCAATAACTGAGCGCGATCGCCCCGAACGTGATGATCACGTTGTTGACCAGTGCGAGCACCGACGCAAGACCGAAATAAATCTTATGGAACCGCAGCCAGAGATAAAGCACAATAGCGATCCAACTTGCAATAATGGCCGTAAGTGCGGCAATTTGCACATAACCGGCGACGATGCTGCCGATCGTGCTTGAAGCCGGGAACCACGGCGTTGCGACAAATTCTTCCCTGAACTTGGCAATCACCTTGTCAACCGTTGCCTTGTCCCCCTGGAACGTCACCGTCCAGTTGGAAAACGATTTGGAAGTTTTGGCCGCATCATCCGCGTCATCGCTTGCAATCACAAACGGAATCGGATATGGAATATCCTTGCTTTCAACCATCCGCTTCATGTGATCGTTCAAAAACCGGTCCAGCGACTTGAAGTTCATCGATGGATCGACTTTGATTTTGGCAATCGTTTCCGTCTTGCTGTCCGGGGTCTTGCGTTCCTCGGTCGTCGGGGTCATCGTGGGATAAACCAGCTTGTCACCGTATGTTTCTTTCAGAATGGATGTGACCTGTTTGAGATATTCCGTTGCTTCAACATCCGGCGGTGCGGCTGTGTTGATGGTGAAATGCTTTCCAGAGGATGCGATGGACGATTTTTCCGCATCCGTCCCGGACTTTTCCGACATTGCCGATTGCACGGGGGCAACTGTCAGGTCTTCCATGCCTTTGCCCGTTAACGTTTTTTGAATCTCCCCCTGCGTGATGTTTTGGTCTTTGAAAACCACTTCGACGGAAACACCGCCGACAAAGTCGATGTCATACAGACCTTTGCCGCGTACAAATCCCAGCAGAAGGCTCAGCACGCACAACACGGCGAAAATGGTGACTGATATTTTCCGGTATTTCATGAAATTGAAATTCGGTTTTTCGAGCAGATGCAACATCGAAAACCGCTTGACCAGACCGAGGTGTTCGACCACATCGAACACGACATGACCGCAAAAGACCGCAGTGTACATGGAGAAAAGCACGCCGAGAAACAATGTGACGGCAAACCCTTTCGTCTGTTCCGTCCCGACGTAATACAAAATGGCCGCCGTGATGAGTGCCGTGACGTTCGAATCGATAATGGCGGACGAAGCGCGGGAAAACGCATTGCGAATCGCCATTTTCAACGTTGACCCGGATCTCATTTCCTCGCGTAAACGTTCAAAAATCAGAATATTCGCATCGACGGCCACTCCGAGCGTCAAGATGAGACCGGCAATCCCCGCCAGAGTGAACGCCCCCCGAATCGCGAGCATCGACGCCATGATCATGAAAAAGTTGACAGTGACCGCCAAACAAGCGATCACACCACAAAAACGATAATACACGAGCATAAAGACAAAAAGCGACGACAAGGCGACAAGACCGGAAATGAGGCCGCTCCGAATCGTGGCTTCACCAAGCGTCGCTCCGGAAATGTCGCGACTGATCGGCTCCCGACTGATGTCCGCCGGAAGCGCCCCGGCACGCATCACCTGTAACAGGTCTTTGATTTCTCTCTGAAGCTGTTTGTCCCCCTGGTCGCCAGCTCTCGGGCTGAAAGTGATCGAACAACCGCCGCCGGTGATCGGATTTTTAATCGTCGGTGCCGAAAACATTTCGCCGCTCATGATAATGCCGAGAAAACGGGTGGTTTGAGCCGGGTTGCTCGGATCGGCGGCAAACTTGGTGGTCAGACCGGCAAACAACTCCGCCCCGCGGGAATCAAGCGAAAACTCGATCGTATGGCGAAATCCCTCGTCCGTCATTTGCGAACCTTCGCGGATGTTGCGGAGATTCCCCCCCTGGACATTGAACTGATCTTTCAGCACCAGAATTTCCGTTCTGTTTCCTGAAAGACGCGTCACAAAATCCTGGTGTTGAAAATTGGCGATTTCGTTCTCATTAATGGGAAACCACATCGCTTCAATGGCCCCGGTAACGGGATTGAGGACTTGTTTGGCCGCCGGTTGTTGTTCGGCTCTGACGATCACCGCCGCATCTTCCGGCATTTTGCGCGATGCGAGAATACGGAATTCCAGCGTTCCCGCCTCACTGATGATGCGTTCGATCCGGCTGACTTCCGCGTCGTCGGCACGCGGAATAATAATTTTCAACTGGCTCAAACCGTATCGCTGAACGACGATTTCCTTGACGCCTGCCGGGTTGATTCGCTGATTGACCGCCCTGATCAACTCGGGAAAGACATCGCCGGATGCAGATGCTTTGCCTGTCGTAGTTTTATTATTGGCCTGATTGTCGGCAACGGCATCAGTGCGCGACTTGACATCATAAATAAGGACGACGCCGCCGCGGAGGTCGATTCCGAGTGTCAGACGGTGAAAACCGGCAAACGTCGCCGTCACCGAACCGAGTGTCGTGAACAGAATCAGGAAAAATTTGAACGAATGGTCGGGCATCCGCCAGGATTTGGCCGCCGCATTGGCAAGCAGCCATGAAACGGTCAAAACCGCAAAGAATAAGAGAAACGAAAACCAAACTGTATCATACCACGGAACCGGCGGAGTTTTTTCAACCGTCGTGATCTCGCTGGCGACCAACTGCGGTTTCGTGATAACACTTGTTTTTTGCCCGGTCTCCGTTTGCTGCCCATTTTTTTTGATTTCCGATACACCTCCAACCGCTTCCAGCAGTTTCGCCATATCATCCGGAGATACCGATTTGACATCCGGCACAACAATCTTTGGTGCCGCTGATTCAGCGGCGTTTGATTCAGAAGATTTTTCAATGACCGGAATGGCCGGTTCCGGAACCTTATCAACGGCTGCTGATTCGGGTGTTGATCCCGATGCTGTCTCAGAGGTCTTCCCGGAAGGAGTGGGAGCAACCTGATTTTCCGGTGAGTTTTCCGAAGAAGCGGCCGGTGTGACGACAACCGACGGCTCAACAGCCGATCGCTCAGGAGTCGCTTGAACAGCGGGAGATTCCGCCGGTGCTTCCGCGGAAGCGGCTGGAGCGGCACCCTGATCCTGCCCTTGATCCTGGGCAAACGGCTGCGTGTAAAAATTCACCGCAAGTAACGCCATTGCAATCACAAACGTCAACGGCAGAATCCGAAAACCTGTTTTTTTCGGCGAAACGGCTGTTTCGTTTGTCATTGAACCATCGGTCGATGATGAATTTTTCAAAAACAAGTGGCTCCACTTCATGAGAAACAATCCTAAATATTGTTAATGTGACGAATTTGTGCAATAGATAAAAGAAATGTGTAAAAACGGGGCAAGTTATTTTTTTTCTTCCGCAGGCTCGGCAAGCACCCGTGCGATTGCGGCAATATTGAATGTCAACTTGGTGTTGGTGGCATCATCGACTTTGATGACGACTTCCCCTCGTTCTTTGTGGACGGAATGCACCCAACCGATCATTCCGCAATTCATCAGAACACGGTCATTTTTCTTCAAATTGTCGACCATTTCATTCCAACGGTTCTTTTCCCGTTTTTGCGGAACGATCATGACAAAATACAACACCGCAAACATCACGATCAAAAATGCAAACGGCATCATTTTCCCCAAATTGACGGAACCATCCCCTGAAGCACCATCCGCCGTTTGGGCAAAAAACACAAAAGCCGAATTAAAAAAGTCTGACATCACCGGATTTATCTTTCAATAGGCATAACCACTTGCAATCAATCTTGTTATGACGTAAAACAAAAAGTACGCAAAACAAAATCATTTTGCATAAGGTCGGCATTCCTGTCTTAATGACACACAATACGGAACACTATATCTTAAACCTCTTTGCAGATCGCGACAAGACCACCTGTATAAGAATTTGCGTACAACGCACAGAAGAACCGCAAAGTCGGTTTTTTTGACGGAATGAACAGGATTTCCAAGTGCGACCAACGCCAAACCGAGAAAGTGCATTGCACGATGTTCCAGTTTCAGGCTTTCACCGGAAAGTATTCCGCAAGAACAGACGTGTTATACTATAGTCCATTGAAATTTTCGGTATGCGCGTCCGTTTACCCTCTGGGAAAACGGACTCCCGTGTCACATCGCCGGGTATTTTCAACTGGTTTCGGTATATTTGTTGGCAAAAGCCTTACACCAAGCCCGACATCCTCCGCTCATTGTTGAAGCCGCTTTGCTTCGGTCTTGATTGCCTTCCCGGCATCAACCGTGTAGGTTTTTTCCCTGGCGGTAACCTCAACGCTCAGTGGTGTTTTCGCTATCGAACCGTATTGAGGCTCAACATAACTGTACGTCTTGAGGTTTTTGTCTATCTCAACGTACCTCCTGAATTCGGGACCTCCTGCCAATTCGGGATTGGGATGCGGTTCCTTCTCCCTTTTCGAGACAGTCACTTTGTATTTCCCGAGCGGAGCACCTTTGTACTTGCCATTGGTTTGAAGCACGACAACCCCTGATGTGTTGGTGGTTCCTCCCGGCCCCCACGAGGAGTTTGCCGAATCCTCGGGAATCAGTTGCACCAACGCCCCTGCAAGTGGTTTGCCTTCCTGTGTCACGGTCACGGAAGCGGGATAAAGTTTCGGCATGCCGGCGGGAAGGTTTTCTCTGCAACCGGTCATAAGAGCGACCGCCGGAAAAGACACAAACAACAGGAAGGATGAAGTTAATATGCGGTTCATGAGTATTTAGATTTATTTAGAGTCATGAAAAAACAAGTTGTTCCAACACAAGCGTAAGCGCGTGGTTGATAACCCGTCACTTACACTCCGGCTATTATTGGTATGGACACAAAAGTTGAACCGCCACTTGATTTTTTGGCCACGAATACCGCAGCTTCCGTTGGTCGCTGCTATCCAACTCTTATGTCCAGGGCAATATTGAAAATATCCCGTATTTCTTCGCGGGCACTTACAATATGGTTCTACAAACTGGTTTTTGATTCGCCGCCATTGGGGGAGCCCATTGCTCCCCAGACGCCGAATTGACTCTGTCCACTCCGTACCGCAGCAGCGTTTGCCGGACCAAAATCAATGGTTTCAGGGATGAACTGGACCGAACCATCAAAGAAAACGCCGTTGACACCGCCTGTGTGAAAACTACTAGCCGCAAAGATACCCCAACCTCCTTCAAAATCCCATTGCGCAGCGATACAGGAAGGGGAATTCGGCGGCAATATCGTTTGGAAACCTTGAAAAGAAGTCGTGCCTAATGTGAGCCGAAATGCCCGGGTAAAAGACCCGTGCCCCGATTTGTTGGCATCGATATCGGGGAGTGTTTTGTGGTCATTGGTTACACTGAGACATCCTCTCACCCTGCCGGCCTCATACACATCATAGAAATCATACTCGGCGACGCCCCCCTTCACTTCAAGACTTGGCCATGTTGTCGGCTTGGCAAATTCGCTCATGGCAATCGTGTTGCTTGTTCCATCGACGGCGGCCCCCATTCCTTTGCGTTCAATCGGCACGAACATGCTGCGTGACCGGACATCGGACCATGGATCGTGTCTGCCGGGAAGTTTCTCCGTGTGGTAGGTCGCATCCCCGCGGCTTACCCCGTAGTTTGTTCGAGCCACCGCCGTGCCGGTCCAGGACGCATCGCACACTTCGGTGGACATCGCACCACCCGGACACGAGGGGCACAGAAAAGCCGGCATGGGATTCCTCACGCCCGGCGGATTGGACCAGGCGGCCTGGTATACCGGGTTACCGCTGGAGTCCTTTTCAAAGCAAGATTCATAAGCTGCGGTCTGTTCTATGTAGGGGAACAAAAAGACCGAAGTGCTCCAGCCGGCGGACGCAAGAAATCTATCGCCGCCCCAGTTATTGCCTCCGTCCCACTTGCCTCCATTCCAAATTGCGTCTTCCGCGGGCAACGGGTCCGGCTTCGGCACCGTCAGGAAATCCCGCGATGCCGGAAAAGCTTTGTGGGCATCATGGAAGTTGTGCAATGCCAGCCCCAGTTGCTTGAGGTTGTTGCTGCACTGCATTCGCCTTGCGGCTTCGCGGGCGGCCTGAACGGCGGGCAACAAGAGGGCGATCAAAATTCCGATAATCGCGATAACGACAAGAAGTTCAACAAGGGTAAAAGCTCTTATATCGCCCTTTCCCCTCATTTTAACACGGATGCTTTCTCGATTTTTATGCATTTGTTTTTCCTCAGATTTGCAATGTGTAAAAAAATATTCTTGGGCACAATAATTGAACCTAATATCCAACGAAGTGATTATACCCCCTCCCACAATACAAAGTCAATGCTTCAAATTGTAAAATTGGTTTTTTGACAGGATTCCCAAAATTGACAACGAAGTTGTGTCATAATGTTATAGCGATGGAGTTGACAAATGAATTTTGGTTGATAATCCTGTTTTTGACTTTGCAATCCACCTGCGCACAACATAATGAATCGTTGATCAAATGTCCCGGTCCGTGTAAAATGGAACCGTTCACAAGTTTGATTTCTCACCACGAAGAAAAGGGGGCAGTTGTCAGAGGACAGGGAGCGAATTTTTGTATTCCTGTCCCCTGATCACTGCCCCCTGCACCCTTTTGCGATTAACATGGCTCTGCTCCGGGCGAAAAAAAATTCAATTCTCAAAGAAAGTCTGTTTCACCTGGTGTTTGACACCATGGTGATCGGTCGGCATCCGTACTGCGAAATCGTGTTGGATCACGGGGCGGTCAGCCGGGAACACGCCCGGATTTCGCAGGATAAAGGGCGGTTTTATGTCGAAGACCTGCACAGCCGGAACGGGACCTGGCTCAACGGCAAGCCGGTCGAGCGGAAACAGCTTCTTGCAAGCGGCGACGTGATTCGGATTTGCGATCTCGAATTCATATTCTTTTCCGATTCGAACGAACACCCGCCGACGGAATCCGACTCGCAAATCAGTACCGGTCAGCAGGTTTTCTACAACGACAACATTCGCAATAACGTGCATATTACGTCGCAAGTGCCGGTTTTGCGTTCCGAAGACACGGCGATTCGCGAAAAAAAACCGATCGGCGAGCAAAAGTATCGGGCTTTGATCGACTTGGGGCGCGACATCGGCGTTGCGATGGATGAAATGCTACCGCAATTGGCCCAGACGTTGCTCAAGTTTTTTCCTGTTGCCGATTGCACTTATGTGTTTTTACGTGATGAAAAATCAGGCAAGTTCGCGTTGCAAGGTTACAAGCATCGCGACCCGGTCGAAGTGACCGAAAAATTGTACGTCAGCCGCGCGATTCTTGAAAAAGCGGCAGCGACAAAAGTCGCGATTCTCTCGGACGACATTTCCGACGATTCGTGGTTCGACGGAAACAGGAGCATCCTGAACGAACAGATTTGTTCGATTATGGTCACGCCGTTGATTGATTTCAATCAAAACGTCTTCGGCGTCATCCAACTGGATTCCCGTTCCACGGGCAGGCGGTTCGATGCCGATGATCTCGAAACGCTGGTCAACGTTGCCAATCAGGTTGCCATCGCCTACGAAAACATGCGGCATTACGAAGCGATGGCCCAGGAACGGGCGATTGAGCGGGAACTGGCGGTCGCCCACAAAGTGCAAAAGGGTTTTTTGCCGATCCAGCCGCCGAAGCTCGAAAACTACGGTTTTTTCGATTATTATCAGCCGGCAAAGTATTTGGGCGGGGATTATTTCGATTACGTGATGCTTCCGGACGGTCGGCTTGCCGTGGCACTCGGCGACGTCTCCGGCAAAGGGGTGTCGGCGGCGTTGCTCATGGCGAAACTCTCCGCGGAAGTCCGTTACAGTCTTGTCACGGAACCGACGCCGGCGGACGCCATGAAACGGCTCAACAACGTCTTTTGCGAAGAACGCTGGGACAATCGTTTCGTCACTTTTCTGCTGACGTTGATTGATCCCGCGTTGCACCAGGTTACGATGCTTAATGCCGGTCATAATCCGCCGCTGCTTTACAATCCGACACTGCAAAACGGGCAGGTTATTGAAATCGCGAACGATCTCGGTGGTTTGCCGCTTGGAGTGAGACCGGATTCCGTTTATCGTGCCTGTGAATTTTCACTTGAGCCGGGTCAAATCGTCGCCATTTACAGCGACGGCTTGACCGATGCGATGAATATGGAAGGACACACGTTCGATCTGGAACGTGTCAGGAAAATTCTCAACGAAAACGGCCAAAAAACGGTCGACGCAATCGGTCGCAAACTGATTGACACGATCCGCGAGTTCTCCGCCAAGACCCCGCAAGCCGACGACCAATGCCTTGTCCTCTTTGGACGTTTTTGAGCGGCACGGCTATCAGAGCACGAAGCGTAAGCGAGTGCCCAAACCAACGCGTAAGCGTTGGAGTGTGGAGTATCATTAATCAGTGCCAGGAAACAGCAGCCGGGAACGTAATCCTGTAGCGCAAGATCAAGAATAGCAGCCCCAAGCGTAAGCGCGGGGGTTTTTCCGGTAACCGTCCACAACGCTTCAAACCCGTCGCTTACGCTCCGGGCTGCTATTGGGCACTCGCTTACGCTTCGTGCTCTGATTTACTTGCTCTGATTTTATTCACTTCTCCGGGCGCAGGAACCAGAGTTCGTACTCGCTTCCCCAACCTTCTGAAGCCGAAATGTACGGAATGTGAATCTTCTTTTCGTTTTCGTTGGACGATATCCATGACGGTCGTTTGGGATTTGGTTCCTTGGGCCACCAGCCGAACGTTTCGCCGGAAGAGAGCGGCTTGGGCAGTTTGTCGAAGTATACCCCTTCGAGCTGTTCGAGTTTTTCCGGCAATTCGCCGTGTTCGAGATACCACGCATGGAGAGCGGCGACGATGATCAATCCCCGGCGTTTGTTTTCAAAATCGTAGATCATCCAGGTTTTCTGGCCAAGCAATTGGGAATTCGATTGCAGGATTTCGCGGTATCGTTCCTCCAAAGCGAGGAACGAGTCATATCGATATCGATATTGATCGTTGAATCGTCCGCCGGTTCTTTTGCCGGTCGCGACGGACTGGTCGAACGCTTCCGCCTGGCTCATCAGCACCTGGAACTCGTAATCTAATCGCCGCATGACGCGGTATTTTTCCCACGGCATCAAATACCTGTACCAAAACGGAGCCATGCCGCGCTGGGGGTCGGGGACAATGCCGTTCCAGGCGTCGCGGTACTCGATTTCATAAGTTCGTGCGACGATGTCCTGATAAGAAACAGGATTTTCATCAATGGACTTCAAAAAGGCGATCAATTCCAGGAGCGATTCTTTTGTGGCGTTCCCTGAATTGGCTTGACAATCCGCCAGCCAATAGAAATCCCGCTTCCCACTGTCATAAAATCTGACGGCCATGGAAGGGTTGGTCGTGCTGTTCCGGTAAAACTCCCAGTACTGTTTCAGTGCTTCGAGTGTTCTTTCCCGTTCGGCACGAGTTTTGAGATCATAAAGTGTTTTTTCGTTTGCATTCGTTTTGTCGGAGTCGTACAGAATATAATCCGGGCGAATATAATATCCGAGGTTGATCACCGGCACGGAATAAACGCGCACAAGCGGATACGCAACGAGGATGCACGCCGCCGGGATTGCAAGCGTCAAAACCGGCACGCGCCAGCCGGCCCAACTGTTGCGTCCGCGTTGCCAGTTGGCGGCGCGGAGTCGTGAGGCGACCAGGCACGCGAGGAGCATTGGCCAGACCGCCCAGACAAGTCCGCTGTAACCGAACAGATATTTGACGGCAATGCTCCAGCCGTAAACGCCGACCAGGAACAGGGCCGCCGTCGTGACGAGCGAAGCGACGAGACTTCGCAAAAAGAGCGACACCATCTGCCCGATGCAGAAAATCGAGGCAAA
>Ga0209629_10001008_pt1 | contig 16825 bp, 15 predicted proteins | sample TergutCu122P5_FD_187286 | JGI IMG/M metagenome (GOLD analysis project Ga0209629, IMG submission 187286) | Cubitermes ugandensis P5 segment gut microbial communities from Kakamega Forest, Kenya - Cu122 P5 (SPAdes) (version 2) | ecosystem: Host-associated > Arthropoda: Insects > Digestive system...
CCCCGGTTTGTTGTCGGAGTGCGCCCACGAGCCTTGTTCGCGGATATTGGCATGAATATAGGTATATTTGTTGAGTTCTGCTCTTTCCGCCACCTTGCGGAAAGTGAGCTGATGAAGTTTCGGAGAACAGGAAGCCACAATCATTCCGTCCAAATGATTGGCTTCAATATCTTCTACCATCTCTTTCTGTCCTGTATCGGAACAGGCAAACATGGTAGTTTTAGCCAACAGGACGCAATCGTCGCTTTCTACCGCCTGACGCACTTTTTCCACATCCACATAATCTGAAATGTTTCCGCCGCAATGACAGATGTAAACGCCTAATTTTTTTTTCATCTGAATGCTATTTTATTTTTTCCTCTATCCACCTTAGACATTTTTCCGCTATAGCTATACTTTGTTCATATTCCTCTTTTTCAATTTCAACATATTCTCCGGGGTATCTTGTTATTATGGCATAATTGTTTAATTTCAATACTTCTTTTATCTCATCATTTATTTCCGTATAATCTTCTAATTTTTGCAACAGGCTAATAAGGTTATGCGTTCTTTCGGGATCGACCCCATAATAAATCAGCAATCCCTTTAATCCTTTTTCAGCAGCTTGTTGAGCTTGAAAGCATAAATCTTCATAGTAAACCATTCCATTACCGGAAGATTTTGCTAATTCTAAACTGCTATGCGCCCTTTTCAGCCACTCCTCATAACTATTCATATATGACTTTTCCCTCCTGTTTTATTGTTTTATAAATATAACCAATATCATTATTTAACTTATTATACCTGTCATAATCCATGGCGATAAGATCTACAGGGGTTGATATTTTTTTATTAAATAAGTCTATATATAAACGGTTAGTAATATCCCGCTCATTCTTCAACCCTTTTTTTAATATCAAAATATCAATATCACTATTTTTTTTATAATCTCCCCTCGCGTAAGACCCAAATAATATAATCTTATCGGGAGCTACCGTTGAAACGATTATATTTACTATTTGGTCAATAAAAGGTATCTCTCTGTCCATATTATCTCTCTGAAATCAAATAACTGATCGCTTCGGAAGATGCTGAACCTGCCGACAAAATTGAATCCGGTATATCCATCGGAGCGGATGCCATGCCTGCTACAAATACACCGGCAATGCTTGTCTTGGCAGGACTTGCCAATAAATCAGGCTGTTTGATAAAATTATAAGAATCCAATTCTAAGATTTCATTATCAAACAATTTGTCAATTCCCTGATTAGGCATTACTCCCGCAGCAAGAACCACCAAATCGTGTTCGGCCTCCGCAACTGTTCCTTCAGCAATATCTTCATAACGCAAAATGAGATTGCCGTTTTCTTTCTCCGATATTTTACCGATTTTCCCTTTAACAAAATTGACGCCCATCCCTTGCGCCTGTTGGTAAAATTCTTCAAATCCTTTACCAAAACTGCGAATATCAATATAATAAATAGTAACGTCAGCCATAGGCAAAGCGCCCATCAGAAGTTGCGCCTGCTTCATGGAATACATACAGCATACCTGTGAGCAAATAGGATTCCCGACCGAATCGTCGCGCGAACCCGTACATAAAACGTAAGCAATGCGGTCGGCAACTTTTCCGTCGCCCGGACGCAGAATCGTGTTGTAAGGGCGGGTAGGCGCTATTTCACGTTCCATTTGCATGGAAGTCAGCACATTTTTGAACTTGCCCGAACCGTAGCGCGATATTTTAGTAGTATCAAACAGATTAAATCCTGTAGCAAGAATCACGGTTTTTACCTGCAAATGGTAAGTTTCGGGTTCCATCGTAAAATCAATACATCCTGTGGGACAGACTTTTTCACACATTCCGCAAAGCGTACAGTTTTCAATATCAATAACAGCCGCTTTCGGATTACTTATGGCAAAAGGGATGTAGGCTGCTTTACGTCCAATCAATCCGAATTGATATTGGTCGGTTACGCTGACGGGACAAGCTTTTTCGCAGAGTTGGCAGGCAGTGCAATCTTTCACGTGCACATAACGGGGACGTTTATGCAGTTTTACCGTGAAATTGTTCTCTCCGTGCTTAGTAATTTCGCTGACTTCGCTTTCCGTAAAAATGGTGATATTCGGATGTCTTGCAATTTCAGAAACTTTTGGGGTAGTGATGCAAGCCGAACAGTCGAGCGTCGGAAATACTTTGCTCAGCAAAATCATCTTGCCACCTATCGACGAATCTTTTTCAACCAATACGACTTTATACCCGATATTTGCTAAATTCAGAGCAGCTTCGCCTCCTGCAATTCCCGCCCCGACGACTAAAGCGTCATAGCTAAATATTTCTTCGGTCATGGATGTAACGTTTTAAGTAAATATTCGTTGAAACTTCGGATTTGCTTCACAAAAGCATCGCTGCAAACCGAACAGATAGCAGCCATCCGAAGGCGCGCCAAATCAAGACCTTTCTCTTTCATCAATTGATGTGTCATTGCCACCACATGCCCTGTCTTTTCGGTACAAGTTTCGCTGTAAACGCAATCGGAACCGTCAGCAGCAATGAAAACACCGTCGAAGCCTTTTTCGTAAGCGTGCAAAATCCACAAGGGTTTTATTCCGCTCGAACAGGGAATCGAAATCGTGTAAACGGTTGGAGGATAATGTAATTTCAACAGCCCTGCCATGTCGATGGCAGGGTCTGAAATCTTCTCAGTGGAAAAAACCAATATTTTGGCAGACATAATATGTTATTTCTTCCGCATATATACTTTGAAATAACCGCTTTCTTCTTTGGCGCCCAAATATTCATGCCCTTGTTTGGTGCACCATTTAGGTACATCCGATTTAGTGCCTTCATCGGACGAAAGAATTTCCATCACGTCGCCTGCATTGATGGCGCCGATTGCTTTTTTTGCTTCCAAGAGCGGACCCGGACAAGCGGTTCCTCTTGCATCTACTGATTTTGCTACCTGAATATTATCCAAATTTTCCATAAATTATATATTTTTATTGAGTAATTTCACTTTATATAAACAATTGCACGCTGCTTTCTCCCGCATCAGCCATAAAAGTTGCAGCTCCCGCAAAAGTCAGATGAGGATAATCAATGATTTCTTCTTTCTTAAATCCCATCAAACCCATCGACATTTCGCACACGATAATCTCAATACCCAATTCTGCTGCCTGAGCAAACATTTCGTCTAACGAAAGCACGTTTTTCTTTTTCATCAAGCCTTTAATCATTGCAGGTCCCATGCCGCACATATTCATTTTCGACAGCGGAAGAGCGTTCCTGTCTTTCGGCAACATGAACCCGAACATTTTCGACATAAAGTCTTTTCCTTGCGGATGTTTTTTCCGGTCGCGGAGAGCTGCCAGCGCCCAGAAAGAGAAAAACAGTTTTACCTGCGTATCCATAGCTGCGGCAGCCAAAGAGATAACCATTGCCGCCAATATCTTATCCATATCGCCAGAAACGATAGCCATCGAGAGTTGGTCTTTCCTTGAATTTTCAAGACGCTCTATTTTTCCTTTCAACTCATCAATCTGTTTTTGAAGCTGTTCAATTGTATTTTCCGATGTATTTCCCATAAGAATGTTATTTTTATCACGTTAAAATATGAGTACAAATTTAGTAATTATTTATTAAAATAATACTATACAATAATAATAACGCTTTCCGTTGGAAAAAATGTTGTATTTTTGACGGAAAAGTCAGATGATAATTATGTAGCAAGATATATTTATACATGGAAATAGGTTTATTGATATTGGGAATTTTTGCCGGTATTTTATCGGGATTATTCGGCATTGGGGGAGGCATCGTGATGGTGCCGGCGCTGATTGCCTTTTTCGGAATGGCTATTTTAGATGCCAACGCTACTTCTTTGGCGGCAATGTTGCTACCGGTTGGTATTTTAGGCGTGATTTCCTATTATAAAGCCGGATATATCAATCTGAAAGATGCTTTGTGGATTTCACTCGGACTTCTCGCGGGTTCATATTTCGGTTCTGAAGTTGCAGTAAATATAAAGGGGCCATTGTTGGCAAAACTCTACGCCTGTTTTTTGATATACATTGCCATTGATTATTTGAATATCCCTGCGATGTTTCACAAGAAAAAAAGCGACCTGAAAAAAGTGCCTTCCGAAGCGGTTCGTCCTGTCTGGCAGTTTATAGTGCTGGGCATTTTCACGGGCGTTATTGCCGGAATGTTCGGGAAAGGAGGCGGTCTTGTCATTGTTCCCGCTCTGATAAAGTTGTTCGGATATGAACCTAAAAAAGCGGCAGCCACTTCATTGGCGGCGCTTCAATTGCCGGTAGGACTTCCGGGAATTATCGTATATGCAGAAAACGGACATTTGCACATTTTTTATGCCGCCCTGATTGCCGTTGGAATCGTTGCAGGCGCTTTTCTCGGAACAAAACTTGCTATCAATATGTCATCCTCAATATTTAAAAGAGTATATGCCGGTTTTTTAGTAATAATGGCGTTTTATATAGCGTTTAAATATGTGTAGATAAAAAAAACAATTTGTTTATATTCAAAATTAACCGTACTTTTGCATTCAAAAATCAAGGCCCCGTAGTTTAGTGAATAGAATGACAGATTCCGGTTCTGTAGGTCACAGGTTTGAGTCCTGTCGGGGTCACCCCACAAGACATATCGCTATTTTGGACGGTATGTCTTTTTTGTAACTGCTTGTTTTATTGAATTATAATGGCAAAAACGTCAATGACATTCCGTAATTCAATTTATCATTGAAATTGGTATCCATAGACAATCATTAAATATTTCTTACCTTTGGCTCGAATTAACAATTTTACTAATTATGGATTTGACTGGAAAAATAAGAATTACCTGCTTTTTACCCTTTAGCAAGCTTAAAAATATTACAAGAACGGTAAAAGAACTGCGAGTTTGTAAAAAAATCGGCGATATTTTTATCATTCATCCCGATAGTGTTAAGGTTGAACTGCCTGATGATTGTCATGGACTGCCTTCGGGGTCTTTCTATCAAACCCAAACATGGAAAAAGATTGCATTACAAATAAATACTCATTATGCCTTATTATATCATCATTCGTCACCATTACAACTGAACGCTTATGCCATAGAACGAATGTTGCAAGTTATTGATGATACAGGCGCAGGAATGTTGTACGCCGACCGCTATAAAATAAAAGACGGCGTGATGCAGCCTCATCCTGTGATTAACTATCAGGAAGGGAGTTTGCGGGATGATTTCGATTTCGGCTCGCTCCTGCTTTTCCGTTCTTCGACTTTGAAAGAAGCCGTCGGCGAAATGGACGTCGATTATCAAGCGGCTGCTTTGTATGATCTGCGGTTGAAAATTTCCAAGCGGAAGCCTCTGTTTCATTTGCCGGAATTTCTTTATTCGGAGCAGGAAACGGATTTTCGCAAATCGGGAGAAAAGATATTTGATTATGTCGATCCGAAAAACCGGCAAGTGCAAATCGAAATGGAACAAGCCTGTACGCAGTATCTGAAAGATATTGGCGCATGGTTGAAACCCGAATTTACTCCCGTGAAATTTTCCGATGAAACGTTTCCCGTTGAAGCTACGGTAGTGATTCCTGTGCGAAACCGCGAAAAGACCATCGAAGCTGCCGTCAATTCGGCGCTGATGCAGGAAACTGATTTTCCGATGAATGTGATTGTCGTTGATAATCATTCTACGGATAGAACAACTGAAATACTTCCAAAAATAACTTCTCAAGACCGCCGATTGATTCATCTGATTCCTAACAGGAACGATTTGGGTATCGGCGGCTGTTGGAACGAAGCCATCATGCACCCACAATGCGGAAAGTTTGCCATTCAGCTCGATAGCGATGATTTGTATATTGATAAATCTGTTATCCGGACAATTGTCGCCGCTTTTTACGAACAGAATTGTGCGATGCTCGTAGGGACTTATAAAATGGTTAATTTCACGCTGGAAGAAATTCCTCCCGGAATCATCGACCACAGGGAATGGACTCCTGATAACGGAAGAAATAATGCGCTTCGTATCAATGGACTGGGAGCGCCTCGCGCTTTTTATACGCCGGTATTGCGGGAAATAAAACTTCCGAATACGAGTTATGGGGAAGATTACGCCATTGGTTTGGCTATCTCCCGGAATTACCGGATAGGACGCATTTATCAACCGCTTTATTTGTGCCGCCGTTGGGACGAAAATTCGGATGCCTCTTTGGACGTAAATAAGATGAATGCGCACAATATCTATAAAGACCGCATCCGGACAATTGAATTATTGGCTCGTAAAACGCTGAATCATGAAAAATAAAAGAAACACATCGCCTTGGACATGGATTCCTTCGCTGTATTTAGCGGAAGGTTTGCCTTATGGAATGGTAGCTTTTGCTTCCGTAATGATGTACACAAACTTAGGACTTACAACCGAAAAAGCAGTATTCTATACCAGCCTGTTATATCTTCCATGGGCAATTAAACCTTTTTGGAGTCCGTTTGTGGGTATTTTGAAAACCAAACGCTGGTGGATTTTCACTATGCAATTATTGATAGGCGTGGGATTCGCCGGTATTGCCTTTACCATTCCTGTCGAAAACTTCTATATTCAGGCAACCTTGGCTTTCTTTTGGCTGTTGAGTTTCAGTTCTGCTACCCACGATATTGCCGCCGATGGTTTCTATTTGTTGGGGTTGGATACCAATCAGCAATCGATGTTTGTCGGTATTCGGAATACATTTTACCGAATTGCATTAGCTTTAGGTCAGGGCGCAACGGTTATGCTGGCAGGTTATCTTTCAAAAAGCATGGGTTTCCCTGTAGCATGGGTAATTGTCTTTTCAATATTAGCCGGATTGTTTGTCATTTTTGCCTTTTATCATCGTTTTATTTTGCCTGAATCCGCAGAAGATATTCCAAATCTTAATTTAAAAGCAAATGACATTATAAAGGAATTTGGAGAAGCTTTTGTTACTTTTTTCAAAAAGCCGCAAATAATTACAGCATTGTTTTTCCTGCTGACTTTCCGTTTTGCGGAAGGGCAGATAGTAAAACTCATTGGTCCTTTCATGATTGCCTCTTACGACAAAGGAGGTTTGGGACTTGCTACGGAAACAGCCGGCTTTGTTTATGGAACAATGGGAATTATCGGACTTGTTTTAGGCGGAATTGTCGGAGGTATTGCCGCTTCTCGAGGGGGATTAAAAAAATGGTTGTTACCCATGACGCTTGTTATGACGCCGACTGCCATCGTTTACATTTTTTTGAGCAATGTGCAACCTGATAATCTGTTGATAATTATCCTTTGCGTTATGATTGAACAATTTTGTTACGGTTTTGGATTTACCGCTTATACTTTGTTTATGATGTATTTAGCTTCCGACGCAGGCGCAGGGAATAAGCATCAGGCATCGCATTATGCAATTTGCACAGGATTTATGACATTGAGCATGATGATTCCCGGCTTGTTTGCCGGTTTTATGCAAAAACTGTTGGGATACCGGCACTTCTTTATCTGGGTGTTGATTTGCGCTATTGTCCCCCTCATCGCCGTTTCACTGCTAAAGATTGATTCGGGATACGGAAAAAAGAAAGTATAAAAAGGAAATCCAACTATTTGCTGGCGTAAACCTCTATCACCTTTTTACTATCTTCTTTGTAACAACCCCTTTATCGGTTGTTATTTTCACAAAATACATTCCCGCCGGCAAATGCGAAATATCCAATGAATTGAGAATTGAGAATTGAGAATTGAAATTTTTTTCCCCGGTCATATCAAACAATTCCACATTTTCAACTCTTAACTCATCACTCTTAATTCTTAACTCTCCGGTGGTTGGATTGGGATAAATGGATACAGCGCTTAATTCCGGTGTCGCAACCGGCTCTATAACAGCAATGATGTCTGACATTTTTATATAGGAAGCGGTGATTTTATCGCAGCCCCAATCCTCAAAAACGCTTTGCATTTTATTGTAATATAGGTGTAAAGATACTTGTGTGCTTCCACCAACGCTTGATAGTTGCCAGTTTTCATTTATCCATATTAAACGCTCTACTGATATATTATTCCCATTCTCATCGTAAGTCATTAAGTATTGTTTATCATTTATCCATGAATTATTTTCCCAAATTTGGTCTAATTCAGTTAGCCTATTATTATTTGAATCGTAGGTATAAGTATATAAACGGATATTTACCCGTGAATTATTATCCCTGCTTTGTTGCAGTTTAGTCAGTATATTATTGTTGGAATCGTATGTATAAGAATAAGAATTTGAAATAAAATTTACCCATGAATTATTTTGCCAATTTTGCCATAATTCAGTTAGTAGATTATTATTTGAATTGTATGTATAAGTATATAACCATGAATTTACCCATGAATTATTATCCCTGCTTTGCTGCAGTTTAGTCAGTATATTATTGTTGGAATCGTATGTATAAGAATAAGAATTTGAAATAAAATTTACCCATGAATTATCTTGCCAATTTTGCCATAATTCAGTTAGTAGATTATTATTTGAATTGTATGTATAAGTATATAACCATGAATTTACCCATGAATTATTATCCCTGCTTTGTTGCAGTTTAGTCAGCAAATTATTGTTGAAATCATAAGTATAAGTATATAATAATAAAGGAGTTTCCCATGAATTATTACTCCACCATTGCAAGGTGTCTATTGCCGATAATCCTTGCGGGAGCAATTGGTATTCAAAAACATGTCGTTTTATTCCTCCCAAAGGGTCATTAAAAAAGACAAACATCGTATCCGGTTCCCACCAATTCTGCCCTGAATTTGCTTTTTTTATTGTTGGCAGTTTCGGATTTCCAAATTCCGAAGAAGATTCAAACTTCAAGCTTTGTCCTGCCAATCGCTCCTGCTGCGGAATGTTATTTTGTGCAGCGGCGGATAAAATTCCTGCCGTTATGAGAACTATGCTGAATAATAATGTTTTTATTGTCATGACGCTATATTAATGATCACCTTTTTACTATCTTCTTTGTAACAACCCCTTTATCGGTTGTTATTTTCACAAAATATAATCCGGCAGGCAAGCGCGATATGTTAAATTCTAATTGCTGTGTATTAAATACATTAATCCCTGCCATATCAAAAACCTGAATATTCTTAATTCCAAGTTCATAATTCTTAATTCTTAACTCTCCAGAGGTTGGGTTGGGATAAAGGGAAATAGCGTTTGATTCCGGTGTTGTAGCCGGCTCTATACCGGTTATAAGGTCGGACACTTTTATATAAGATGCAGTCATTTTACAATCCCCTCCCCAAAAATAGCTTTGCATATTATTGTAGTATATTTTAAACCCGGTCATAAGGTTATTTGCCGGTAGCCAGCCCTTTTCTGAAAATCGCCAATATTCTACTGATGTGCCGTTTCTGTTTTCATCATAAGTCCTCAGATATTGATCAAAATTTTCCCACGAATTTAACCATCTTTGCCGTAATTCGGTAACCCAGTTATTGTCAGAATCACAGATATAAGTAATCAATGTGGTATTTTCCCATGAATTATCCAACCACATTTGTAATAATTCGGTCTTTATATTATTACCGGAATCATAGGTATAAGTTTTCAAGAAGAAATTCTCCCATGAATCATTTTTCCAAAATTGTTCTAATCCGGTAAGCCTTTTATTGTTTGAATCATAGGTATAAGTATAAAATGAGGAATTTACCCATGAATCATTTTGCCAATTTTGAGGCAGTTTGGTTAAAATATTATTGTTTGAATCGTATGTGTAAGTACACAAAGAGACATTTACCCATGAATCATTTACCCAACTTTGCTGTAGTTCGGTGAGCCTGTTATTATTTGAATCGTAGGTATAAGTGAACAGGGATTTATTTACAACTGATTTAGTAACAACATTACCGTTTGAATCAAATGTATAAGTATAAGCATTTATCTCATCACACCCCCAAGAATCATTTACGCAATCCCAACATTGATGGGTTTCTTTTTCTAACAAACCATGAGAATTGTATTTGAAGATGAATCTGTCAATGAATCCGGTTTCATCCTCACATCCCGGTAAAATATAACAATATACCGTATCCGGCTCCCACCAATCCTGAATTGAATTTGCTTTTTTTATTGCCGGCAGCTTCGGATTTCCAAATCCGGAAGATTCAAACCTCAAGCTTTGCCCTGCCAATCGCTCCTGCTGCAGAACGTTATTTTGTGCAGCGGCGGATAAAATTCCTGCAAATATTAGCGCTATACTTAAAAATATTTTTTTCTTCATAATAAAGCGTCCTCGTTTTTAACTTTTGACATATTTTTCTTCATAAGTAAACATTATTTCTTTATAAAACTTACCGTTGTATTTTCTTTACCATCTGAATTTATATAATATATGCCTTTTGATAAAGATTCTACATTTATCGTCGTTTCTTCCTGCAATCTGCCATGCAGAACCGATTGTCCCGCTGTGTTGTAAATAGAATAATTTGTTGGTTTTGACGAGTTGAGTTTTACATGAATTTCTTTGGTTGCAGGATTAGGATAAACAGTGAGATTGTTTATTTTAGGATCTGCAATGCTCATACCTTTTTCTACTGTAATTACAACGATTACTTTTGCAGGGCTGAACTCGTATGAAACGATAGCATCATTGGTCATGGTAACTGTATATTTACCAACAGCGTTAAATATAAGTTTTCCGTCAATTACGGTATAATCGCTTTCGGGAGCAGGACTGTCGTTTTTTATTACGGAATAATTTGTAAATATTCCATTAAACACCGATTGTTCCGAAAAAAGCTCCTCACCGAGAATTGCGGTTTGAGGCGATAGATTTTGTTTGCCGAACTCTCTTTTATTCGGATCTTTTATTAATAAAGAAGCTGCAAACAAATCAGATAATTGAAGCTGATTATTCCAGCATATTATACTCTGCAAATTTGAACACCCTGTTAAATTTAATTTTTGTAAATGATTGAAGTAACAAGCCAAATGTTCAAATTTGGGGCATCCGGATAAATCTAATTTGTTTATTTGATTAAAGGCGCAACCCAAAGTCGTTAATTCAGGGCATCCGGATAAATCCAATTCCTCTAACAGACCATTGTAGCAATATAAAGTCTGTAATACTGAGCATCCGGTTAAATTTAAACGGCTTATCAGGAAGTTGAATTTTTCACTAAAAGAAAAAAAATTAAACAGGCAATCGCCCGTAGAGTCGGTAATAATTACAGTATATTCTCCCGGTGTAGCATAAATATGTTCTATAAAACCACCATTAGGCGTTTTCGTTTCAATAATACTGTCTCCCCAGTCTATCGTAAATTCTTTATTGGCTGTACCATAAAGCTCAAATTTTCCGCCAAAAGTATCCCATGTAAATGTTATTGTTTCTTGCGCCACTAATCTAAAGTTAAATAATATAGCTATGGTTAGCACAATTCCGCTTTTCAGTAATTTATTTAAGTCCATAATTTTTAAATACTGATTGTTTGTGATGTTGATTTACTATCCACTGTAACATTTACAACATAGATGCCTTTTTTGAGTTTTGAATTACGAATTGCAACCTTTTGATTTCCCTTCTGAAAATGATGATTCGATTTATACTCCTGATGACCTGAAATGCTATATATTGAAACGACCGCTTTTTCATCTTTTTCAGAATACATTTTTAGTAGAACCCCCTGACTATTGTTAGCGGAAACATCTAACACAAACGGTTCCGTTTCAACGCTCGAAATATCCTGAATGGATTTTAGCATGTTCACTTCTTCCTTTGCCAATAATTTTTTACAATAATCAACCAAAACAGTGTGTGTGCTTGGCCAATGCTGTCCTTTTTCTGGAATCTGTGTATTGTCATCATAAAAACTCCATTTACCACCGTAAGTTAAATCTTTCAACAGGTTAAGAACAAAAATATCTCCTTGAGCAACTTTATCAATCAACAGTGTCCATACGGCTTTTCCGTATTTCTTAGAATATTCCAATAGATTTTCATATTCGGTCGACCGGGCATGCAAGTAGGGATTGCTTTGAAAAACGAGTTCAGGTCTGTCCCATGTTTTTTCCCATGCTTGATATTTTTCTTCAAATCCGGACAATATGGTAACTGGAATTTGGCTTCTTAATGCAGCCGCTTGATTTAAATCTGATGTGGAAAAAGACGATTCCCTGTTTGCTGAAGGGGCAGGCGGACTAAAATTAACAATTCCGTTTTTTGGTCGATAATAACAGGTAATACTTCCGTACTCATTTCCCGCTAAAGCATCTCTTGTATGCATAATTCTTTGGTCTCCAAAAATTTTGCTTTCCCATTCAAATCCATGAGGAACCGGATTGACTGTATTTTTTCTTACAGAAGCATGTGTTATTAGATAATTATACACATTTCCGGTATTGAAATCAATATTAATGTCCGGTCGTGTCCATAATGCGATAGCGGCATTATCGGCGTTTGCACCATCACGAGTATAACCGTAACTATCATAGAATTTGCTCCACTGAGCTGTATCAGGAGATGATATGTGAACCCAACTGGTTTCTCCCAAAGACCAATCGTAACAAATATAATTTCCAGTTGCATGACCTGATATAAAGGAATTATCTGCCGCCAATTTTGGAAACCAAGTTTGATATTTAGACCAAAATAAAGAATTATTCGCAGGCGCCAACCCCATATACAGGTCGCAAGTATCATTATCGGAAGTGTAAACATACTTCCTAAAAACCATTCCATAAGCAATGTCGGGCAGGGACGTTGTAATTCTTGGATTTTTCATTCCCCATAAATAACCGTCGGATGTTATATCGCCATAGTAACTGTAAGCCTTAATGCGTCCCGACTCATCTCCTAAAAATAACCATGGATACCCTTTCCCTCTTAATTTACAAGTAAAGAAATTTGCTGGTGTAGAATATCCAGGTGTTACCGCAATTTGAGGAGAATATGTAACAATACACATATTATTGGTAGAGCAATAATAATAATCACCAACACCACTACACCTTGTCATAGTAGTCTCTCCAATATTTCCGGGATTAAGCGCTCGAATAAGTAAAACATAACATCCATCTCCGCCTGCGGGTATTGTAACATTCAGGTTGCTGGTACCAGTCGTTGAACCGGCGCTCCATGAATAGGATTCAGGATTTGATATGTGGAATAATTCTATTCCACACGGAAAAGAAGAAGATCCTGCCGAGATACTTACATTTTCTCCGGAAGAAAAATCATAAGTCCACCATTGTGTAAAATTGTGAGGGAGATCCAGATAATAATCATAAATCTGACCGGCTGTGCCTCTATTGGAGCCGATTTGTTTCTGATCACTGTTAACTAAGCTATTCAAAGCATTCGATTTTATTTTCTCTACAAACATTTTATAATTAGTATCCGGAATCCCTGCTCTGGCAAGACTTGAAGACATTTTGATAAATTCAACACTGGGCACTTGGGGCTTTTTTCCTATAATAGAGATAGTATTCATCCCTTTTCTCAGGTTGACGGCAACGACTGATTTTTTTGCATTCGTTAAAGCCAAACTATGCCAACCATCTGTTTGCGGCTTAAATGTAAATTCAGTTAGAATGCCGTTCACAGCAACTTTATACTCCGGATAACCGTCATTTATTACAGGAGCCATTATCCATGCATCCACATAATAAGAGCCCTCTCCCAAACTTTCGACTTCAAAAGTCTTATAAACTTCATCTTTTTCCGACTTAAAACTTGCGGATTTGATTACAACATCGCCTCCAAGTTCCGGATGATTTTCAAAATACTGTTTTTCAGGGTCTTGAGCAAAGAAAGACAAACAAACGAAAAAACTCAAAATAAAAATAGTCGCCTTTTTCATGCTGATTGTTTATTAAGTTGATAATCTAAAATTTAATAAAATAATGCCAAAATTAATGCTTAAATAAATGATAAACAAAAATAATTAGTTAATAATATTTAAATTCTTAATAAAGATAGCGTTTAGGAAAAACTTTTATTCTTCCCAGCTTCTTCCCGTATTGACACTTTGCTATTTTCTTTTTTGATTCCATTTACCTTTTCTGATCGGCGAAAGCTCTTGCTTTGCCCGCCTACAAGTAACCCTACAACTTTTCCCTCTGACCCGCTTTGATTGATTGGGCAGCATAACGGGACGTTACGCTGAGCCGGAGGTAATATCGAAAAAGCCAAGTTTTGAGGCTTGGCTTTTATTGAACGCGAACAGTGGATTAATGTTTCACTATCAGTTTCCCCTGACCGGTTTTTACTCCGTCGGAAACAATCACATTGTAAATGCCATTACTAAGCGACGAGGTTGACAGTTGGAATTTCTTACCTTTCTTTTTCCCATGATATGCCGTAGTTCCTGTTACATCAACAATGCTAACCGTATAAGCCGGTTCAGTTGCATTTGCTGCATTTGATTGATCGTCGGTGATGTCGTCATTCGTTATTTCGATGGAAACTTCTGCGGAAGCGGGATTGGGTAATATTGAAAGTATCGTTTGTACCTCCACCTGTCCATGAAAGGTTAAATCTTCCATATTCTGCTCTTGTCTGAGAACAATAAGAAATATTTGGATTGTAATTTTGATTTCCATGCAACTGACCTACAACACGCCTATCTTGATTAAAAATAGGCGAGCCAGAAGAGCAATGTTCAACTACCCCACTATTAAAATTTAATAACCAATGATTATTTGTGCTTCCCCATGAAGAAACTTGAAACGAATCTTCTTCAAAAGATATTTTCATAACATCTCCAGACGGATGATGAATACCGGTTCCGGAAGTTGGCGTATTACCGCTTCTATCCCAGCCCAACCAAGAGAAGCGAGTGTCGCTTGCAGGCGAATTATTCATTTCCATTAAAGCAAAGTCGGAATTATTCCATGCCGCTCTAAATGCAGCTCCATTATAGGTAATTCCGCTTGTCTGGGAATTGCCGGTATAGGTAGAGCGTTTGTATTGAAACTTAAACATCCAGTTTTGCGCATCTGATTTTTCAGTATTAGATAAACTACCATTGAGGTCTGCATCAATACAATGAAATGCCGTTAGAAAGAATGGACGAAACGATTGATCGGCAGTCATCAATAAAGAACCGCTACACAATTCATTGCCACCTTGAAGTAAAACCAAAGCCACGGCATCCGATTCCAAATCCCATTCTGGAAAACTATCTATATCATTGTTGCAAATTCCAGAATTACCAGAATTGCCATGAATAAAGTTTGAACATAAATTTCTATAAGCGTGAACCACACGCTTTACGGTTAATTTTGCCAGCCCCTGTTTATCAGCAGGCTCAAACAGATAGATAGTAACATTATCCCCCTGTACAAGATCCGTAAGAAAAAAACCGTTTTCAGTATTTTGCTTCGAGGTTACCGGACCGTAAAGCATAGTTTCATCCTTATTTGTAATGTACAATTCAGCGCCCTCCGGTAAATAAAAATCGTTGAAAACAAAATTAATAGAGTATGCGCTATCCGATTCAAATTCCATCGACCATAGTCTGCCGTTCTCTACATCTGTCCATTCTCCATCCGATAAAGTAATATTTGTATCAAATCCCTTTCCGAACCGGAAAGGTATATCAAACCCTTTATTTGCTTCATCTTCATCAAGCAGCGTTTGTTTATTAAACTTGGGCATTTTTTCCTTTTTAGGAGATTTGTTTATACCTTTCGCTTTTGATATTTTACTTAGAGCATCCTTATTTGGAAACACTCTTGATTCAACTTGTCCATAAATGAACATTATGTTGAAAAAACCGATTAGAATAATTATTAGTTTTTTCATTTTTGTTGAATTTTGAAATTAATTTTGAAAGTTACATTTTTTATATCTTTCTGTTTTCCATCTACATTATAGGAGAAATCAAAATGTAAAGAGGTAAAATATTCTCCCTTAGGCAAAGGATTCATGTCATCTCCTTTACACAAAGGATAATCAGCCTTAAAATTGTCCGATAAAAGCCAAGGACAGTTCAATGCCTTCTGCTCATTCGGTTGCAACTCTATCGTCATTTTTTCATAACTGAAGTTACACCATGTACCAGTCCATGCTTTGCCCATATCGGTATTGTTATATCCATATACTCGATAAAAGTCATCATTGATAAATTCGGGAGAAATAGAAATACTTTCTTTTAAATTATTCATTAAAGAAAAACTAAAAACAATATTTTCTCCTTCATTAAATACCGTAGCAGGCTTTCCCTGTTCGTTCAACAAGCAAAACTTAAAAGCAATACCATCGATTTCCTTTTCTATAGATTGAGATTTGGAATCAGGTGAAATATCCCACGACAAATCGTCCATCGCACTTTTACACGCTATCAACCCTGTAAATAACAGAGCAAAATAAAGTAAATAAAAATGTCTCATAATAATTACATTCTTTTTAATTGATTAATAATTCTATTCATTCTTAGAGCCTGTCTTCTCATATACAACCGGAAGTGGTAAGACACATAATCTATACCGCAGGGTCCTTGCTTTTCATTTGGCAAAAATAAAAACTTTTTTCAAATAATCCAAATTTTTCTTAATTATTTTTTCGTCCTATACTATATAGATGAAAAAACTCATCAAAACGTTGTAAGAGATTAAAAATATTTTCAAAGCAGGAGCTTTGATTGTATGGCAACATAACGGGATGTTGCGCTGAGCGGGGGGGTAACTACTCAGAACAGTTTTTGACTAATATTGGCTCACCGGCAAAAGTTGTGGGGTAAAACCCTTATTTCTATTAGTCCCCTTATTAATAATTTATAAAACACTCTTTTATCGTTTCATTGTCGGGAAAATCGTATGCCGATACAATCACTTTTCCTCCTTTCGGGAAAAGATGCGGAACAGA
>Ga0209629_10001009_pt1 | contig 16823 bp, 10 predicted proteins | sample TergutCu122P5_FD_187286 | JGI IMG/M metagenome (GOLD analysis project Ga0209629, IMG submission 187286) | Cubitermes ugandensis P5 segment gut microbial communities from Kakamega Forest, Kenya - Cu122 P5 (SPAdes) (version 2) | ecosystem: Host-associated > Arthropoda: Insects > Digestive system...
TGTGCATGCACCGGGTCCGAACAGGAAACGTAAGTAAAATAAATTGAAAATTATAAGACGTTTATATCAAATTCCTGCATGTAGGCACTAAACACTTCTACTTAATATTTTTGAACTGAAATATCTCTGATTTATTCACAAAAATTCAGATTATTTCATTATTTCATCACGCTCGGTTCACAAGATACAAAACGCTTATTGTCAGACACGCGTGACGATTTAAAGGGAAACTCAGTAGGGTGAACGCGAACACCGAATATAAACTCCGTAAGATAAAGGTTAACCTACAGATGGGGCCACCTACCAGAAACTGTTGGCAATGTGCGTGTACAGGATATCATAAAGTTATCATTACTAAAGTCAACCAAGACAGAATTGTACGTATATCAAAACAATGAATGCAACAGTGGCATTAATGATTATGTTATTACCTTATGGTACAGCTTCCATTTGGAGTTCAGTTCTTCTAGGCTACGCAGATTTTGTCCAAATAAATTGATATCAGGCTGCAACAATGACTGTCCATATGCCTGTAATATGGCCACAAACTGCTCACGATTCTCAATTCCTTCCATTCCAGGTTCAGATAAAGCACGTAACACTGATGTCTGGTAAAAGTATTGCCACTTGTGCAATAAAATGGCATGAAGGACACCAAATAATGCTGGTTTTATATCTGGTGATGCAGTGACTGCTACCTAACACAGGATGAAAATTAGAACAGTAAACTGCAAGCTGCAACAGTCTGACCCAATAACCTGGTGGTCTCGGTAAGTTACGGCACTGTTATTCAGAGCACAGATTTCAGTCCCTACTCACAATTGTGAGGATGCTTCTGCTCATGGAACAAAACCTTTATCCTGGCCAAATATACAACTCTGGGAATGTTAGGAATACAAGCACACACATCAAGCTATATATCCCCTAAGCTGACCACTATTCTCATCATCATCCTAAAAGTCTGGGTAACAGAATCCACTTTATGGATGCCCCAACTAATTTAATGCCCTTGCATAGTTTGGGAGAGGCCAGGAAGAACATTCATTCATTCAGTAATCTGTCTGACAACAGGTCCAAAGCCTCCTCCAAAACGATGCCTCCACATAGTGTGATCTAGAGCTTCCTCCTTCAAATGAGAGTATAATCTCCTGTCCTTAAGGTCATCCAGCAGCTTCTTACATCTTCTTCCTCGTCTTCTTGCCACTTCCATCTCCCCCTTTATCTTTCCTTCGATAACTTGTTTTAGAAAGCAGCTTCTGCGTAAGATGTGTCCAATCCAGTTAGCCTTCCGTTTTCTTGTTTCGTGTAGGATATTCCTCTGCTCATTGACTCTAAGTAACACTTCTTCATTTCTCACGTGATCAGTCCAACTGATCTTCTCCATCCTCTTCCAGCACCACATTTCAAAACTTTCCAGGTATTTCTGATCTGCTGCCCGAAGCATCTAAGTTTCAGCACCATACAAAGCCATGCTCCAAATGTAGCATTTTATTAGTTTCTTCCTCAAATTTAAGTCCATTTTGCTGGTAAAAAGAGTCTTCTTCTTGCTTAATGCAGCTTTTGCCATGGCAATCCTGAATTTAATTTCACATGTACATCTTCCATCATTTGTTAACATGCTACCCAAATATTTAAAACATTCCACATTCTCCAGTTGTTTTTGGTCTATCATAATTGTTACTGGGGATGGCTGTCTTGAGATTCTCATTACTTTTGTTTTTTCCACATTCATTTCCATGCCATAGCAACTTCCAATTTCAATAAGTTTATCAATCATGCCCTGTAGAACCGTTTCTTCCTTAGCCATCAGTACAAGGTCATCTGCATATTTCACAGTTTGAATAATTTGCCCTCCAATGTTGAAGTCTCCAAGCCCATCCAGAGCTTCCTTGGCAAGGCATTCGCTGTATAAGTTGAACAGAATTGGTGAAAAACAGCATCCTTGTCTAACTCCTCTTCCAATCTGTATACTTCTTGTCTCCCCTCGGTCCAGTTGTACTTTAATCCTCTGATCCATGTACAATTTGCTAATCAATCTTCTTTCATGTCAGTCGATACCAGTTCTCTTCAGGAGCTGCATTAATTTGGTCCAGTTTACACGATCAAATGCCTTCTGCCAGTCTATGAAGCAAACGCACAGTTCTTCATCTACCTCCAAAGTTCGTTCTGCTATTATTCTCATCATCCCATTTGCAACCCTTGTTCCTTTTCCTCTTCTAAATCCAAACTGATCTTCTCCAAGTACAGCCTCAATTTTCCTTTCAATCCTTCTTCTAAGTATCAACAACACAGACAAAATCTGGGGGCACTATAAATACACACTTAAGTGACCAGAATGTAAAGTTCAAACAGCTCAAACATAAAAACATAAAAATCTTAATTATAACTGACAGAAAAAATGAACTTCATTATAGACATCTGGCATAAACTTCCATTCAGAATCATTCGCAGACTTTATAAAGGTTGATGCTGAACATGTGTTTGGTCTTGGTGCCTCACTTCATTTTTTGAGGAGATAAAGCATCATTCTCGATGTATAGGGTAAAACTGGTTTCTTATGTCAAACATTCCATTCTTAGTGCAGACATATTATTGTTCCTTGCTTTCTAATTCAATTACAACAAAAGTGCCCCTGCACTTAATTACCCTTTGGAACTGAAATTAAATGCCTGAATACTCTGAAAGTGCCACAAATTTAAATGGATTTCATTATTTTACATGTTCTTGGGTGAAGACTTCAGCAGATTAAATGCACAAAACTTGTCCACTGTGGATGATGTACAGTGCAAAAGAGTTTCGCAACATGTCACTGAAGTGTATGGGGAATGCAGGTGTAGATTCACATGTTTTTTTAACATTCACATGAGATAGAGGTGAGCTGTCAGCTTCAAGCTCTGGGTACTTTAACCCAGCAACAAATGATTGGTAGGTAGGGCAGGCCCCAGGGTTTGTCTGGAAACCATGGAGAAAAGAAATAACCTCTGCTACTGCCAAGAATCAAATGGTTCGCCAGGCATGCAACCAAATGGCCTAATTTATAGACCCAGTCCTAATCAGAATATATAAATTTAATAAATGAACAACATTAAATTCTCTAATTTTATACATAGTTCCTTTGCCTAGACCTTTGGTAATACTGTTCATTCTGAAAAATCACCTATCCACTACACTTCTGTTCTTAAAATGACCATATGAGTTACAAGAAACAGAACCAAATACATACACGTATTATTATCCCAAGTGTCGTGTGGGAAATACTATCATGAATACTACAGAAACCCCAGTTCAGCAGCACAGTTACAGAACCTTAGGTTTACAACCACCACTTTCACAAGTTTGTACAGCCAAAGAAAGGGTAACCAGACATTACTCACACAGACAGTATGTGCCACATAAATTTTGAGTCAGAGGGTTACAAATTTTTTTCTTATATGGAGGTACAGTCAACCCCTGATTTAACACCATCTGATAAAGCACCACCTTCCCTTAGAGCCCATGAAAACCTGTGAACATAAATTCTCTACTACACCTATTTCAATTTACTGCCACCTTCAATATACTACCACAAACCGTGGTGATGTATAGGGTTTGACTGTATGTCACGCACGGAATTTTGTCACAAGAGGTTAAGTCACAATAAGGTACAGATGTAATCAGTCCTCATACAGTGGACATGCCAATGGACAGCATAGAAATACCAACCCTACTGTGAGGTTTAAGGTTCTCATGGCAATAAGCATCAAGATAATGGTATTCTGTGATATGACACTATCTACTCTTGTTGATAGATATGAACACTTTGGAGGAATTGCTGCCTACATCTTCATGGTTGGAGGCAGCAAGTTCTCCTTAAATGCTGGAACAGTGAAACTCCTCTCCACAATTCCTGTATGCCTCATTTCCTGCAATTATCATTTATTTCTACTGTAATGGTTGTGTGACTGGAGCAAGCAGTGAGGAAGAGAGAAGTTGAAGGACAGCCAAATTTTACTGGAGTGCACACTGCTTATGAGACAGTTAAATCATTATCATTCTTTTATGTGCACAGAAACTAGCTAGAGTGATGAACAGAACATTTTGAACTTGAACTGACACAATTTCATCTGAAACATAAGGATCCAACTAAAAGTAGACAGTTACAGAATTCTTTGGAACAAAGAAATTTCTATGCAGGTACTAACGTAAATTTTTCATTGTTTATTATTTTTGAGGGTCTAAGCATAAAGTTTATTATTTTCATTTTCTGACCAATTTTAATGCTTTCCTACTACTGGTGTTTTCCCACTTATTTCTCAATTCCTGCAGTCACTTGAGAAATCAAGGATAAAGGTTTCACTGTACTTATTTACTTAAACACTTGGCATCATGTCCTAGAATACAATACTTGATTAGCTATGTTGTTTGTGGTAACAGTAGGTGAGGAATATTACAGAAATACCTAGTAATTATCAAATGTGTATTCTTTGTGAATTAAACGTTATAAGGAATAACATTAAAACAATATAGCAAATATGTATTGAGTTAATAAATGAATAACTACCCAAATCTGTATTCAATATTAAGACTGTAGATTAACTATTCTCACAAAGAAATAAGAGCTATCATAGGTAAGTTTCACCCTTTCACAGGCCACGAAGGCCCTTAGGGAGAGTAGAGGTATAGCTCTACTCTATTTTAGACCTCTGCACTAGAAGGGGGTGAGGGGTCAGTGTCACGCCCCGGCAGCACCTTACCCCCAGGAAAGACCCGGTACCCATTGTACAGGAGGCTGGGTGGGCCTCAGGGCCGGTCTGGACTGGTGCGGAAAATCTCGCCCCACTGGGATTTGATCCCCAGACCGTCCAGCCCACAGGCAGTTGCTATACCGACTACGCTACCCGGCCCACTGTAAGAGCTATCATAATACACATTATTCTTTATAAACAAAACAAGTTACAAAATGTATGCACTGCATAACATCTGTGGTGCATCTAACCTAAAATAAATTGTAAAAAATTGTAAACAAGAACTACACAATAAATTTGACTTATGTCTGGACACATCGTCCATCATCTGGCTTATTAAAAACACACTGTTTCAGTCACTGAATCTCTCTCTTTCTTTAGGTGGTGAGAAGAAATGGGGATTCTGTTCTATTGGATGTCCAATGACACAGATCAACCCTTCATAACAGGTCACCAGAGTTTGGTCCCCATTTCTCCTCCTAGCCTGATGATGCAAGACACATTCAGTCACAGAAAACTTGTGTTCTTAATAAACTTGCAAGTGGACAATGTCAAAAACATTACTCCATCTTCTTACAAAACACCATCAGCACCTTTTAAAGCAATATACATACCAATGGATAAACATGATCAAGGCAAAGAGAAATGGTGCTTGGAACAAAGCGCTTAAATGATGCACCTGGTTCGGCCATAACCAGCTGCAAAAGTTCAAGAAACTTTTCTACAACGCGTGTTCCAGCTCCTCCCTCCTGTCCCAATGACTCTGCTAGATGTTCCCTGTAACAGAACATTAACATGACAACAAAATAATTTTTGAGATCAATGAAGTTTTCTATAAAGTAGGCAAATTCAAGGAATGGAGAAATATACATTATTCAGATTATCTGTACTTTGTTCTGATGTAAAATCAGATCTAAAGAGTATCAAAACTTCAGTTCTATATACCAGCAACCCAGGAGACAATTGAATGCTCTCTTATGACCTGAAAACTGACAGATGGAGGGGCAGTTGTACATACAACAGAATTCCTTTCATCTGGCACCCACGGGACAAGACAGGTGCTGGATTATCAAATTTTACAGATTATCAGACAGTACATATACTGACCTCAGTTCTTACAGCTAATTTTTTGTTACTGCCCTCACAGAACATGCACTTCTCAATTATTTACTTTTCATCATAAAAAGTCTTAGCTTTTTCAACTGCCATAGGCCCAGACATGGGCTTTCCTTCAGAACGAATTGTTGTAAACCACTTACAAAGTACCTTGTGCAATTTCAATACCTGAGGCTCTTTCAATGTCTATCATTTGGAAAGGTCCTTCACATTTTTGCTTGCTGCCACATATAATCATAAATGATTCTTCTGATTCTTTTTACAAGTGCCAGTTAATGACCCAATGTTTTATGAGGCCACACACCTCTCTTCACCATTTGCCACTTTTACACACCCTAATTATTCAAAGTTTCTGATGAATAGTTAACGTTATGTGTTTCTTTATGCCAGGAGAACCTTGATTACTCATCTTTGGATCTTTTTGAGCCACTAAGTACAATATGGTCTACTTAAGCCAAAGTAAAGTCATGGTATCAGTATGTGCACCAGATGTTATGGTTTTTTGACTACTTTCTTCATGTGTCAAACTCTTGGGAATGCCAGATTATCAGGTACTGGATAAAGAAATTCTGGTGCATACTGTAGGGAAATATGTGTTTGCAGACTTGGATATTAATATTTAGCCATATAAATTAAATAAGTACATATTTATTACCTTGTGAAGACACCAAGAAAAGTCTGGACAGTCTGTTCAGTAAAAGTAGCACCAAGCTGGTGTTGTAAACCAGCAAATGCTATGAGGAAGAAGTCTAGAATCACCTCACACACACCAGGAGACCGCACATACAGAGGGAACATTGATAATGTTTGGTGTACATTACCCTGCAATATCAAATCAGGATGGTCCTGGTCAAACTTTAGTTATTTTCTTGGGAGGTGGGAATTCAGGTTGCTATCACTAATTCAGACTGTATACCATCAAACTTTACACGGCAGACAGAGCAGCATGAAGTTCGTTTCAATAAACAATCAAAATTTGAATAAATGCAAATTTCATATTTTAGTGTAAACCACTATTAACTTCATGGTATTCAGAGCATGTGTTAAAATTTGTGAAACTGCTCTTGTGTCCTTAAAGGGTGAAAGTAAGTAAGAAGGTGAGCAAGTGAGCAAGCCAGCAAGCAAGCACTTAAGTGAGTGAGTGTGTGTGTCTGTGGGGAGGGTGAGGGAGGTGCATTTTATTTCATAGCTCAGCTGTTGCTAAATAGATTTTTACAAAGATTTTGTTCAAACTAAACCTTTTGGGTACTTTAAACTACATTCATGTAACTTTAAACACCCTGAGAAGAGCTATATTGTGACTCACCAAGAAACACTCCCTGAAAACAATTCTATGTAAAATTGAAGTTCACATGTGGCAAACATACTAGGCAGAACAAGTGTGAAGAGAAAGATACAATCTTTGTGATTCTGCAAACTTCAATGATGTTTGTTTTCACTTAATGCAAACATATAGTTTCAGGTTATCATATTCACCTTAAAGGAAGATGACTTATGCAGACAAGTGAAAGATAATATATACAGTTGAAAACAATGTTATATATTACATTTATGAAATCTGTTTACTTGTTTTATATCCTTGAAGTCACCAGCCTTTGTTCAGTTCCTTCAATCAGTCATTTGTCACCATTCCTACATTCTTTCTCAGATGCAGTGTCTGCAGTTCCCATGTGGTAGCTAGGAGATGCTGACTTTGAAATATATTGGTCTCTTTCTCATCTCGTAAACTGACAGCACAATATGCCATGAATATTTACACATACAGTAAAACCCCTGTCTAATGTTCTTTCAGGAGCAGTGGATCCAACATCAAAGTGAGGAACATTAAATGGGGGTGTCATGGTAGCACACATTATGTCAACCGAATAAAAACTGCAGACATACAAAAGCAATGTGTGTGTGTGTCTATATATACATACTCAGGCAATCACTGGCATTAAGTTCCAGTGGTACGTACAGACAGTGCTATGGAATGCAACATGTGGCAATACCTAATACAAACCTGTATCACTGAATGCAGGAGCTTCTTGGTGTGAGAATTCTCTGACTGCATATGCTTTACCAAATCACCAAGAAATTTGAGTGTCGATGTAATTATGGGATAAGCCTGTTGTTCTGGAGGTTGGGTTGACAGATGTCCCAGGTTTCGGAAGTCTGATGTTAAAGAGTTCATGAGGGTGACTAGCAGCTTGTGACGCAAATCCCATAACTGGTCAGTCATGCCTGGGCTGGGTAGTAGCAACGTATTACACAAAGCCAACTGCACCAGGCGCTGAGCCTTCACAGAACACAACATGATTTATCATAAGCTGCATGAGAAAAGAGAAAGTAAGTACCATGCAAACTTACCTTTCACAGTCACATGTGGCACTTTCATGAGATCACATTACAGTCTAATACATCAGTAGCACAACTCATGAAAACGTAAATGGCAAAATTGCCTTTTGGTTAATTAAGAATCATGCCATAAAGATACATGGGAGACTGAAGGTATAAATGCCACGTGCTTTCAACCTCGGAAGTAGATACTTTTAGTTTTCAATAGTTATTTTATTTACCTACCTACCTACCAACCAACCGACTGACTGACCAACCAACAGATCCATCCACGAACCGACAGAACCACCACCCCACCAACCGACCAACCAACCAACTACCCCACCAAGCGACTGACAAACCAACCAACCAACCAACCAACCAAAGCAACCAAGCAACCAACCAACCATCCATCCATTTGTATACAACAAGATGCAGCTTTTGCAGAAGTTAATCACACCAAAATAAATCACAACTGTAACAAATTCTCATTGTACCTACAACACACATTCAGAATTAGACAGTTTCTTGAACAAGATGTGAAATGTGGAAATCCTGTACATTCACTTCTTCCTTCCATCCCTAATGCTGAAATTCTAATGTACATTATAAATTGGTCCTAAGAGTGTAGGTGAATGACTTGACCGAAAGTTACAGTTAACAATAATTAGTTGTGGAGAAACGTACAGATCAAGAATTACTAACAAATTTGATAAATAACAAAACAGTCATAAAATCAGTAGATAATACACCAAATTACAATGTGCATTTTCTTAATGTTTCTGAATTAATTCAATGAAGATTATATATATTTAGAAAAATTTATTTTTCAAAAATCCTTATTTCACAACTTAATTTCACAATTATGGAGATGTAAACTTCATAAAACGTAACTAAAATTCCTTCACATGCACACTTCAACATTTTTTTTTGTGTGCACCCATATGACAACATCAAATGTAACTGTCATTTGGACATGCATTACCATAAGGTTATGATAAATTCAGGACACCTGCTGTGATATTTGGGTCACTTGATGGTGAAGATGGTAAAGCTGGACACTGTAAGCTGATGTTCTGAAGATGGATGTATCACTGAATATTAACAGTACGCATTTGTGTAGGAGGGTTACGTATATTGTGTGTGGCAGACTAACCTACATTGTACTACATATGAGTTAAAAGAGTTTTGCTATGCTATTTCAGGTTCAAGAACTATAATAGTGGCTAAACCTTACCCCGCCTCTCTCTTATGCACTAGACTTGTATACCCACACACACAAAATATTGGCTCAGTATTTCTCTTTCTTCTTTCATTCTACAATGTAGAGGTGCTGGGGCTTTTATGATTAAGCTGAACATATCAGCAGTGTTAAGGCAGTAACTGCTCCCAATGGTAGGTCAAAATCATAGCAAAATCGGTTATTCTAACAGATACAGCACGTGGCTGAGGAACGTGGAAATGGGGGTATCTGCAGAAGATGAAGAAGAGCCACAACCTGGGACAAGTGCTGGGGGAGGTTGTCATTGGGGCTGCCCACCCATTTACTTGAGCTCTTAGGTTGTGAAAAGAAACAAAGACTGTTGTTGAACAAAGAAAAAAGTCTTCTCAGTGTGTTCATGCTGTATTTCACACAAGCTATCCAACCTGTAGTGGAAAAGGCACCCGTATTACTGACAGTACTTTGACCATCCTCATCTTTTGCTCTTCCTAATGTGACAATGTTTGCAATGCTCTGTTCATGGCTGTAAGTATACAAATGGTATGTGATACAAGAGAACATCTGGACTACATGGCTGCATCTGAACATTTCTGCATGCTGTTTTACAGTAATGCCACGTAGTGAAAATTGACTGATACCTTTACATACTGAATTCCCTACCTTTCACTGAGAATATCAAGACATATAACATGACTAATAAAAACTGTGACAAACTACAGCAAGTTGAGAAAAATTTCTGTCAGGAATGATTTGCTTGCAACATTTTACGACGATCTGGAATGTGTCATAGTGGATGAAGATACTATGAAATTTAAACATTGGGTACTTTTCAGACAGTACACACATGTAAGGCATAAACATTCTGAGACCAATATTAATGATTTTTTATATGACATAAAATCAATGTTTATCTTGGAAAAAACCAAAACACTAAAGATGATGAAACGATAATGACACAAGTAACTATAAGATGTCACATCCCTCTTCCATCAATAAATCACCAAACTGCACCAAAATCGTGGGTATGTGAAGATGCTGTGATTGTCCTTACCAACATATACTGACACTATCTAAACACTGTTGTTGTGCAGCTTATGTTATAGAATTTTAATGTGCATGTGGGTCTAGTGTGTACAGTAATATGTACATCTCTTCCCCATGTACTCCACTGCTACATAACCACTGACTTTTGCAAAAGAAAAACATACACTCCATACAAGCTGATGCCAAACAACTTGTCCTATAATGTGTTAAGTATTGCTGACTTCCACCTAATTCCCACATACAGAATTTCAGAAACCTGTAACCAGACATTTCAGACTTGTGTTCAGGCAGTTCCTTTGCTGGGGAACCAAATATTCAGATTTTTTTTTTTCTGGTTGTCAATAATTTTTCCATGCAAATTCCAAGACATTATCTGGAAATTGGCTACAATTCTTCCTTCCTATGTAGAATACAAAAACATCTATAACAACTGCAGCTGATGCAGTGTCATAAAGTAATTCACGATCCAACCACCGCATTTCAAAACATATGTGAGAGGAATGTCATCTTCCTGGATGTGATGTCATCAGTTTGTTAGATGGTTAACCACTGTTTCAGAAGACTATACCATCTGCGGGCAGCAGTTTTCCTTGAAATGATGGTAACTACCTACAGTCTACACTCTACACTGTCCCAGAAAAATGCAGTTTTAATACTCACTCTGTGAACATTCAAAGTTTGTGAGAAAGAACATTTCATTTTGTACAAACAAAAAGTAATACAAAAAAGACATGTATACTAATGTGAAACCCTTACTTGTGGTTTGTTACAGGAGCAGAGGATTTGAAAATTAAAGTCAGGAAAATGGCAGATGTAAGTAATTTAACACAGATTTGGGGCTTGTCGTGAGTGACAATAAATAATATATATGACACAAAATCTCAAATAAAGAAACATTAAATGGATGGTTTACTGTATGTCATGTAGAAAGAAGTGTACATGCAAACTTACAATAATTCAAATTACAATCATTAGCTTACTAGAGAGAATCATGAAAACAAAATAAAATCAAGGACAGCCACATGAACTTACCATTGTGAAATGTGAAACACACAAAATGTAAATGAAGCTCCTGTTCAATGAGTATTGTGCCTTATTCTGATATTCAAGTAACTTGTATAATTGAAACTGAATTGTGACATGAAGTATTGCATACCTCAGGTAACAGATATGTAAAGGATGCAGCCATGTGGTACATGTTCCTGATTGGCTGCAGTTCCCAAATCTGTGCAGGGCGTACAGTTCCGGTCAGAGTGACTAGAAGATGAGCAGCAGAATGGTACAACTTGGTAGGCTCGTCTCTTCTTGCCAGTAAAGGGACAGCAGAATTTACCATATCCAACACAAGGTGATCATACAGTGGTTTCAATGTGTCCTCTGTATGAAGCTGTGCAAGCCAATGACACCAAGCTTTCAGAGCAGCTAGGATCTGTGCATGGCTGGAATATTAAACACATACTGTATTGCTACAATATTCCATTAAAAATTCTCTACAGACCACAATGCAGCAATTATATTCCTGAGATTTTTAGTTCTCGTGGCAGTGAATCCCCTGGAATATGATGCTGTGTAATTTTGTTGATACAGTTCATCATCTTGGAGAGACTTGCTGTCTCAATCTCAGGGTAGAAGAACAATCTTGTACACTGGAGATAGAGGCAGCAGGTCCCCCAAAATGTAGGCACCTTTCAACCTGATTAAATATTGCATCTCACAATGCAGTAATCTTCATCATTAATTTCACACCGCAATTTCAAAACACTTGAAGTGAAAATAAGGTTCAATATCTATGGCTGACAATACTTAACAGTCCTGGTGCTATTGAAAAATTCCTAACCCTGCATGTGTGTAACACAGCAAGCCCTACTTGGAGCAGAAAACTGCAGCAGTTGTCAGCTCTTCACTGCAAGTCCAAATATAAAAGCTTTCAGGGGTCGCAGTACATAACAATACGCAGTGTGGTGCTAATGACATGTGTTCACAAACAAGACATTACCTATCAACATGGTTGCTGGCCAGCATTATTTTGAGGCATGCAGCACTGACAGCTGATATAAGAGATTAAAGAACTGCAGTGGGACTTCAAAAGTAACAAGTGAAACGTACACTTACACCTCAATAAGATCAGTATTAAGCACTGGGTTCGTTATGTGTAGATTATACAGCCTTTGTTGGGTTCCATATGTGGCCATGGTAGACAATCTTGACATCAGCTGCTGAGCATGCGGAAAACGGGTACTGAATGGCTGTCCTGTATTAAAATTAGCATGTATTTGTCAAAAACTGATTATATGCATATACTAGAATCATTCTATAATGAGTGTCAGTGTAATAAAATTTACTTCCAAAAAAAATTTAAACTTGTTGGCAGATGACAGTGAATTTTTTCTATATTGTAATTCAATTGATACAACATATCTTCAGCAACATGAAACTTTTGTCACAGTGCTTCCATTTTTTTCTAGAACATGGTAGCCATACAAAAATGTTCTTTAGCTCTCAGTCTGATTACTAAATTACTGTAACACAGGAGCCAGGAATGTGAAAGCTGGTAGAGACTATAAACATTAAAGGCTGTCTCATAACATGCCAATTGGGCATTCAGGGGTGGCAGAGGTATACCTCCACCCACATTAAACCTTGGAGCTATAAGGCAATGGGTGGTCAATGCCATGCCCCAGCTGTTTTAGCCCTGGGGAAGAGACCCAACACTAATTGTGCAGGGGGTGGGTGGGTATCGGTGCCAGCCTAGATAGGTCTGGCCAATCTTACCCCAACCAGGTTCCAAACCCTGAATCATCCATTCTGTAGCCAGTTTCTATACCGACTAAGCTATCCTGGCCACATTACTACACACATTAACACGTCTCAAGTATTGTGCTCTGCAAGCCAAGAAATACAAACATATTTAAAAAGCAGCCAGGGCATGAAGCTGACCACTGCCCCATCCAGTAGTAAAATGAAGAATGCAATGGGGCTACACATCCCAACACAACACATACCTTCAAGTTGTTTTTAATTGTGTTATTGAAAGCTGCTGTCAGTTACTGATTATACAATGTCAATTATAGATAAATAAGCATGGGCCATTTTTATAATGAAAATGACAGGGAAAACCCTAAGTGCATGGAGAAAAACTTTGTCCATCACAAATCCAACATGAATAGACATGGGACTCAACCAAAGCCTCCACAGGGTTAGAAATGAGCAACCAACTGCCTTAGGTATGGCATAGTTCCCTCCATCCTGACACATGCCTAAGCACTAAGACTTTACCAGTGATGTTAGAAGTCTGACTACTACCTTGGAAACAGGTCTGAGTAAGTATCCACACACAGAACTTGGCTCTGAAATCACTGCATGCATTTTTTGAAATATAAAGCTCACATGGACTGGTATCTCTCAATGGGATTAAATATAGTGAACTATCACTGGTAACTGCATCAGGTGTTTAATTTCCATTCACTGTTATGCAGATAGGCAACCATGCAAGTCCAGTGAGCTATCCTGATTAATATAAGGCATGACTCTCACCTTGAATGACAATAACAAACTTGGCCACTACAGAGAATGGGTGTGTGAACTATAGTGCACTCTGGTTTATGGATGTTTTCGTCATGGAATTTTGCTCTTACAAAAATTATAAAACACAACCACAAAACTCATGATTCAGACCATAATTCCACTTTCACATAAATCTGAGATAAGCATTTTTTAAAACATAAAATGCAACATAACAAAAATTCAGCATCAACTATTTTTAAGAAATAATGAATTGTTAATAAATTCTGATTATATATGCATGGGCAGTGGTGACATAATAGGATATGCCGACGGCCAATGACAACTACAACTGTGCATGGAGGAAACTTCCATAGGAAGGCAATTCCACTTACATGAGGGTCAACAGGAAAATAGGTTTCCTCATAGACATATTTTCCAGAAATATTCCTTCTCTACCATAGACAAGTACTTAAATTATGCCAGTAAAAATGGTAAAATGGACATGATAAAACCAAATACAAAACTGAACCAGTGGGCAAATAACCAAAATATTAGACTCAGATATACACACCTATAAAGTGTGGGTACATTCTGCCCACTGCCTGTGTGAGAGATGACAGATCTCTCAGAAGACAGTGGAGCCTCAAACACTCGTGTGTATCAGTGACTGCCAAACGCCTAAAATGACTACTATTGTCAATACTTTCACAACACTCTACAGCTCGTTCCAGATGTAAGTAAACTGCAGATGCTTCCTTCCATGGATCATGCTGTAAAACCAAAACAAAGTAACTGAAACCAAGGCATTAATCCTCATCAAATGGTGCATTTCAGAATCAAGATAGTATTATATAAATCTGCAAAAGGGTGTGTGATATCGCTTTCTGCATAGACTCTACAGGATTTCATGGCATAACCTGAAGAAAGGAGACAGCTGAAGTAGATGGGAGAATTACAACTGAATGAATATTAAAAAAACAGAATGGGTAAGTGAGGATTGGACTTACCTGTTGCAGGATGGACAGCACTGGAAGAATGCTGTGAACACAGTAATGGAGCATGATGGGTCCATAAAAGGAGGGGAATTTCTTGACTAGCTGAGGAACTGTCAGCTTCCCAAGAAGGACTTTGCAGGGAGTCAGTTATATCATCAGTTTGATAGTCAAGGATAAAGTTAACAATCATAAATGACACAAACGAAACAAGAGTCACTGCCATCAGACTATTATGGCCTCTAGAAACACAGCCTGACTGTGAATGGATAATAATTATTATAACACAGCTCTGATCAGTGATATCTTTAAAATATCTTGTATGGGGTTTAACCCACAATAATGAAAGGTGGAATTCTTAATCATAAAATTATCCCACTGTATAAAGATTTTATGTTTAAAGTAAAAAATTATGATTAAAATTCTTAATGAGCCACCATTGACATACCTAAAGGCTATCATTAGTAGCACACAATCACTAATAAAATGTGATACAAATTAGCATCTTCAGCATAAAACATAGTGGCAAATTTTAACTGACAAGTACTCCTTGTCAGGGAATGCTTAGTGGATATATACACATACTAATCATAAAGGATTAACTTACCACTAGATCATAAGTCTCCAATGGGGCAAGCTCTGCAATCTTGGCTAGAATCTCAATGCATTGTCTCAAGTACATCTGCCATTCTGTTTGTTCCTGAGGAAACAGACTACAGTGTGCTATTATCTCAGAAGAAAAATAAGGACAATTCATATTAACTCTTCGTGTGAAAATTTACTGATGTATATGGTACATTATGACAAATCAGCAAAAATGGTTTCATTGAACTTTACTCTAAAATGCCATTTCTCATAAAACACATACAATAATTGAGTCTGTTAACTCAAAATGGGTTGCATCTTGAGATCTCAGGCAGCAACACATATCACATTCCCTCAACATTCTTCATTTAGATTATTCAATGTATAAAAAGGGGGAAGGCTGTTAAATGCTGCTTGTTGTTAGGTTTGCAGGAAAGAAATAAAAAGTAAGTATGATAAAACCTTATACATATGGGGATAATGGGAACCAGAGGCCCTAAAAAGGGAAACTACTCCTGGATGCATGGATGGATGGATGGACAGATGGAAGGACAGAAGGGATGGATGGAAGGAGGCAGGGAGAGAGGACTGCAGAGATGAAGGAAGGGAGGATGGGAGGGAGGAGGGAAAGTAGCAAGGAAGCATACAATAGGGCCAGACTTCTGTCTTGTTCAGCGCGATATAATTTTAGACAGTAATAGAATCTTAAATGAAACACTTCCATTTTAGTATTTTATTTACTTTGTACAAGACACACATTGAAATAAAGAAGACAGAGAGGCCAAGGGAAGGAAATAAATCACAGCAACACTGTAGAGTAGATTCATGACTTACATCATCATCCAATGATTCATCATCCAACTCTTCCAGTTGGGCCTGATTATGTTTGAACTGCATTTTTACTAAAATCTCTTGTGCTAATAAGACAAATGCATCTTGGTACCTGAAATTATACACTAAAATCACTGTCTGAACCCATGTGAAAAAGATTATTACACATTAAATATGAACCACAGTTGCAATGCAGTATGGAATAATATTTTCCTTGTCTCCAAATGACAGCTGCAAATGCTTTATGTTAACCTTTAACCCTTCAGCATGGAGCAACGAGCACTGCTCATCCACGCGAAAACGTCACCTGTCGTGTAGCGACGAGCGATGCTCGCCTGCTGCAGTGTCTTACTCATTCGACTATATCTCGACAACATAGGGAGAAAATGTAATCGGGCTGCTATGTACATGTTCAAGAAGGTGCTGGCTCTCTTATGGTGTGGGACACAGTTACTACAAATTATTGCTTCATTTTTTTCTCTCCCCTCG
>Ga0209629_10001010_pt1 | contig 16812 bp, 13 predicted proteins | sample TergutCu122P5_FD_187286 | JGI IMG/M metagenome (GOLD analysis project Ga0209629, IMG submission 187286) | Cubitermes ugandensis P5 segment gut microbial communities from Kakamega Forest, Kenya - Cu122 P5 (SPAdes) (version 2) | ecosystem: Host-associated > Arthropoda: Insects > Digestive system...
GTCATTTCTCTTCGCCCGTTAAGTTCTATTGAGTTGGGGCTCTCTTCATTAAGCGTGTAGGAATTTACGGCCTCTTTGTAAACGCCTATTTCGGCGTTGATGTGGTTGTAAACATAATCCAGGCCGGTGTTTACGCTTTCCGTCTGATAAATATCCCGCGGCCCCAGTTCGGCCGCCCCGGCGGTATTTTTATTTCTGGCGCGGAAAATGAATTTGCCGTTTCTGTCAAACCCCGTCTCAAAAGTGCTGAACGCGGCAAGTTCTTTAATGACCTCCTGCCCGTTAAGGCCGTAAGTATTAACCACCGATATTTTAGTGCTGCCCGTATACCAGGACAAACGCCAGGAAATCAAAACAGGCAGATTCTGAGTATCCTTTAAGTTAGCCACCGCGCTCCATTTCAACTGGAAATATTTAAAATCCCCGGAGGGCGCGCTGCCGTTTGTTATGCTTTGCCAGACGGAAAAATTCTCCGCGTCGCTGTTTTTTGTTCTTATAAAAAAATCCCCGGCGCAGCCCGCCGGCAGATTCTGGAGGGCTTCAAAAACGCCCCAGTTTCTCAAATTATCCCCGCCGTAAACAGGCTGGCTTATATAATCGCCCGACGGGGAAACGGCGGAGTAAGCCGCGGCCGCCTGGGAGGAAGTTTTTATGCCGGAAACATAATTGCCTGTGCCCATGGCGTAAAAAACCGGTATCTGCCATGACGAAGAAGTGTAAGTGACGTCATTGCACAAGACGCCGGCGTCAAACCAAGCCATGGCCACCGGCGTATTAACGCGGAAGCACATGGAAAAATTGCCGTTAGGCAGCTGGCGTTTCCATGAACCCATGGGCATGACGTTTGCAATCTACATTATGGGGGAAACGTCCTGCATTATGCGGGCTACCGCGTTTGAAAATTCCGTCGGAACCAAATATCCGCCGCCGCTGACGCCGCTTTCGGAAAGAACCGATTTTCCGTTTTCGGCAAAAAAACTTCTGTCTTTTGCGGCAAGCAGGAAATTTTTCATCCCGCCGAATTTTCTGCCGTATTCGCTGGTCCACGGCGTTTCCGGCGCGTTTTTGGAAGATTTGGCAAATTGCGCAAAACGTTCAAGCACTTCGTCGGTTGTCGCCGGCACGACGGCTTTTCTTTCGGCCGGATGCAGGTTATTTACAATATCGGTTACGATATTTTCCGCTTTCTCTTTTGTGATGCAGGAATCAATTTTGCTTTCCAAAGTTTTTCTTAATTCTTTGATGGAGTGCATTATTTCGTCCATTTAAAAACTCCTTTTGCAAGGCTTGGACGAAAACTGAGAATTTTTAATTTTGAGAAGAAAAAAATAAAGAGTCATCCAAACCTCTAAGGGCTTTGCCCTTGCAGTTTTGACGACTCTCCGGCGGTTAGTATATCACAGGTTATTATTTTTTGTCAAGCATTTTGCGTTTTGTATTGTCCAGCGCGGTTTGCAGGCTTTGGTTTTGCGGATATTTTGAGACGGCGGCGGACAGGATTTCAAGCGCGGTTTTATAGTCTCCGCCGTTATATTTTGCGCGGGCGAGCATAAGCGCGCCGTTGGGGTCGGACGGATAACTCTGCGCGTAAAGTTCCGCGGCGGCAGCAATATTTTCCGAAGGCCGCGCTCCTTTTGACAACAGCGCGTAAATTGACTGCGCCAGCGACGCCTGCGTGATAAAACCGCTTGACGGAGACAGTTCTTCCAGCCTTGACAACACGCCTTTGTCAAGCGTGTCCGAAGAGACGCAATGTTCAAAAACGGCGACCGCTTTATTTTTATCCGCTGAGGCAAAAGCGTCACCGGCGCTTTGGCACAGCATCATGTCGCCGCCGAACAATGATAGCCCGTGCATTAAATATTTTTCGTCCTCCGCCGTCAAAGAAGCTGTTTTTAAAACGGAGTTGGCCAAAATAAGATATGAAAAATTTCTGCCCGGATTTAAACGCAGCGCGGCAAGCGCGTAACTTTTTGCGTCCGTAAAATTTTCCAAAGCGTAGGCCGCGGCGGCGGCGTTAAAAGGCGGCTCGTCGTAGCTTGGGTTAAGGCTTGCGGCGCGGGCATAACTTGCAAACGCGGCGACATTATCTCCCAGAGCGGTTTCAATATTGCCTTTCAAAAATTCCGCCTCATAATTGCCCTTGTAAGCTTTTACGGACTTGTTTATATCTCGCTCCGCAGCGTAAAAATTTTTTGACAAATACCCTTCAAAACCGTCCAGCTGGTATATTGACGACAGCAATATTTTCACGCTTACAACCAGAAACGTGCCGAAAAATATAATGAAAAATCTTTTATACCACAAATTAAGCGTAATTTCTTTTCCGCGCAAAATTTTAGACGACAAAATGCCGGCAAAAAGCCAAAACAGAAACGCCGGGGCCGCCACAAAAAGCGTTATGTTCAGCATATTGTCCGCAAGAAAAGCAAGCAGCGCGGCCGTGAGAAAAAACGCCAAATCTCTTTTACCCTTGCTTCTTAAATACCTCCGCAGACAGCTGAAGAAAAAATAAAACAAGACGACAAAAGCGGCCAGCCCCAAAATTCCGCTCTCCGCCGCAAGCTGCAAAATAAAATTGTGGGTATTATAACTTTGCACGCGGTATTGCTGTAAAACGGGATTATCAAAAATCATTTTGCCCTGTTCAAAACCGTAATACAAAGCAAAATTGCCGAAACCTCTGCCGACGAGCGGAGAAGATTTGAAAATATCCGCCGCGCTTACCCACAGCATTTTGCGCTGCGCGTAAGACTGCGGCGTTTTATCTCCCTGCATTATTTTAACCTGTTCCGCCGTCTTAGAATTTAACACGCTTTTTGATTTTGAAGGCAAGATTAAAAACAGGCAGATAAACGCGAGAATAAACGGAAACGTAATTTTTTTATTTTTTGACAGCATAGCGCGGAAAGGTTTATAAAAGAACATTACCGCGACGCCGAATATAAGCGCAAACATAGAAGAGCGCGCGCCGCTTATCACAATGAACAAAAGAGAAATGAGCAGCGCCGCCAGATAAAAATACTTCAGTTTCGTATTTTGAAATGAAAAATATATAAGAGGAAAAACAAGAAGCAATAAAAAGCCCGACAGAAAATTAGGGTTGCCAAACGTGCTTATGACGCCCGCATTATAAAATTTGGACCAAATTGGCTCAATCCCGCAAGCCTGCAAAATGCCGTAAAACGCCGCGACCGCTCCGACGGCAAAAAGAACATTTAAAGCAAACCGCAAATGTTCCCGGCCAAGACTTCTTCCCGCCGAGTAAGCCAAAAACCACGTGACCAAAATTCCGCCGTAACCTAAAAAATTATAAAAAATATTAAGCCTGTAACCGCCGCCGAAGCCCAGGGATAACAGCCAGGTCAAAAACAAAACGCCGGTAAAAATAAAAAAAGCCAGATCAATTTTGTTGGCCCGCGCGCGGCCGAAATTGGAGAGGCAAAAAATAAAAAGGGAAATATTAAGAATCAATATCTGCGCCTGAAAAGGATTTACCGTGAGTTCCGTGAAAAATATAAGCTGGCTTACAAGCGCGCAAAAAAGCGACGAGACAGATATAAAATTCAAAATTTTATTTCGCATATTTCGCGACCTTTGCGCGCCGGACGGCCAAGTCCGGATTATTTTTATTCACCGCCAGATACCGTTCGTCCCTGACGGAAGATGGGCCCGCTTCATACGCGTCCAGCCAGGCGGAGGCGGCCTTAAAATCCCCGCGCGCGAGGGCTATATCCGACAAATAAAAATAAGTGTCCGCAAACACGGGGTCCAACTCAAGAGAGGCTTTGAATTCTTTTTCGGCCGCGTCAAAATATTTAGCGGCGCCCACGGAATCCGAGGCATAATAAAAAGTCAGCGCTTTTTTTAAAAATAATTCCCCTTTGCGGTGGCGGATAAGCGGTTCATACGGCGCAAGGCGCAGAACGGCGTCATAATCCTGAAGCGCGCGGTCAAAATCCTCCCTTTGTATACCGTCCTTATCTCCGTCGGCCGGATTATATGTTTTATAATCCTGCCATCTGTTTAGAGCCATGCCGGCGCGGAAACCCAAAACTTCAACGTTCAGCGGATTTTGTTCAAAAGACTTATTGTAATATTCCAGAGCCGCGTCCCAGTTTTGCTCTTTTGCAAAATAATTAGCGAGGTTTGTATAAAAATCCGCCTGCATAAACCGCTGCGCCGCGACGAAAACCGGCAGCGAAAGCAAAATAAAAACAACCGCCCATGCGCTTTTTGTAAAACGCAGAATCTTGAAATAAATATAAATTATCCCGCAGCAAACCGCCAGCGCGGCAAGCCACGCGACGACGAGCAGGAGGCCGCGGCCCAGGGTATAATTTTCGTTAAACCCGCCGGAAACCTCGCTGAATCTGTAAAGTATAAAAATAAGCGTCGGCAAAATAATCCAAAACGCGGCGAATTTTAAAATATTAAACCATAAACCCTTGTCCTTAAATTCCCGCTCCGGCGCCGAGGGCCCGTCGTAACACTGCGCCAAAATGACTCCGGCCAAAACCGCAAAAATAAAACCGCCGCTTGCCATGCGCATGCTTATGTCAAAAAAATTATGGACCAAAACAGCGGACGCCGCCGTAGTAAAACCGAGCAGCGCGTAATTGTCCCCCCCGCCCCGCATTTTTTTGCGCGTGATTATAAAAAGGTATATTATCAGCCACAAAAATATTGCCACGCCGGTCACGCCGTTATCCGACAAAACTTCAAGATATTCGTTTTCCGCGTGCTGGGTTTCAACGTTATGCAGGTTTTCAATATAAAAAATTTCCGCGGGTTTATACGTCGGGTAAAGAAAAGCAAAACTGCCCGTGCCCGTGCCGGTCACCGGGCGCGTCATGGCCAGATTCCACACGCCGCGCCAAGTTACCAGACGGAAATCAGCGGACTGCGTTCTTTTAAAAGCAAAAACTACCGTCAGCAAAACAGCCAAAACAGCGGCGGCAACCACGGCCGCGTTTATAATTTTGGAATATTTTTTCGCGCCGAAAGAAGTATATTTATATAAAAAAATAAAAACCATGCCGGCGGCGGCAAGCGCAAGCCACGCGCCTTTAGACTCCGTAAAATATAAATTAGCCGCGCCGGCGGCCAGCAAAACCAGATATTTATTTTCAAATTTTCTGACGTACGCGGCTAAGACGATAAACATTGACAGAATTACAAAATCCGCAAAAAAATTGGGGTTTGCGCCGGTGCCGAAAACGCGCGCGCCGAAAAACCCCCTCCACGGCATAATGTCCAGCCCGGGCAGCAAATATAAATCAACCGCCTGGATAAGGCCGTAGGCAAAACACAACGCCGCCGTTATTATAAAAAATTTATTGACGACGACGGAGCCTTCTTTGTCGACGGAAAAAAATATAACCATCGGCGTAAGCGCAAAAACCAAGCTTTTTATAAACTCCTGAAGGCTTGCCGTTTTAAGAGGATTAAATAAAAAAGAAAAAGCCAGCCAGACGGCAAAAACAAGAAACGGGAGAACATAAATTATTTTTTGCCGCGTGATATTTCCTTTTAAAGTGGCCTGCAAAACGCCGAATAAAACGGCAAGCAGCGCGAAAGCGGCCAGAGAGAAAAAAATTTTAACCGCCGCGCTGTCATACGTTCTTATATAAAAAGAAACTGACACAAGCATGGCGCCCGCGCCGGCGGAGTAAGCCGCGGCCCGGCGTAAAAACGCGGAAGGAGTTAACGCCGCGGGAAGCGGCGCGGCCGGCGGTTGTTTAGCGTTTTTTTTCATTTCTTTTAACCGTCAGAAAATCATAAATGAGATAAGTTTTTAAAAGTTCAAGGCTTAACAGAAGCGCGGTCATAATATACTGGAGGTCATAAATCCGCTCAAAAGAAATATTAGGGATTGCGTACATTAAAAAATAAAACACGGGCTTTACCACGGGCAGAAAAGTAAAATCCTCATACAAAAACACCGCGAAAAAACACTGCGCCGCGCTGAAAAGCGCCGCCCGCCTGTCCCTCAGCGCCAAAAATAAAATCTGGCTGAAAAATATTAACGCAAACCCGCCGAACAGGCGGTAACCGTCGACGGTGCCGGGGCCCTGCGCAAAAAACATATAAACGTTTTTACCAAAACCTATAAGGCAGAAGAACAAAATAATCTTCAGGTAAATATTTAACTTCTTTAAATTAAGCAAAATTTTTTTCACTCTTTATCCGTTTGCAGTTTTTTTAAAACACGGGCCCGTTTTAAAGCGGCGGAAATAATTTCTTCAAGCACTTTGCCGTAGTCTTTTCCGGCGGCGCGCCAAAGCTGCGGGAAAAGGCTCGTATCCGACAAGCCGGGCAGAGTGTTTATTTCCGAAAAGAAAAATTTGCCGTCAGAGCCCAGCAGAAAATCAACGCGGGCGAGGCCGTCACCCCGCAGCGCTTTAAAAATTTTTAAAGAACATTCCCACATGGCTTTTTCCGTACCGGCCGGAACCGGCGCCGGCACTTTGACCGTGCAGCCGTTGGGGTCAATATATTTGGCGTGGTAATCAAAAAATTCATGGCCGCTGGGTATAAGTTCACCGCACGGCGAGACCTTCGCGTCCGCGCCCGCGCCGTAAACGCCGCAAAAAATTTCCCGCGCTTTGTCAACGCCGCGCTCTATCATAATATTTACGTCAAATTTAAACGCGAAATTTACCGCCGCGCCCAAATCTTTTAAATTTTTTACCTTTGTAACTCCGACGGAGGAGCCCAGGCTTACGGGCTTTACGAAAAGCGGAAGGCCCAGCTTCTTTATTTCATTCAAACGATCCCCGAATTTTTCCCCCGCGCTTAACTGCACGTGGGGCAGCACCGGCGCGCCGTTAACGCCGGCCAGTGTTTTGCTGACAACCTTATCCATACCGGCGGCAGACGTTAAAACGCCGCAGCCGCAATACGGGACTTCCGTCATTTCAAACAGCCCCTGGATAACGCCGTCTTCCCCTTTGGTGCCGTGCAGGACCGGAAAAAAAACGTCGACTTTTATGCCTTTCCCGCCAAGCGTTTGCAGCGGGAAACCCCCGCCTGCGGCCGCGATTATCCGCACGTCGGATTTTTGGGCGAAACCGCATTTTTTCTGCAAAAACCAGCGGCCTTTTTTGTCAATAAAAACGGGAAGCACTTTGCATTTGGAAGATAAAATTTGGCAAACGCCGCCGGCGGAGTGGACGGACACTTCGTGCTCCACGCTTTTTCCGCCGTAAACTACCGCGACGGTCATATTTTTTATATTCATTTTTCCTCTAAAAGAAAAGCCTGATAGCAACTATCAGGCTTTTTAAATCGAGCGGCCCCAAGCCCTAGTCATCTTTGAGCAGGGACCATTTCATGCGGCCGAAAAACGTCTGCGTGTCTTCAAGAAAATCTTTCTTGGCTTCGGCCTTTCCCAGCGCTGCGGCTTGGGCGCGGGACTGCTTCCTGGCCGCCGGGTCAGGGTAAGCAAGCTCCGGCTGTTTTGACGCGGCCGCTCCGGCGGGGACGGCTTCCATCGCCGCCTTTTTTTCCAGATAATTAGAGTGCGTTTTTTTCCTAAGGCTCTCGTTCTCGCCGTTTAAAATTTCAATTTTACTTTTAAGGCCTTCTATGACAGCGTCATTGTCCCTGATTTTGGACATTAAGGTCTTAAATGTCGCCTGCATTTTGCCTTCTTCGGCGGTTTTTGCGGCCAAGCCCGCGGAGAGACGTTCTGAAATCGCGTCGCGCTCTTTTTGCAAAGCAAGCATGCGGGCGTTTAAGGCGGAAATTTCGCTTTCCGCTTTTTGCGTAATGTCCTTAACGCGCCTGGCGGCGTCAGTCTCCATTTTACCGGCTTTCATGGCTATTTCCCTTATGCGGGCGGCCGCTGCCTTTTCGGCCTCTTCCGCCTTTGACTCCGCGGCTTGCACTTTTTGTTTGAAGGCGGAGCGGGCCGCCTCAAGCCGCGTATTTACCAAATCCTGCGCGGCAAGTATTTTGGCATTAAGCTCTTCATTGCTCTTAGACGAAGACGCGCTCAGGTTAAGCAGCAGTTCGCGCGAACTGTTGGACATGTGCTCGACTTCCGCCCTCAGCGAATCTATCTCTTTATTTTTATTTTCAAGCTGGTTTTGCAGGGAGGCGGAGTCCGTCTCAAAACGTTTGAAATAAGCGCGTTCGGTTTTTAAATTTTCAATCTCTTCCACCTGGCGCATGCATACGGCGGAAACTTCCTGCAACTGCGTTTCCAGCTTGCTGACTTTCTGCTGGTACTGAGTTTTCACGGAAACCATGCGGCCTTCAAAATCAAATGATTTGAAACCTTCCTCCGCTTTGGCCAGCTGTTCCCGCAGGGATAAAATTTCTTTGGCCTGTTCGGCGGATTTTTTGAGCGCGGTTATTTTTTCTTCCTGCACGCGTTTAAATTCTTTTTCCAGCGCGGCGTTGACGGCTTTCAGGCGGGAAGTTTTTTCTTTAAGCCCTTCTATAAAACGCTCTTTTTCCTCGCTTTCGATTTTGTGTTTCGTTAACTCCGCTTTTTGGGCCGCTATGGTCTGGTTTTGCAGAGATATTTCTTCCCTCTGCCCGTCGACAACGGCTTGCTTTGAGGAAAGTTCCCCGACCTGTTTTATTTCCGCTTCCTGGCGCATGGTAAGTTCCCGCTCGTGCCGGACGGCTATGTCCTGCCGGGCGGCAAGTTCCATGGCCTGTTTTTCAATAACGGTTTGTTTAAGCGTAAGTTCGTCCCTGGTCCTGCTGAGTTCGGCCGCGTACTTTTGCGCTTCCTGCCGCGCCTTAAAAAGTTCTTCCTGGCCGATTTTGGAAGCCTGGTCTATCGGCGCGCCGTAGTAATAACCCTGGCCGTAAACTTCCGTCTGCGGCATGAAAGCGGCGCGCTGCGGGACGGACTGCGCGCGGTTTAACCGGTCAACGCTGTCCCTAAGATTGGCTATGGTTAAGGCGATATTGTCGTAAAACGCGTCCCGCCCGGAATTATTCTGGTTTTTGGCTGCGTCGGATTCTGTTTTGGTTTTGGCGAGTTCCGTGAGCAAAAATTCTTTTTCGCGGAGAGAGTTTTCAAACTTTTTCTCAAGCTCGGCTATTTTTTCCTCAAGCTTTTTGAAAGAGCGCTCTTTTTCGCCGTTTTTCGGCGAAGAGGCGCGGTCCTGCGCGTCCAGCGCGGTGTGAAAATTCATCTTGCCGGAGGTAAAAGCCCGCTCAAGTTCGGAATTTTCCTTCTCAAACTGGTCTAAAAACTGTGAAATGTCAGACGGCAGGTTTTCATTGCTTTCCATATCCATATTACTCCCCCGGTATATATGTATACATTAAACCTAAATAGAGGTGCTATGTCAATGCCGTTTTTCCTGCCGCGAAGGGCCTATCTCATGGGGTAATAGCGCCAGCCGCCTTCAACGTCGCCCAGATAATTGGTATTGCCGGTAAGAAGTTGGCACGTTTGTATGCCCGCCGCGTCGGCCTCGGCCGCGCCGCAGGTTATTTGGCCGCTGTCTAAAATAACGCTCATCCACACATATGTGTTGGGGAATGTGAACAGTATTTCAGTGTGCGGACGCGTGGCCTGGTGGACAATTCTCATACTCGTAAAATATTTCAGCGCGCCGATGTCTATGTCAAGCTGGCTTATGTCCGCGGCATAATCGCCTGTCATAAGTTTGTATCTCTGCTGCGCTTCCGCCACGGCTTTGGCCGTGGGGATGCCTTCGGTCCATTTGGCTTTCATTACGGCTTTGTTGTACTGCGGCAAGGCCACGGCGGCAAGTATCCCTATAATCAAAACTACGACAAGCAGTTCTATGAGCGTAAAACCTTTTTGCATAAAAATACTCCCTGTTTTTTCTAAAATTTTAGAATTTTTTACGCAAAATAATGCCTGTACGCGCAAAATTAAATACGTAAGCCGCAAAAATCTAATAAATTATAATTAGATTTTTGCGGCTTTTAATAAAAAACAGCGGCCTTTATTTATGCTTAACCGGATGTTTGATTATCTTTTCCGTTTCCCCCGCAAGATAGAATGAGCCTGTGACGAGCACCGCTTTGCCAAATGCGCCGGAAAGGGCTTGTTTTATGAGTTCCTCCGCCGGACGGGCGTTTGGGAAAACCGCGGCGCGCGGGTTGTCCAGCTTGGCGAAAATTATTTTTTTGAAACGCGCGCGCAGGATTTGCAGCATTTTTGTGTAATCTTTGTCCCGCATCGCGGCAAAAATTACCGCGGGATTATAGTTTGTCAGATTGATATTTTCAACCACGCTTTGCACGGCAGCCGGATTGTGCGCGCCGTCTATAATCAGCGTGGTTTTCGGCGTTTTAACTATTTCAAATCTGGCGTGTATGCGCGCGGTTTTAAGGCCTTTTTTGACTACCGCGGATCTTATGTTTAAAAGGCTCGCGGCTTGCGCGCACACGGCGGCGTTTATTGGCTGTTTTGCGCCGCAAATGCCGCTTTCGTACTTCTCATTTCCGATTTTAAACCTCATCAAATTTTTGTTTTGCAGAAAGCGGATATTTTGCGGCTTTGCGGCAAAATAAAGCGGCGCTTTTGCCGCGCGCGCGGTTTTTTTGACAACTTCCTGCGCCGTTTTAGGCAAAACCCCGCACACGCACGGGACGCCGGGTTTTATTATTCCGGCCTTTTGCGCGGTTATTTTCGCCAGCGTGTTTCCCAAAATATCTTTGTGGTCATAACCGATTGACGTTATTATGCTTACCGACGGAGTTATTACGTTAGTAGCGTCCAGCAGGCCGCCTATGCCCGCTTCAATTACCGCAAAATCAACTTTATTTTTTTTGAAATATAAAAACGCGGCGGCGGTCACAATTTCAAAATAATTAAATTGCGCCGGCTCCGCGCGCAAAACTTTTTTAATGCAGTTTTCAAACTCGCGCGCGGAAATATTTTTGCCGTTTATCTGTATGCGCTCGCGCGGGCTGAGCAGGTGCGGCGACGTAAAAAGACCGGTTTTATACCCCGCCGCCGCCAGAATATTCGCCGTCATCACGCTGGTTGAACCCTTGCCGTTTGTACCCGCCACGTGCACCGTTTTAAAACTTTCCTGCGGGTTGCCCAATGCAAAAAGAGCGGCTTTTATTCCGTCCAGATTCCGCTCTTTTCTGCTTGTCGCGTGGCGCGCCAAAATTTTTTTATGGATACCTTCAAAGGACATATCTATTGTTTCTCGGGGTTTTCTCTTTTTATTTCCGCGCCGAGGGCGGCGAATTTTTGTTCTAAATTTTCATATCCGCGGTCTATGTGGTAAACGCGGTCAATAACGCTTTCGCCCGTCGCGCACAGCGCGGCTATGACGAGCGCTACTCCTCCGCGCAAATCCGACGCCATCACGTGCGCGCCGGTAAGCGGCTTGCCGCCTTTTATTTTAGCCATGGTTTTTTCTATGTTAATATCCGCGCCCATGCGCGTAAGTTCCGGCGCGTGCATGTAGCGGTTTTCAAAAATGTCCTCGGTAATGTCGCTCGCGCCAGGGATTGTGCAGAGAAGCGCCATGTAAGGCGCTTGCAAATCCGTTGCAAAACCGGGATAAGGCATTGTCCGCACGCCTACGGGTTTCAACTGCACCCCTTCCTTATATTTAATATGCACGCGGCCCTGCCCGGCGGATACTTCAAAGCCGCTTTCAATAAGATTCTCAATTAAAATCTCATTGTGTGACGGTACGCAGTTTTTTATGACCACGTCCCCTCTAGTCGCCGCGGCGGCAATCATATATGTGCCCGTCTCAATTCTGTCCGCCGTAACGGCGTGGTTCATGGAGCCCAGCATTTCTTTGCCTTCAATAATTATGCGACCCTGCGCGTCAACCGTTATGTCCGCGCCCATGGATTTTAAAGCGCATATTAAATCGTCCACTTCAGGCTCTTTCGCGGCGTTTTCTATGACGGTTTTGCCCGGGATTAAAGCGGCGCACATCATAATGTTTATCGTCGCGCCGACGCTCGGGAAACGGAGCACTATTTTCGCGGGTTTTAACTCGCCCGCTTTAATCAGAATATCGCCTTTTAACGTGGTACAGACCGCGCCCATTTTCTCAAAACCCCTGAGATGTATGTCCACCGGCCGCACTCCTATGGCGCAGCCGCCGGGCAGCGGTATCTGCGCGTGTTTCAGACGGGCGAGCAGGGGGCCGGCGACCCAAAAACTGGCGCGCATTTGTTTTACCAAATCATATGAAATGCTGCCTTTGAGCGGGCCGGCTGACGTGATGACGGCGCAGTTTCCGTCATATGCCACGTTTTTGCCGAGTTCGGTAAGCAGCTTAAAAGTCGTCCTCACGTCGCGCAGGTTAGGCACGCGGTTTAAAACGCACGGCCCGTCGGTGAGCAGCGTGGCCATCAGTATGGGCAGCGACGCGTTTTTGGAGCCGCTTACCCCAACTTCCCCGCGTAATCTGACCGGGCCTTTAATTATAAATCTATCCATGTTTCCTCGCAAAAATAAAACGGTTCACGCCGGCAAAATCTTTTTCCACATTTATATTATCCCAAATATTTTTGTCAAAAATTTGTTTTATTTTTTCTTCCTGGTTTATGCCGAACTCAAGCGCGAGCAGCCCGCCGGGCTCCAAAAAATCCGGCGCGTATAAAATGATTTGGGTTATTATGTCCAGCCCGTCGGCCCCGCCGTCAAGCGCGGCGCGGGGCTCGCGCTTAATCTCCGCGCTCAAATTGTCAATTTCCGCCGACGGGACATAAGGAGGATTGGAAATTATGGCGTCAAAAGTTCCAAAAATATTTTCAAATAAATCGCCGTAAATAAACTGCACGGACAGCTTGAATTTGTCCGCGTTTTTTTGCGCGGTGAGCAGCGCGGCGGGAGAGCTGTCAACGCCGATAACTTCTGCGGCGCGGAACTTCATGGCAAGCGCGCAGGCAATCGCGCCGCTGCCTGTGCACATGTCAAGAAGGCGGCGCGGGGTTTTTAATTGTTTGATTGAACGCTCTACAAGTTCTTCCGTCTCCGGACGCGGGATTAAAACGTCCTCGTCAACAAAAAACGTGTGGCCGCAAAAATCCTGCGTTCCCGTAATATACGCAAGCGGCACGCCGGTAATGCGCAGGGCAACGGCCTTGTCATACCGTTCAATCTCTTCGCCCCGCATTTGTACGGCGGAATTAAAACTGAGCCATGTGCGCGGGCGGTTTAAGACGGCGGCCAGCAGAAATTCGGCGTTGGCCTGCGCTTCGTCAATATGCGCGGCGGCCAGTTTTTGCGCGCCGGCCTGGAGCACATTTATCAGCGTATTTTTCATATAATCATTATATAAAAGGGGGCAGTATATGAACCAGGCTTATATAAATATGCGGAATTTCTGGCTGCATGAGACCGTCGCGGACCCCAAGGCCAAATTCCCGGTTTTGGGGGAGCAGGAAATTTCAATAGCCGGCATAGAATTTTGCATGTACGACGGGAACAACGTCATCAAAAATATTTTTATAGCCGCCTCCACGTTAAAAGACGCGAGCATGTATTTTGAAAATAATTCCCCCAGCGGCCTTGGCGGCATGCTGGGGCTTCCGGACAAAGAGAATTTGCACGGCCCGCTTAATGCCATGCTTGAGGCGGCGGCCAAAATTTCCTCACGCATGTACATAGTCAAAACGCTGCCGCCGGCAAAACTTTTTTACACGACTTTTTTCGCGGTTTCTAAAAAACACCTGTACGCCAGGCAGCTGTCCAACGACGAGTGCATGCAAAAAAACGCGCCTTTCTACCGTTTTTTTATAACCGCGCAAAACATGATTTCCGCTTTCAGGGAAGCTGATGAAAAAAAATAACTGCGCGGTTATTCTGGCTTCCGGCGCGGGCCTGAGAAGCGGGCTGAAAACGCCGAAACAGTTTGCGGCTATCGCCGGACGCTCCGTTCTGGAGCGCAGCGTTGACGCGTTTGAGAAGCACGGCAAGATTGACCAAATAATTTTAGTCTGCGCGCCGGATTATCTGGATAAATGCAAAAAAATAATTTCCAAAAATAAATATAAAAAAGTAGCCGCGGTCGTGCCGGGCGGAGCGACGCGCCAGCAAAGCGCTTACGCCGGAATTTCGGCCGTAAAAAACGCTGAAAACGTTTTAATCCACGACGCCGCGCGCCCGTTTGTCACCGCGCGGATTATCACCGACTGCATAAACGCGCTCAAAAAATATAAAGCGGTTGCCACAGCGGTTCCTACGCCGGATACAATTATAGAAATTAATAAAAACATGACGGTTGACGGTATGCCGGACCGCGCAAGCCTTATGCGCTGCCAGACGCCGCAGGCTTTCAGATTTGAGACGATAAAAAAAGCGCATGAACTTGCGCTTAAAAAAAATATAGACAACGCGAGCGACGACTGCGGCCTTGTGCTGCGATTCAAACTAGCGTCCGTTTCCGTAGTGCCCGGCGACGAAAAAAATATAAAAATAACTTATCCGTCCGACATTTTGACCGCGCACAACATGTGCCGCGCTAAAAAATAACGGAACAAAATTTTATTTTTCCGTCCCGTTTTGACATTCCCGGTATTTAAACGGCGGCCTGTAATCCCAGTCAATTCCTTTCTTCTTAACTTCAGCGGGATTGCCGGCGATAAGACAGTTGGGCTCGGTAAATTTTTTGGTTGCAACCGTGCGCGCGGGCACAATGCAGTTGCGCGGCACATGCGCGTTCTTTAATAAAATAACTTCGTTTCCGAGCCAAACGTGGTCTTCCACCACGGTCTCGCCTTCGGGAATATTTATACATTCGCGCGTTTTTGCGTCAAGAACAGAATGACCGTCCATCAAAAAACTGATTTTGGACGCAAACAGGCAGTCTTTGCCTATTTTGATTTTATTCCCTATCATAAGAAAACTCAATTCGCCGAAACACTGCAGGTTTTCGCCTATTTCAAGGCGGTTCCCGCTGTCGTACTGTCCGACGACGCCCGCCATAATCCACACATTTTTCCTGATTATTACGGCGTTATCCGCCCCGCCTCTGCTGAAATTCACGTCCAGGTTCCCGCGGAAAGGCAGCTCTATTATGACGCGGCTGCGCCGCGCGCCTTCCGAGAGATGAATTTTCAGACTGAACCCGCGCGAAAGTTTTTTGTATTCCCGGTCTTTGGTTTTCCTTCCCGTTATTTCAAAATCATGCCCCGCGCCTTCCTCGTCAATTATCGTCAGAATATTATCGGGTTTACCGCCGGCGCGTACGGCCGCCGCAACCTCGGGATATTTTTCAAGGACTTTTTTGAACGCCGCGTTGTTAGGACGGTCCGGCCGCGAATTTATCCGCGCCCATAATCCGAATTTCTGCGCTTCGCCGATAAAATTTTTGTCTATGCTGTATCCAAAGCCGCCTCTTGTGGCGGATATTTTTGTTCCGTTTCTGACCGCCATCGCCCAAAACCATATGTCGTCATTATTCGGCGTAAGTTTTGTAAAAATATCAGCCCGCAAAGTTTCCGCGGGCAAAGATTTCGGCGGATACAGCACGCCGCCCACGCCGTTGAAAAAGTTGTTATACCCGCGCGGGAACCTGCGCTTGAAAAATTTCCTTTTTTCCGTGGAATCCCATTTCTCATGCGGCAGGTCCAAATCAATCAGGTTCATTCTGTTCGTGCAAATGTCCCGCGGATACTTTTTGTGCGTCCGCAGCAAAGTACGTACAAGGTGTTTGGGATAATTCACGTCGTCGTCAACGGTTATTATAACGTCGTCCGGGAAATCCGTAAGCGCGTAAAACAATTTATTATAAGGTTTAAAATTTTCTTTAACCCAGCGGATTTCAAAGACGGGGTTTTTAGCCAAATCCGTCAATTCCTGCGGCAGATTTTTGTCCGGAAATTCCGGCTCAGTCAGATACAGGACAACTTTGTCCGGCCGCGCGCTTTGCGCCAGAATTGATTTGATTACGCGCGGAACGACGTTTATCCTCGCCGGGAATGTGGTAAGCGATATTACGACTTTTTCGCCGTATAAATTTTCCATTATGGAGTCCTTTTTAAATATAAATTAAAATCCGTGTGATTTACGTTTCCCCGTGGACGGCAGTTCCCAAATCGCGCGGACAGCGTTCCTGTCCAGTTCCACATTATCAGGGTGGCGCAGGTGCCGCCAGTTTATCGAGCAGCGTCGTGAAAGCAGTCCGGGGTCGCGACTTTTCCAATCCAAAAAATTAAAGGAATAATGCGCGCCGGACATGCCGATGTTCGTGCATAAATTGCGCGCGGGCGATATGCAGAGTCCGCGCCCTTTTGCTATCGCGAAAAACCAGCGCCACGCCCAGGTGCTTGAACTTTGTTTGACGCCTGAGAGCTGCGCGTGAAACCGGTTTAAAATGCCTTTGTCTTCAGTCAGCCAGTCTAAATTATTCACGTCGTAATCTGAAATGTCAAAGCGGAAGTTCGGCAAAAATCTGTCCGCCCATGACGCCCAGCCCCAGCAATGCATTCTGTTCGTAAAAAAATAATCGGAATTAACTGGCGCCTTAACCCAGTTGTTCGGCCTAAATCCCCCTATATGCCACACGCGTTTATCGCTTCGGTATTTGTCTAACATTTCCAGCGCCCACGGAAAAAACGACGGGTCGGGAATGACGTCGTCTTCCAAAACAATTCCCTCGGGCTCACACTTGAAAAACCAGTCAAGCCCTCCCGCGATGTTCTGCCCGCAGCCGAGGTTTTTCTCCATAAAGCGCGTCTGGATTTTGCATTCCCAATTTATATTATCCAAGACGTATTTCCGGACGCGTTCCACGGTCTTGTCTTCTCCGCGCTTATTTTCGCGCGGTCCGTCGGCAAGGATATACATCTTAGCCGGGCGCACGCTTTTCAAAACCGCCAAAGATG
>Ga0209629_10001011_pt1 | contig 16809 bp, 8 predicted proteins | sample TergutCu122P5_FD_187286 | JGI IMG/M metagenome (GOLD analysis project Ga0209629, IMG submission 187286) | Cubitermes ugandensis P5 segment gut microbial communities from Kakamega Forest, Kenya - Cu122 P5 (SPAdes) (version 2) | ecosystem: Host-associated > Arthropoda: Insects > Digestive system >...
TATGCGAGATATTTGCTCACTAGGTCGGGACCTGTTGGCTAAGGTGATAATTTATCCTGGATTTTTTAGGACTGCCCCCGAAATAAGACTTGTGTCTCGGACTAATTTCTTCTCCGATTTTGCCCCCTTTTTTATTTTTCCGATTTTGTTCCGACTTCAGTACAATATTCTTTGGAATGGAGACTTTCTTGGATCTTGTTAGCGACTTTCACAAAGAAGAGATGACGTCAGTGCTGCACGTGGAGCAGTAAGCAATAACGATGTATGTAAAAACGTGACTGTAACATGTGTATCATCGTAATTGTTATTTAAATGCTGTCTCCATCCCTTAATAAGCCAAGGAAAAAATTGTCACTTTACTGTTGGCATCTCAAGGAAAACGTTGCAGGGTGATGTTAGTATAGACAGGCTTCTGAGGACGCGAATGTTTGTGAAAGTTTTTGTCTTTTGTGTGATCACACTCTTTAAGAATTTAGTGAAGTAGGGTGATCATATTTGGTTAAGGGTCTTGAAACTCACCACTTGGCTTAAGTGCAAGGGCAGAACTGAACTTCCAGAAATAGTATTTGATGGCTGTCAGGATGGGTCTTACGTCCAGTCTTGTGTAAAGTAGCGCTTGCACGTTCGGTGTATTTAACCACATAACGTTATTTGACGTGATTTCAACTGAAATTTGGTATGACGTAGGGTAAAGCTGCACGCTTTAGTGGCTTACAGCTATAATGGAGCCATTTGTCTTTAACTGTTAAAACTAAACGTGAGTTGTATACCTTATTCATCGATAATATGAGTGTCGTGCGGAGAAATATGATAGTTCAATAAATCGGCTAAATTCGGTCTGTGTGTCTCTAACCAGCCAGTTATACTACTCGTTTCTGCAGTTAGAGGATGCGTTTGTACTGCTTCGTTCTAGAATATTTTGTGTTGTGGCATTTGGAAGGTCAGGATATTCCCAATTAGTTTTTCAGTTCAAAGTTTTCATGGCGACACATTGATAACGTTGATATGTTGTGGGCTTTATTACACCGTGTGGAAGTGCGCAGTTTTGACGACGCTTCATTGGAACATGCTGCTTCCATCTTGAGAGTTTAAGATGTTTGATACATCCGCCATGCACTGTTCCATTGACATGAATCAGTCACTATCATTTTCCTCCCTCGCGAATCACGCTGGAATGAGAGACGCCATATTCTCGTCCTGCAACTTCCGACCTGAAGATGGAAGCAGCATTTTCTCCAAAGCATCGGCAACACGTCCACTTTCATTCGCTGCAGTAACCACAGAACAGGATTAGTACTACACTGTATGAAAGTTCTGTGTAGCATTTAGCTCTGTCAGCTTTAACGATGTCATTCGTATTTCTGATGACTAACCAATTAAATCAGAATTCAAGATCGGACCATTGAAATTATGACTGTAATGCGCAGAATTCGAGTTCAGTTGCTGCTGGAATTACACATCCCCCATTCATAACCCGAAACAAATTAAATACACACGTTTTGAATTCCTGAATGATAAACGAATGCGACTCTCGTATTGCCCAAGTAATATTTTCCGAGATAAGTAACGGAGTTTGTGATTGTAATCACGTGACTTGTTTGTGAAGTCAGATGATTGTGCACCGCCTGTGTCTTAATTATTCTGCCCACGTAACATCATTTAAAATTAACAAAATGCGCAGCGCGGTCTTTGAGAAGCTGATAATAGCTACTCAAGTTAGGAACTTCAACATTTCTGAGCCCAAATGATCAGTACCGCGTCACATGAGTCCACTACCGCATTCTGTTCTGAGGCACTTGAGCTCAGTCCAAACCGTCAGCCGTATTTGTTAATATAGTCGTTCCGTATACGATTTGGTCTAACAAATCTTCTCTTTCCGTCATGTTTTTTATTGCAATTCGAACCAAAATATGCACGAAATTTTATTAAAACAAGACAGGCAATGTGCGTGTAACGAAACATTGAGGCACATTCCTGCAACCATTGTTGCAGTGGAAAAGCAATGAGTATTACACAACCTGAGTGTGTGTTTTTGTAGCCATAGGTATCCAGCATGCAATGCGCATGCGCCATATTGTCATTTGTGGCCTGCCCCGCTCTGCAGTTTTTTTCAAATTATCTCATAAAAGGCATGATTATCGAAAAAAAAATTACTGAACGCAAAATGTGTGTTTTGATTTTATCTACAACATTTGTCTGAAACATTTCTCATTCTGAGAAGAAATGAGCGAGATACGATAAAAAATGTGTACTGGTCTTCATGTAAAGTGCCGTTTATTCTTGTCCGATTTTAATTAAACTTGCGTTTTCTCGACAGATTTTTCGAAACATCCACAGATGTCAAATTCCATGAAAATCCGTCCAGTGGGAGCCGAGTTCCATGAGGACGGGCCGACAGACATGACAAAGCTAAGAGTCGCGTTTCGCAATTTTGCAAACGCACATAATTATGGTAAAATTATACAAATGCTTCACATTTTCATTTCCAGCATGTAGCAGCAGAACTGCCGGAACAGCTGTTCTTGTGCAATTGTGTGCTCCTTGATGATGGGCCAGTAAGGGCCGAAACATGTAGGAGTTGGTGTTTTATAATATTACTGAAATTTTAATAAAATTGTGTGCATTTGTTGGCTTGAAATGTAAGAACTGAATTATAAGGCACGGAATTGAGAATGGTATTTTTTTTTATTACAAGTCTGTGTGCAGTTTTAATGTCAGCCTTGCGATATAAAAGTCTTGCCCATTCCCGGCTCCTTTGTTTCATTATTCTAATTGTATTGGGTGAATAAAGCTATGTGTATTCAAACTGTTATTTTTTGGCAAACGTTTAATGCATAAAGCGATCACACTGCGCCGCTGTAAAATGATTTCGGCCGAAGAAGCGCTACATGGAATAAAAGTTATATCGTGGCTCAAAATCAATGCACTCACATCGTGACCTGAACCAGTGAGTTCCGGAAGACCGCACAGACATTCTGATCACGTGGTCGTTGCAGCGAGGTGTGGCCTCCATCAGTCACTGGGCACAACACGCCACCTTCTGTCCCAGTGACTGATTTCAAGATCTCTTGTTGACATATTCATGTCAGAACGCATTTAATCTACTGCGTTGAATTACCTTTTAAGTAAAGGCTTAAAAGTTGCTCAGTTAATTTATGTTTTATAGCAGTGACGTGTTTTAATGCTTCTGACATTCGCGCTTAATTTACTGTAATTAATGGCGCCTGATTGCTCCAACAGCAGCCTTCGTACTTCGCAAGGCAGTTTCCCGTTGCTGCCGTAAATTATATAGTCTGCAGTTCTTCTAAAGTGATAATAAGAAAATTAATATTTATGTGAAATATGTCTGTCCCAATTACAACAGGGTGTAAAAAATAAAAGCTCTTTCCTAAAACATCTTACTTAAAGCATACTTAAAAATGTACAGGAAACAAAGTACCCTCAGTAACAAGTCCAATCGGTTAATGTTTAATCGTTGCGTATTGTTTTAATCATATGAAACACATAAGTGCACTGTGTATGCAAAATGCTGATGGTACGTATTGCAGAAACTACGTTTTAATGGTTAAGGAGAAAGTAAACTGTGCTTAACAAAGGAATGTTGTGCACGTAGCAGTATTTCAGTTCGGTCGCTAAACGTGCCACATGCAGGCTGTGACATCGCGTTCGTCTTTTATTATTTAGCGTCGTCTTGCCGCATATTGTTCATTTAACGGTTTCCGAGAAAGGAAATTGCAGTACACATTGTTCCTTTTATGCACTATGGAATAACTGTTCATAGTCACGTACTTCTATATAGCGTTCTTTGGAGCTATAGGGCAAACGGCTCCAATTTCGTGATATAACTTCGTGGCACGACACTTTACCGTATGAATTCAAGTTTAAATGTAAATGCTTTTTGGTTCAGATATCTACAAATTTCCGGCTTCCGGCTTTGCTTGAGCTTAAAGCCATTCATCCGCCGCTGCTTTTGGTGCTTGAGGATGATGTCAGAAGCGGTTCCCCTAAACTTCTGTTGTTCTGGATACGCTGATCAACTTGTTTTTCGACATGTGTTTCCGTCAGTGACTCACCAGAACACCATAACACCTTACAGCGCTATTTTATATCCTTCCAACCATCCGTAGAATATCTTTTGGTTCACGCATGTACCGGCATACGAAATTCTGCCGTCAGTGTCACTTGTTTTCACACCGTCTGAACACAAAATTCGGACCACGACCGCTGTAGTTCTTTGGTACACTCTATCTGTGTATTATTGGTCAAAATTCCATGAAAACCAACTTGTGTAAATATGGGAAATTTAATGTTTATATCCAATGGCAGATCGATGTTTGATTTAGTGCAGTCTAATTATGTTCAGAGAGCTGTATTTATACTAATCACTCGTAAGGGAAATACTTTCGGATTTGCCCTCGAATCTGCCTCTCTCTTACTGCTGCTGTCTAGCGACTGAATTTCTTACGCGTCCGTAACGAAATTTGCAGTGGTCTAGTGTATGAGAAAACACTAGGACATGAGTATTGTTAGTCTTATTCCAGACAACTCCCGTTTACTGAGACCTGATGTGAGCTGTACCTTCCTCGCGCATATTCAAATTTCACGAGTACCATAACGAATTCTTAAAAACTTCTATTTTCCCAAGACCCATTTATGCAGTAAAAACGAACGCTAAATTTCAGGTTATTCAAAATGCCTTCCAACTAAAAGATGCGAAATGATTTGTAAAAGATGCAGCCTAAGCCCATGAAGTAGCCACTTTAGCCAATTTACGTCGTACAATGCAAGATCACAAAAAATGTTACCTTAAATTGCCGATAGGTAGCAGCAAAATACCTGTTTACTCACTGATAACTCTTATGTAAAAAATGCGGTTGATTCAGCGTGGTTTTCAGTCACTCACAGAAAACTCTTTACTTTCAGTGTCTGACAGATGGCGTTAATTATCAGATGATCTGGACGTGTACAGACTTTCACCTATAGGAGACTTGCCTTTAAATTTTCAACGGGCATTTTTTCAAAAGCATTCATTCATTCATTCTGCAGTCTATCGTACGACAGGACCATAAACCTTTCCAAAGCTAATTCTAAGTAGAGTGCGATCTAGTGCTTCCTCTTTCAATTTACAGTTTTCCCCCGTTTCCTTAAGGTCTTACAGTAGCTGCTTACCTCTTCGTCTTCGTCTTTCCGTCACTTATCTCCTTCCCTATACCTTTCCTTCAACAACGTGTTTTAGAACGCAGTAACAACACTTTGAAATATATCAGGCACAAGTTTCTTTGCCTATTTGTACAGGTATTTTATCCAGTGTCTGAGCACAGAGTTCACCCAAAGAAGATGGAGCTAAAGTTAACGGGAGCAAGCTCTTGCAGCTGTAAAAAACGGTGAAATGAGTTGCAAGAAGGCAAGTAATTTTTTTCATTAATTCAAGAATGGCATTACGAAGAATAGTAACCAACAGGAATACAGAGCTCTCGAAGATGGGGAGTTCCCTTACGCGAAACACCTGGTTTTCTGCCTGAACAGCGGGAGGAATCAGTGAAATCCGCACTGAAGATCCTGAGTATGTCTTTGGCTTGACAATTAATGACGTCCGACTTCTTGCTTCTGAACTAACCAATAGAACCAAAACCAAGTATTTATTCAACACAGCTACGGCTTTTCCTGGTGAGAGCAGGTTGCATGTTTTCAGAAAATTCCATCCCAAATTATGTAGGCTTGTTAAGCAGCCTGTACTTCTAGAGCTCAGTCCTTCGACTTACCAAATGTGGTCTGCTTTGGTTGTTGAGGAGTGCCATAAATGATGTACCGATTTGTAATAGTTCTGAAGTGGATAGTAATTGTTGACAGAAAGAAAGTAGAATTCTTTGCGAAAAAAGATATAAGCAATTATGGGCCGTTAAGTTGGCAGAACATGGTGTTTTTCAGCTGTGGTGATTTGCGTTCTGCAGGAGGCAATTTTCCCACCGATTATTATTTTTAATCTACGAAAAATGAAGGCAGAACTGCAGATGGTTCTCTAGCAGGAACAATGTTTTCACTGAACCAGTCAGGATGGAGGCAACTAGACACTTGTAGATTTAAGATTTTCTGCGTAATGTCAAGCTGATGATCCTGTGATGGTCACGTGACACACACCAAGAACTTGGCCGTAATTACGTTGCGAGGGTGGAAACGTAACTTTACTTACCAAACTTTCTGATTGGAGCAGTACCTACACTTAAAATCTGTGGATGTCTCATTCATATTCCGTCTAGAAAAATTGTGTGTTTGCTGCAGTGACGTAGACGAATTTCACGTAAGAAAGATATATTGAAAGGAAGTCTGAAGGAGCGTTACCCCATCAACAACAGTTTGTGATTTCAGCAAATACGGAATTTTCTTATGCATTCAGATGTTTTACAAGAAGCACATTTTGCTTCTCTTATGCCTAACGACAAATCGTCTTGCTTAGAGTCTTAAGCGGCAGCCAACGCATCCTAAAGGAAGGGTCATCAACATCCTTCGAAACTGCACGAGCCCAGTATCACTGAGAGTCCTACCCGATGTAGCAAACACATTTTTTCTTTTCACAATCAGCTCTGAAGATACAGCCTTGTAGTTTAGACACTGTTGTGCGCGTGCAGAAGAGAGACAAAGAATCGGCTACAATTTTGACAAAAGAAACCATACAAGAAACATTTAAGTGTAATTAGTGTTCTGAAGGCCTCTTCTAAATTAATATCCCGAATGTTGAAATAAATAAACGCGTTTCTGTTCATTTTCAGTTCGTACTTTCCCATTATCCTTTGATAAGGTGATAACCGTGCATGACCTTGAAATGTGTCTGTTTTAAAGAAATGTAGCTGCAGAAAAGTGGTTCAAAAATTAATATTAATAAGAAATAAACTAACTTCACGTTTACAGAATTTCAGGTGTGGCGCTTGTGTAACAAATAAGTAGCGTCCATTTCTTTTTTCAATTGAACACCGTTCCCAAATTCTCCTAACATTACGTTGCGTGTGTTCTTTCATCTCGAAAGAGGAGTAAAGAACGATCAGCGTCCGAACTGAGTACGACCCGTTAGATTTTATGAGTTTAAGGATTCAAGCCGCCTTGAGCAAAGTAGCGTAAATGCTATATAGGGTGTTTTTTTTTCTCGCTTGACCTATTAGCGTCGGTCCATCGCTCTGCCCGGCGCTGTGCCAGCATTGCGCCGTAAGCGACGTGCCTGGAAGTTTTAACAGTCAATGACGGGAACTAAACGAAATATTGCAGTGATATTAACCTTTAGAAAGTCTCATAAAAACTCTTCTACCGTCGGGCCGGTGCTTAGCGGTCAAGTGGGGGGACCCTATAATTTCTCATTGCCGTTCTTCACGATCTCATTCCTCAACCCAGGCGTAATTCGTAACAAAGTGTGAGCGGACGGATAGAGGTGAGGGGTGCTGATAAGTCCTTAGCCCGACATACTTCCCGATGTCGTAAGACGGAATCAATAGTGTCGTTGGAAAGAGGGGTCTGTTCATGTGCCGAATTGCAAGTCTTTTCTTGTTACAGAGGCTGAAAGGAAACATGTCAGGCGACGCGCGCGATTTCAACAACATCGAGACGCGAGCTGTCATAAAGTTTTTTTTCCCCCTGCAAGGCAAGGCGCCGAAGGAAATTCACGCCATTCTGCAAGAAACATTTGGGGAACATGCACCATCGTATGCCACCGTCAAAAACTGTGTGGCCCAGTTTAAACGTAGTGATTGTTCCACTTGTGATGCGCCTCGTCCTGGACGAACCAAAACAGTGACCACCCCGGAGATTATTGATCAAATTTACGAGCTAATCTTGGAAGACCGCCGGGTTTCGGCTAAATCAATAGCTGAGCAATTGAGCATCTCACTTAAGCGGGTTGGGTCCATCATTCATGAAGATTGAACATGCGGAAGTTCTCCGCGAAGTGGGTCCCGAAATGCCTGAAAGCGGCTCAAAATTGTAAACGGTTTCAGTCGTCTGAGCAACATTTGGAATTTTTTCGGCGCGATCCAAATCATTTCCTGTCGGGAGCGACTGGTAACCATGTACGAAACCTTTTTATATCACTATGAACCGCAGACAAAGCAACAATGAATGGATTGGCGGCATAGAGGCTCACCCCGCCCCAAAAAATTCCGACTGCAAAAATCCCCTGGAAAAGTTCTCGCCTCGATTTTTTGGGATCAAGACGGAATCCTCCTCAATGATTTTCTTCCAAAGGACTAAACTATCAACGCGGAGTATTACTGCTGGTGTATTTGAAGGGCATTTTGAAGGAAAAACGCCGCGTGAATTTCACCAAGGGGGTATTGTTCTTGCATGACAATGCCGGGGCTCACCGGGCACTTGCAAACCGGAAGAAACTGGCCTACCTGGGCTTCCAGTGTCTTGATCACCCACCATATTCTCCGGATCTGGCCCCGTCGGACTAACACTTGTTCCCTGGACTGAAAAAAACTACTGAAAGTTCGCCATTTTTCGTCCACCGCGGAGGTCATTCCTGCCGCGGAGACCTGGTTGGACGGACAACCTTCCGAATTTTTTTTTGAGTGGCTTGCAAAGTTAGAGCAACGGGCTAAGAAGTGTATTGAGCTTGGTGGGGATTATGTTGAATAAATCCCGAGTTTGGTCACTGTAGCTTGTTCCCTTCCTGATCGGGCTAAGGACTTATCAGCACCCCTCGTATTTTTACCTTGTGGCCTTGGGACGTTTGAGGTTCCCACAGCGGTGCTGCTGAAGATTCAGTCTGCCGAGAAGTTACGCTATGTCGTTGGGTATTTATGTTCCTTCTTTTGGAAGGATAACTTCAGGGTCAAGCAGTCCAAGAGAATTCACTCTATTTGGACTGCATGGCCTGATGATAAAGGCACTGCCATTTTTCGAAGAGTCGAGTTTTGTTTACCCAAACAGTGGAACATCACACAAGACTTGAATCTTTAAATGTCATGTTGTTTACTTCTTCTACCTTTTTCATTATTAATCTACTTTAGAGACAGGCTGAAATGTTTACCCATAGTTTGTTAGAACATTGTATCTGTACGCTCTGTTGCATAAACATAATGCATTTCATTGGTTGTTCTATTTTTCAGATGCCAGTCAGTATGCGCATTATGTGTTCAACACTATCAAACACAACCAGACGGGTAAAATAAGCTTTGAGGTAAGTGACCAGTCTTTCTATCACGCATTGGAAGTATCGACGCACTTTTCGCTTCTTTGTTATTGTGAAAATTTATGAAGCACATAACACCAGAACACATTAAACTTTTAGTTGTGGAAACTGACGGGAAGACATCATTTGGAAGAGTTAGATGTTGATGGAAATATAATATTTAATTGTATGTCAAGCAGAGGGGTTAAGGGTATGCAGTGGATTCGTAAGGCTGGAACAGGGGCCAGTGGCGGGCTGTTGTGAAGACGGGAGTGAACATTCGAGTTTCATAAAAGGTGGAGAATGTTTTGTCTAGCTAAACGATTGGTAGCTTCTAGATCTTCTCAGTGGATTTTTTCTGCTATACAAGTATAGTGGAACTAGACGCTGTTGTGTGCATCTGGGACTCTTTTATCCTTCAGCAGACACAGTTATAAATACCTTCGTATGGTTATGTCTAGTAGGTTCGGAATTTGTGCTTCTGTAGTTGGTTGAGTGTGTTCCTTGTAGTGGATAATGTGTTCGGCGGAGTGGCTGATTATGGAGTTGTATAGTAAAGCGGTTAAATCTGAAAGCTGAACCACATGTTATGAAAATCGTACTATACCTGTGTAGCTCTGAAATTCGTTTAAAACCAGACGTTTAACAAGAACAGAACAATTTTTAATACGCGTGATAAAGTTTAATTACGTATTTTCAAGTTTTAATGCCTTAGTCCGCATTACTTTGGCGATAACTAATTCACTGAGTAGCTTTTGCAACATGGGGGACGGTGGTGCTAGGAAAACGGCTAGTCGCCCAACTACTTACGAAGTTTGCCGCCCGCAGTACACACCACCTGTGCATTGTCGTGCTCGCCGGAGCCTGTTACTCTATTCTAAAGTGTCCCAGAGGAATCCAGTCAGTGCAGGGTCTTCCAAAAATATTGCCTTGATTTGACCCCGTGTCTTTAAAACGTATTTTAATATTATATTCCCATATAGGCGTAACCTTAAGTGCCTCAATTCGCGTCCTTACACCAAGTTGTACGACCAGAGTGTTGTATCTATTTCGCATTGTCCATTAATGTCACCATTTCAATTCCATTCTCTTTTATTGGATCTCCTAAATAATTTATGTGCTGAGAAGTACAAATCCTGCAGCGTCACATTGTGCAAATTTATCCATCCTCCTCTTACTTCCTCCCTTTTTTTTGTCTCAACATTCTATTCAATGGTCCATTCTCAGACTCGTTTAATGGGGCACTTAAACGCTTTGTGACAGTAGTTGATTCAATATAGCAGGGTGATTTGGACATTTTTGTTGCAGGTATATTTGATACACACTTGTTTTGCTCATTTCTTCGCGTAGTTTGTAGTTACTAAATTGCGTACCTTAATAAATGGCGACAACATTTTGAAAAGCTAAGAAAACCAGCTAGTAAACAAAGAGCGATCATTAATCCAGCGCTTTGCACGAGCAACAACACTTCTAGCGCTTGGCGTGGGAGGGTGCAATGACAGTGACAGCCGACCACTTCTGCCATTGTCTGATCTTCAGTGGGTGTTGATCTCGTCTAAAAACGAATTGAAAATACAAGGAGGAAAAAAAAAGTAACTTCACGGGAGACAAAAATTTATTTGCCTCTTTCCTGGGAATGCTGACTTGGTCAGACAGCGATCCTCTGACGTGACGCCCTGCAGTCTGGTAGATTGTTATCAACGTTTTGGAGGGACTGTTTGTTCCACTCTCCAGGGTTGACGCTAACGTAGAGGCGTTGTGTTACTTCGAAACTTGACACCTACCAAACGGCACAGTGTCGTAAATTCAGGAGGTCACGGTTTGAAAGCACATAGTTCAGGCCACATCAAGGTTTAATTTCATATTTCTTTTGATGTGAACCAGTAGAACTAAACAAGTAATTCAAATATTACACGGTACACCGGTCAATGTAGTTGTAACTTTTAGCCCTTCGGTATATCTAGATTCGGAATTAATCAGCAAGTTGGTTCAACCGGTTTTCGGGAGCTGCCGAGTTCGTCGTGTCTGCCTGTGACACCCGCTAGTCTGCTTTATTGTCATTCCTCAGTAAGTCCACGACCATTTTCTTCCGCATCCTTTTCCATTCATTGTCCATCAGCCTTTATACCATTCGTGCTCAGTATTCGGGATACTGACAGCATCGTTAAATAAACAACTGTAAATAAAATTAATTAGTGGCAAATACGAATACTTGGACCTTGGTAGGGCCCATAGGATGAATGATCGCCTCATCGAAAGGCCTGTACAATAGAAAAAAAGACACAATGCGGACAGAAACCCTTTCCTGATTGGTGTTCCGTCCGTTATACCTGTCGGCCAGTAAGGTATCATTACGCAATCAAAATAAAGTTTGTTACTGACAATGTGTATGCACGAAATAAAATTAGTTGCTGCGACGTGGGTCAGTTCTGTTTGCCTCTAACTCAGGTTCTTTTCGGTTTATAATTCAGTATCGTGTATTTTCTTACAGATCATCGATATTTAGTTTGTCGTCACTTCTCCTCCAACACTTAGTAGGCTAAATCCAGCTACTGGTCTTTAGAACTCCATTTCAGCTGACTAGATCCATCCGAATTATTTCCAGTGTACAGGATTTGCCTCTGCAAAATCCGTTCAATAATTTATTTTCGCTTCAGGCAAAAGTCAACCGTAGTGTGTACGGTAGGACAGCACACGGTCTAGGTAGTTCAGTTGACAGCACCCAGCACCCAGCACCACCTTGTAATTTGTGACGTACTGTCTCAACACCAACGCAAGCCGTTACCGGGCTGAACAAAATCTTAATGGCTTGTTTAATCATTCAATTAATTGTACCATCAGTTGGAGAGGGCATGTGCACTTCGCGTATTTCATGGCAGCATCAGTTGAAAAAGTACGTATCCTTTACATTGTTTGTGGAACCAAAAGTTTGGAGAACGGGCCATACAGTACATAATTTGACATGTTCCATGTTCCGTGCATTAATCAGATGTATAACATTTTTAACAAGACCAACAAATGCATATGGGTGTATGAATGTAATTTGTGTATCCTATGCATAATTCTTGGAACCAAAACTAGGAGAATGGGCTTGTCCATACATAATTCATGGAACCAGAAGCTGAAGATGGGACGTGTTCGTACATAAGTAAATAACTCACGTAACACCAACAACTGCACTATTCTATAATTTATGCTACAGTATTTTACATAGCTCCTACATGTTAAGGCCTTATTATCTCTGCATCTTCAGCGAGCTGACACCATTATTTCTTTGAAACATAGAGCAATAAAATTGGCCAAAATAAACATAGCTATGTTGTGGTATTATTAGTTCAGAAATTTACAGATTTTGGTTAAAATTATGTCCATAAATGTAATGTAATATAATGTTGGTGAAACAGTAATAATATGGTTCATTTTTAAAATGGTTAAAAACTAGACATGTGTATGCTGTAATTATTCTTTGTTTTCAAGCATCTATTCTTCCTTGATACAAATGGATTCCTTCCTTCTATGGCGTGTGTGGGGAGATTGTATCCATACATAATTCATGGAACCAGAATTTGGAAAAGAGACGTATCCTTACATAATCCGTGGAAGCGTAAGTTGGAGAAGGCACGTATCCTTACTCAATCCGTGGAAACACATGTTGGAGAAGGGACGTATCCTTACTCAATCCGTGGAAACACATGTTGGAGAAGGGACGTATCCTTACATAATCCGTGGAAGCATACGTTGGAGAAGGGACGAATCCTTACATAATCCGTGGAAACATAAGTTGGAAGAGGGGCGTGTCCTTACATAATCCGTAGAAACATAAGTTGGAGAGGGACGTATCCTTTATATAATGTGTGAAACCAGAACTCGGAGAAGGGACGTATCCTTCGCGTAGTTGTTGGAACCAGACGTTTGAAAAACGAGATATCCTTTACGTAAAAGGTATATGTATCTTGTACTAACACTGGTAAGCAGAGCCCAAGGTTACAGTACCACAGATACAGTGGAAATATGCACACATATATAGTACACACTGTTTAGGCTTTCATGTTACCCATATGCACTAACGGAAGCACCCGTACTGAAATAATTAATTTTTTTATAATGACAATATTTTAACTCATTTAAGTCCTAGTCGTTTCCGTACGTACTGCCTTGTGTCAAGCTGAAAGTTCCAGTTTGCCCACACAGTGTGTTTATGCGTTCCGTATGGTTCCCACAAACAATCATTGTTTCCCTGTACATCATTTACAGATAAGCCTTTCCACTGGAGGGACACAATACCTTCCGTGAGGTACGCAATGTGTTTGTATGTATAATTGAGATTAATTTCGGTCTTCAAAGGGTTAAATATGGATTTCCATTAACCAGCTTCGTATTTATACCGCTGTGGCGCCATACTGTAATCTTTTTGTAATTAAACGCAACGAAACGTCGGTGTGTGGGGATCGCATTTGTATTGTAGAACCAATCGGGATGCCTAGCTACAAGTGGCGATGAGAAACTGACATTACAGTAAAAGTAGATTCTTTGTACGATACTTGTGACGATTTGTGCTTGGATACGCTGTCAATGACACAGAAGTATCATACTAACACTCGCTTAAAGTAACTGGCACCTGCGAGACCCTGAAGATGGAGGCAACACATTTGTTGAAAACAACAAAGTCCTGCCGGATGACGTGGCTTCACTCCCCACAAGACAGAAGACGAACTAGAACTTCTTTTCTGGTCACAAAACTTGAATGTTTCACATTGTCAATATCAAGGCCGTCGTTTGACTCGACCCCGATCCAGTTGCGTCCACCTGCGATCTTCGCAGTCCTGTTGCTAGGAGCTTACACTGCGATCTCTTCCCCTTCACTTCCCTGATCATAAGAGGTAACATACCCGAATTTTTAAGAAGCCCCCATGTACTTCAAGCTTCAGATTTTACTGTGTGCGCTTCATTTTCAAACACCTCAAATTTATGATCCTCTTTCGAAGCAATGAAGTTGTGAATTATAGGATTTGTATGGTTTTTAAATGTCACAGTGTTCGGCTGTGTGACACTGTAGTTTTGCAGGTACTTAACGATGTTTAGGAGGAACTGCTTCTTGCATATCTAAAGTAACAGGTGGATGCAGTAAGCTTGTCCGAAATGCCGTTGGCTGTCAACCAAAATACGCGGCTTCACAGTCGGTAACTTTTAACATTTGACACCTTGGGTCACTCATCCCATATTGTATAGAGTTACTTGTACTTTCACTTGGCTATTTTACTTACGTAGCTGTATTTCATTAATCTCGTAATCTCTGCCTTGTGTGTCCACCGTATTTACTTCGTTGCAAGACGCACTGATTGCTGCAATATGAGGACGGCTGTGTTCAGCAGCTACGGATATAGCAGCTGGATAAATGTCACACACAGAAGCTACGTCAGAACCACCTGGAATATCTTTGTCTCCTCTGGACAGCGTAACTTGCACCAGCAACATCTGTTACAAGACACCCTTCTGCCGGTAACACTCGATTCGTCGTGCTGTCTTACCCTAACGTCACGGCTCAGTAACATCCACTTTGCTTCATATCTGAGAGGTCCGTGGACCGGGACACAGGCTGTTCTGATTCTCATTTTTGTGGATTTCCTCAGTTGCTCCGGACAGCTGCGGAGATAGTACCTCAAATTGCACTACTATCCAATCCGCATCCTTTCCTACTCCTTATTAGTTGTGATCAAGTCTCGGGATCAGAATGAAGGACGAAGTCACAATATAAAAATTTATCATAGTTCCTTTGAAAGGGTGGAACAGTTCAAATATTTGGGGACTACCTTAACTTATCAAAATTTTGTTCAGGATGAAATTAAGAGCAGCTTGAAGTCAGGGAATGCTTGCTATCATTCAGTGCAGAATCTTTTGTCTTCCAGTTTAAAATCCAAAAATATAAATATTAAGATATAGAGAACTATAATTTTGCCTGTTGTTTTGTATGGGCGTGAAACTTGGTCACGCACATTGAAGGAGGAACGTAGGCTGAGGGTATTCAAGAACAGGTTGCTGAGGAGAAAATGTGGGACTAAGAAGGACGTGGTAGCAAGGAAGTGGAGAAAACTACATAACGCGAAGCTTAATGATCTGCACTACTACTACTACTACTGCTACTATCACTGCCACCACCACCACTACTAGTAGTACTACTACTTCTACTACTACTACTATTACTACTCCATGCGGCAGAGTTATTCTTGAGAAGCTAACCGGTTCTCAGCTAGTCAAGAAATTCCCCGCATTTTATGGAACCCGAAGGTTCATTACCGCATTCAAAAGTGCCCGACACCTGTCCCTATCCTGAGCCAGCTCGATCCAATCCATGCCCCACATCCCACTTCCTGAAGATCCATCTTTAATGATCTGTATTCCTCACCAAATATTATTCGGTTGATCATACCGAGAAGAATGAGATGGGCGGGATGTGTAGCACGTATGGGGAGAGGAGAGGTGTGTGCAGGGTTTTGGTGCGGAAACCTGAGGGAAAGAGACCAGTCGGAAGACCAGGCCTAGAAGGGAGGATAATATTAAGATGGATCTTCAGGAATTGGGATATGGGGCATGGACTGGATCGGTCTGGCTCAGGGTAGGGATAGGTGGCGGGTATTTGTGACTACGGTAATGAACCTTCGGGTTCCATAAAATGCGGGGAATTTCTTGGCTAGCTGAGAACCGCTTAGTTTCACAAGGACCCTGCTGCGTGGACTAAGTAAGTAAGTTCGGCACTGCGTATATTGAGATGTTGATGGCGTTGTTACAGAAACCATGAATAAATAAGAACATATTATGTATATCTTGTCTTAACCTTATGTAAGTTAAAGCTTTTCTGCAGTAGTAATTCTATAAAAAATACACCAGACCCGGATTCACGTTCAGGCCGGTCCATATGGGATTTGTGGTGGACGAAGTGGCACTAGGAAATTTTTTTCTCCATGTACTTAGGTTTTCCCCCTGTCACTGTCATGACGAACTCATACATTCACTTATCACCGATGCTCTATACCCTTAGCAGCTGGCAGCGTCGTTAAATAACTTACTTAAAAAAAACTGTAAAATTGTAACCCTCGAATTTTCGGCTCTCCCTTATAGTAGTTAAAACCGTACGTTACTATTAATTTTAAAGCACATTGGGGATGTCTAGCCTTTAAGCAAATTTTAAAATGAACACAAACCCTACCCGATAACAGCTGGTGAAATTAACCGCAGAATATGGGCCTTAATTCGAATATATTCATTATTTTCTATGAGCTAAATTTGTAACTTAATTAAAAACCATATGATAATTGCGTAAATTTTAAAATTCCTTTCGTATTAAGTGTTAGTTCCTACACGTTTCGGTCCATACAACATCAGCAAGGAACACCGTTGGAAAACGCTAATAAAAGTACAACAGTTTGTTAGTGTAAGACAGCCAATCAGTTTTAGTATGTATATTAAACGTTTAAATATATTTGGCCGGTAGTTACAAGACAGTATGTCTTTCTCTAAAAACAACTTTGTGCAAACTTGATTTTTGTTTGACCGTGCATCATCAATTAGGTAAAGTAATACAGATGAACCAACTAGATGCAACAGTGATTTATTGATCTATAAGATTAGCTCAACATGTTTCGGGCAATATTTTG
>Ga0209629_10001013_pt1 | contig 16800 bp, 15 predicted proteins | sample TergutCu122P5_FD_187286 | JGI IMG/M metagenome (GOLD analysis project Ga0209629, IMG submission 187286) | Cubitermes ugandensis P5 segment gut microbial communities from Kakamega Forest, Kenya - Cu122 P5 (SPAdes) (version 2) | ecosystem: Host-associated > Arthropoda: Insects > Digestive system...
ACGCTCACCGATTCGTCCCGGGCAAACAGGGAAAGAAATCCTCGCAATGCGCTTTATGTGCGAGCCGATAAATCGTACCTGCGAGCCGACTTGTTGCCCAAGCCAGTGATGTATGCGGGAGACTCAATCGTCGAAATTGCCTCCGACCCTGCTACTCGCCTATGTATGCAATGCCACGCGCCCAATTCCAAACATCAAGTGGGGAGCGAAGATGATTGCACCGTAACAGGCGTTCACAAGGGAATCAGTTGCATTGCTTGTCACCTCCCTCATTCGGGAGAAACCAAAGCATCATGCATTCAATGCCATCCTTCGCTGACGGATGAGCAAATCAGAGGAGTATTTGAAAAACCGCATACTTACGATAAATTGGATGAAGTTCGTATGCAAAAAATAAAACCATAAAACAATTAAATAATTTTATTATGTACAGACGAGATTTTATTAAAAATTCAGGACTGACAGTCGCAGGAATAGGATTGTCGGGATTGGGTATGCCTACTGCATTTGCGCAAGGCTCAACCAATAGTAAGAAGGATAACAGTATAGGAAATGTTTCATTAAATGAAAAATTCTACGGATGTATCTGCGGTTCGCATATAGGGTCGTCTATGGGCGCCCTTGTCGAGGGATGGTCGTATTCGGCTATCGAAGAAAAATACGGGACGCTCAACGAACTACACCCCTACGAGCATTATGACAACGGCTGGGTTCGCGATGCGGGTACGACCGAAGACGGCATCGAACGTCAAAAGTTGATGATAACTGCCATTATGCGAAAAGGCGGTCGGGTAAATGCCGAAGATGTCAGGGCTGTCTGGCGCACCGAGATAAACCCCAAGGCTCCGGGTAATGTTTCCGAACCGTTTGAGGGCGAACTGCTTGCCATGGCGAAAACAAATATGCCGGCGAGAGATATAGGCAAATACTGCGACTATTCAGGGCTTGTCAGTTTTTCACGGTCGTGTCATCCTGTGGGATTGATAAACGCCGGAGACCCTGCAACGGCTATGGAAGACGTTTTTGAAGTTGGGCAGTTATATCAGACATCCAACAGCAGAGGTTTACAATGGGCGTGCGTTACCGCAGTAGGAATTGCTTCCGCAACAAAACCGGGCGCCACCGTTGACAGCGTCATCGGTGATATATTAAAATATTGCAACTTCCGAGCAGATGTAGAGGGGCGTGAAGGCTGGTATGCAAAATGGGCAGGGGTTAATGTTGCCGAAGAGATAGAAACAGGGCTTAAACTGACGGCAAAATGTAAAGATTTCAGGGAGTTGCGAAAGGCTTTCGACAGTGTATATAACGGAGTGGGAATACCGTATGCAATGGCTTATGCGAACGAAATCGTCACAAAAGGAGTTTGCGTATTCAAATTGGTAAACGGCGACACCAAACAGGCGATTATTGCCGGAGCAAATTTCGGACGCGATACCGATTGTTTAACGGCGATTGCTGCGGGCATTTCAGGTGCGCTGACGGGAACTTCAACTATCCCCGCGAAATGGATTGCACAGGTGGATGCCGCAACAAAGAAGAATCCGTTTACAAATACGCAACGAACCATGAAAGAAAATTCGGACGGACTATATAACGCTTTCAGAAACCGCTTGAATAAAGCGAAAGAGTATTATGACAGGATGTATAACAGTTGAATTATGTACAGACGATCTTTTATTAAAAATTTAGGATTGGCAGTAGCAGGAATAGGATTGTCGAAATTGTCGGGATTGGCGATGCCTGCCGTATTTTCGCAAGACTCTGTGAAAGAAAAATTACTGTTAGATACCGATATTGGCAGTGATATTGATGACAGCTTATGTCTTGCCTATTTGTTACGCCAAAAACAATGCGAGATTTTGGGTATTACCACCGTATCGGGCGAGCCTGTTATCAAGGCGCAGTTAGCAAGCGCTTTATTAAAAGCCGCAGGCAGAGATGATATTCCCATTTATCCGGGTGTAGAACAACCGCTGCTCACTCCGCAAAAGCAACCTGTTGCAAATCAAGCTAAATACCTGCCGAAGTATCCGCATGAAACAAAATTTCCCGAAGGACAGGCAATCGAATTTATGCGCCGTACCATCCGGGAAAACCCCAATGAAGTAACGTTGCTCGGCATCGGACCTTTGACAAACATTGCGCTGCTCTTTGCAACAGATGCGGAAATACCCGCACTGTTAAAAAGGCTTGTAATTATGTGCGGCACATTTACCTACCGTTACAAAGGAGAGCCATGCCTTACGGAATGGAATGCACGTTGCGACCCTTATGCAACAGCCATAGTGTATCGTGCGCCGGTTAAAAATATTTTGTCTGTCGGATTAGATGTTACTACCGAAGTGGAATTGGGAAAAGATGAAATAATCAAACGTTTCAACACCGATATTTTAAAAGTTGTACTGGATTTTTCAGGAATATTGGATAATACGCGCGAATCGATTGTTTTCCATGATCCGCTTGCGGCTTCGGTGATATTTAAAAAAGAAATATGCGATTTTAAAAGAGGCAATGTTGAAATAGAACTCGACAGCAAACGTTTGGAAGGATTAACCTATTGGGAAGCGGATGAAAAAGGGAAAAATGAAGTAGCTTTCGGCGTTAATAAGGAAATGTTTTTTGAACATTTTTTCAGTACGGTAAATAACCCCTAAATCCCCTAAAGGGGACTTTGTCGAAGCACGAATGCCAGCCCTGCCCTTTAGGGGGTTGGGGGGTAACATTAAATAATAAATAATATGAAACGTAGAGATTTCTTAAAAACGGGAGCTATTATAAGCGCCGGTACAATTACGGGGGCAAATGCCGCAACATCATTTAGCTCCGCCGATGATAAAAAAATCATTCCTGTCAAAATTGCACTTGGCGGCGATCATGCAGGATTTGAACTGAAGAACTATATGAAGGCTGAACTTGAACGCGATGGCCACATTGTGACCGATTTTGGCAGCTACACGCCTGATCCGGTGGATTTTCCCGATATTGCCAAGAAGATTTGCGCTGCGATACTCTCCGGAGAAGCCGATCGTGGAATAATGTGCTGCGGCACAGGGGTTGGCGCAGCAATTGCCTGCAACAAAGTGAGAGGCGTGCGTGCTGCGGTCTGTCACGATGTCTTTTCGGCTCACCAATGCGTGGAGCACGACGATGTGCAAGTGGCGGCATTTGGAAACCAGATCATCGGTAAAACAGCGGCAATAGAATTAGCGAGGTTGTTCTTAGCGGCAAAATTTTCCACAAGTGAGGAATTTCGCCGCCGTGTTGCGAAGTTGGATGAGATGGACGCATCGCGCTAAAATTGACGACTATGAAAATATAAGAATATTAACATCGCGCGATGACAAACGAACTACTCTCTTTCTACCCAATTATAATCCCGACAGGACTGAAGATATTACTTTGTCGATCTATTTCAAAAATGCTCCGCAAGGCAAAGCAAGAATGAACGTTTATCGCATAAATGATGAAAGGAAGTGGGATAACAACCGTCTTGAACTGACCCCGACCGAAAACAGAATTGCCTATATCCACGACGATTTTTGGTTTTCTGTGTTTATTCCCGCCAACTGCGTGGTTATGGTGGTTTTTGATTATGACGGTTTATAAGCATCAGCACTCTTAACTCTTAACTCTTTTCCCCTGTATCCTTCATCAAACACGCCGTTATCATACACCAAACGACCGTTGATAAATGTTTTTTCCACTTTGTGGGAAAACCTTATGCTTTCCATAGGCGACCATCCGCATTTGTACAGAAGATTGTCTTTCGAGACGGTCCACGGGGAATCGGGATTTACCAAAACCAAATCGGCATAATAATCTTCGCGGATGAATCCACGGTCTTTGATTCCGAACAAGACTGCCGGCGCATGAGACATTTTTTCTACTACCAATTCTTCCGTAAATATTCCTTGCCGGCACAATTCGAGCATCGCTGTCAACGAATGTTGAACCATCGGACCGCCCGAAGCTGCTCGAAAGCAGGAGCCTTGTTTTTCTTCCCGAGTATGCGGAGCGTGGTCGGTGGCAACAATGTCGATTTTACCTTCAATCAAGGCTTGGCGCAAAGCATCCCTGTCGGCTCGCGACTTGATTGCCGGATTCCATTTGATACGATTGCCTTTTTCGGCATAGTCTTCGTCGGAAAACCAGAGGTGATGTACGCAGACTTCGGCGGTAATCCGCTTTTCATTCAACGGCTTTGCTTCTAACAGCGACATTTCTTTCCCTGTGGATAAATGAAACAGATGCAAGCGGGAATTATATTTTTTTGCCAATGCTACGGCGTGGGAAGAAGAATTATAGCAAGCCTCGACATCTCGGATTTTAGGATGAAAAGTAACATCTAAATCTTCGCCGTATTGCGCTACCAGACGGGCTTTGTTGGTTGCAATGGTTTTCTCACATTCGCAATGGGTTACGATGATTTGTTCCAACTCCGAAAAGATTCGTTCCAAAGACTGCTCGTTATCGACCAGCATATTCCCCGTCGAAGCACCCATAAATACCTTGACGGCAGCCGCTCTGCGAGCGCCTTCCTTTTTCAACTTTTCAATATTATCGTTGGTTGCTCCGATGAAAAAAGTATAATTGGCAAGCGATTGTTTAGAAGCAAGGTCGAATTTATCATTCAAAGCCTTCACCGTTACTGTTTGCGGAATCGTATTCGGCATATCCATAAACGAAGTAATACCACCCGCAACTGCCGCCCGCGATTCGCTGTGAATGTCGCCTTTGTGCGTCAATCCCGGCTCGCGGAAGTGAACTTGATCGTCAATTATGCCGGGGAGAAGCAGAAGACCGGTGGCATCAATAACAGAGGTGAAAGGTGAAGGGTGAAAATTGATAGGTTCAATTGTACCTTGTACCTTGTACCTTTCACCTTTTACCTGTATTTCCTTGATTCTCTCTCCCTCAATCAGCACATCGGCTTTGAAGCGATTACCTTCGTTAATCAGCAAAGCGTTTTTTATCAGCAGACGGTTCATTTCTTTTCGAGTATTTTTTGAATAAACTGTCAAGTTTTAATCGGATAACTCCGAACAAAGCTTCTTCGAATATGCCGCCGCTCATTTTGGAAACACCTTCCACGCGATTGACAAAAATAATGGGAACTTCTTTTAAGTGGAATCCCAACCTGTATGCAGTGAATTTCATTTCAATCTGAAAAGCATAGCCTTTGAAGCGAATTTTATCCAAATCAATGGCTTCCAATACTTCACGGCGATAGCATTTGAATCCCGCCGTTGTGTCTTTGATATTCATTCTTGAAATAATGCGGACATAAATCGAAGCAAAATACGAAAGCAGCACTCTCGATATGGGCCAGTTCACTACATTTACTCCCGTGACATAGCGTGAGCCGATAGCCACATCTGCGCCTTTGTCGGCACAGGCGGCATGTAAACGAAGTAAATCTTGAGGATTGTGCGAAAAATCGGCATCCATTTCGAAGATGAAAGCATAATCTCTTTCCATCGCCCATTTGAAGCCTGCAATATAAGCCGTTCCCAATCCCAGCTTGCCCGAACGTTCAAACAAGTAGAGTTTATCGGGAAATTCATCCCGTAAATGTTTAACAATGGATGCAGTACCATCGGGAGAACCATCATCGATAATCAACAAATCAAATATCATGGGGAGGGAAAACACTGCCCGGATTATTTTTTCAATGTTCTCTTTCTCATTATAAGTCGGAATAATAACTAAGTTGTTGCTCATATTTTACAGAGATTCTAATACTGTGCAAATTTAGTTCTTTTTCTTTGAAATCTATGCTATTTAGGTGAAATTAAATTTTTTCTTATCTTTGCAACTCGAATATTAACAAAAAACAATAATATGTCAGAGAAAGCAAAGAACTTACCTTACAAAGTAGCCGATATAAAATCGGCGGATTTCGGACGAAAAGAAATTGAGATTGCAGAACATGAAATGCCCGGATTGATGGCGTTGCGTAAAAAATACGGAAAAGAAAAGCCGTTGAAGGGTGCACGCATCACCGGCTCTTTGCACATGACCATTCAAACGGCTGTGCTGATCGAAACATTAGCTGAATTGGGCGCAGATGTCCGCTGGGCAAGCTGCAACATTTTTTCTACACAGGATCATGCAGCGGCAGCCATCGCCGCAAAAGGAATACCGGTTTTTGCATGGAAAGGCGAATCACTGGAAGAATACTGGTGGTGCACCGATCAAGCTTTGCGCTTTCCGGGTGATAAAGGTCCTAATCTTGTCGTTGACGACGGAGGAGATGCTACCCTGTTGATTCATTGGGGATATAAAGCCGAAAACGATCCGAAGTTTTTAGACCGTAAAGGAGGTAATCACGAAGAACAAGTGATTATTGATACACTCAAAAGAATTTTGCAGGAAGATAATAAACGCTGGCACTGGCATCGAACAGTTGCCGAACTGAAAGGCGTTTCGGAAGAAACAACGACCGGCGTTCACCGTTTGTATCAGATGTTGGAAAAAGGCGAACTGCTGATTCCCGCAATTAACGTAAATGATACCAAATCCAAATTCGATAATCTGTACGGTTGCCGCGAATCGCTGGCAGACGGAATCAAGCGGGCAACTGATGTGATGATTGCCGGAAAAGTGGTTGTCGTGCTCGGTTACGGCGATGTTGGGAAAGGTTGCGCCAAATCCATGAAGTCTTACGGCGCCCGCGTGCTGGTAACGGAAATCGATCCGATTTGCGCTTTGCAGGCTGCAATGGAAGGCTTTGAAGTTACGACGATGGAAAAAGCCGTCAAAGAAGGAAATATTTTCGTTACCACAACCGGCAACAAAGATGTCATTACCATCGATCATCTGGTACAGATGAAAGACCAAGCGATTGTCTGCAATATCGGGCATTTCGATAATGAGATACAAGTAGATAAGTTGATTCATTATCCCGGAATCAAGCATATCAACATCAAGCCGCAGGTGGATAAATATACTTTTCCGAAAGGAAATTCCATCTTTTTATTAGCCGAAGGACGGTTGGTGAATCTGGGATGCGCCACGGGACATCCTTCGTTTGTGATGAGTAATTCTTTCACGAATCAAACCTTAGCCCAAATGGATTTGTGGAAAAACAATTACAAAATCAACGTTTACCGGTTGCCGAAACATTTGGACGAAGAAGTCGCCCGCTTGCACTTAGCCAACATCGGCGTTGAATTGACGCATCTGACTTCGGAGCAGGCAGCCTATCTCGGCGTGCCGGCTGAAGGTCCTTATAAGCCGGAGCATTACAGGTATTGATTAACGATATGTTATACAGAAGCAAAGCCCCTTTGCGAATCGGTCTTGCCGGCGGCGGATCTGATGTCAGTCCTTATTCCGACAAATACGGAGGCGCCATTTTGAATGCCACCGTATCATTGTATGCGCATGCCAATATACAACCTCTTCCCGAGCCGATAATCATTCTGGAAAGTCTCGAACGGGAAGAACGACAGGAATTTCCGCTTTGCGACAGATTACCGATTGACGGTAAATTGGACTTATTGAAAGGGGTTTACAACCGTATTCGGAAAGATTACATGACCAAGCCCGAAGGATTCCGTTTAAGCACGCATGTGGATGTACCGGCAGGATCGGGATTGGGAACTTCTTCAACCTTGACGGTTGCAATACTCGGCGCATTTATCGAATGGCTTCGATTGCCGCTCGGGAGTTATGATGTGGCGCAATACGCCTATTCAATCGAACGGGAAGATTTAGGCATGGCGGGCGGAAAGCAAGATCAGTATGCCGCTACTTTCGGCGGCGTTAATTACATAGAGTTTTACGAAAACAACAAAGTAATTGTCAATCCCTTACGAATCGATAAGCCTTATTTGCACGAACTGGAAAACAATTTGCTGTTGTATTTTACGCAAACTACCCATGTTTCTTCCGACATTATCAAAGAACAGCAGCAAAACGTTATGAACAATCAAACGGATTCCGTTAAAGCCATGCACAAAATAAAAGCGCAGGCGGTAGAAATGAAAGAAGCTTTATTGACCGGAAAAATCAACCGAATAGGCGAAATATTCGACGAGGGTTTTATTTATAAGAAACAAATGGCTCATAATATTTCAAATGAATTTCTCGACGAAGTTTATATGAAAGCTATGCAGGCAGGCGCAACCGGCGGACGAATATCCGGAGCGGGCGGCGGCGGATTTATGCTGTTCTACTGTCCCGACAATAAAAAATTTCGGGTAATGAAATCTCTTGAAAGCTCGGTCGGTCGATTTTATCCGTATCGCTTTGTAAAAGACGGACTTTTTACTTGGACCATATAATACCGATTAATATGATTAAACAACGCATACTTTCATCTATTGAAGTCAAACAACAAATACTGCAAGATGAATCCTTCATATCTCGTATCGAACAGGCAGTGAAAACGATTACCGCCTGCTTTAAAGACGGAAATAAAGTATTCTTCTGCGGAAACGGCGGCAGCGCTGCCGATGCCCAGCATTTGGCTGCGGAGTTTTCGGGCAGGTTTTATTTCGACCGCCCTACCCTACCTGCTGAAGCGCTTCATTGCAATACTTCTTATTTGACGGCAGTCGCAAACGATTATGACTATGATATTATTTATGCCCGATTAGTTTCCGGTATTGCGAAAAAAGGCGATGTTCTTGTCGGTTTATCAACTTCGGGAAATTCGGGAAATATCGTTAAAGCCTTTGAAAAAGCAAGAGAAATCGGAGTTTCCACAATCGGTCTCACCGGTGAAACGGGCGGTTTGATGAAAGACCTGTCCGACATATTACTGAATGTTCCTTCCAAAGATACGCCACGCATCCAGGAAAGTCATATCTTGATCGGACATATCATTTGCGAGTTGGTGGAAAGCGCTATTTTCGGTTAAAAGTGGAAGCAATCGTTTTGGCAGGAGGCATGGGAACCCGTTTGCAGTCGGTTGTTGCAGACGTTCCGAAATGTATGGCTCCGGTAGCCGGAAAGCCTTTTCTCTATTACCTGTTAAACGCTTTGGAAACAGCCGGCTTTAAGCATGTTATTCTCTCTTTGGGTTATAAACACGAAACGGTACTAACTTGGATCGATACATACAATACTTCTTTGAAAATAACGCCGGTAGTAGAAGATATGCCTTTGGGAACGGGCGGCGCCGTTAAATTGGCTTTATCATATACGGCTCAACCTTGTGTTTTTGTTCTCAACGGCGATTCATATTTAAACGTCGATTATCAAGCATTGATGCAATGCCATGTTGAAAAAAAAGCCCGGGTTACTATTGCGTTAAAACAAACGTATCATTTCGACCGATACGGAAAGGTGGATATAGACAATGACGCTCGAATAATTTGTTTCGGCGAAAAACAATATTGCGAGTCGGGATTGATTAATGCCGGCGTTTATGTGATAAATCGAAATGCCTTGGAGAAATATTCCGATAAATTCTCTTTGGAAAAAGATTTCTTCGAACCGGAAGCAAAAACGGGAAATTTATTCGGCTTCTCGACAAACGGTTATTTTATTGACATCGGTATTCCGGAGGATTATCGACGCGCTCAAGATGATTTTATTAAAGTAAATTACAAATAAATGAATATTGCTTATTTATCGACCTTTTATCCGTTCAGAGGCGGAATCGCTCAGTTTAATGCCAATTTGTATAATGAATTAAAGAAAGAACATGAAGTAACTCCTTTCACGTTCAAGAGACAATATCCCGGATTTCTTTTCCCCGGAAAAACTCAATACGTTACAGCGGAAGACCACGCAATTCCCGTTAACAGTATTCCCGTTTTGGATACCGCAAATCCTTTGACTTATCGGACGAGCGCCCGGCAAATTGCTTCAGTAAAACCGGATGCGATTTTAATGAAATATTGGATGACGTATCTTGCTCCCTCCTTGGGCGCAGTTGCCGGCTTCTTAAAAAAAAGGAATTGTAAAGTAATCTCTATTTTGGATAATGTGATTCCGCACGAGCGGCGTTTTTTTGATAAACCATTGACAACTTGGTTTTTAAAACAAAATACAGGTTTTGTCGTAATGAGTAAATCTGTTCGCGACGACCTGCTGACTTTGCAACCCGATGCACGTTATATACTCAAGGAGCATCCGCTGTATGACCATTTCGGCGAAAAGCGGGAAAAACTGCATGCAGTCCGAGAATTGGGACTTGATCCGGAGAAAAAGACGCTTCTTTTTTTCGGGTTAATCCGTGATTATAAAGGTTTGGATTTACTGATAGATGCCATGTCATTGTTGGACGATTCCTGTCAATTGGTCATAGCGGGAGAATCCTACGGCGATTTCGGGAAATACCGGCAATCCATCGACGCATCCCCGGCTTGTTCAAGAATCAAAGCAATGAACCGTTACATTGCCGACGACGAAGTTCCGCAACTGTTTTCCGCCGCCGATTTATTGGTAACTCCTTATCGTTCGGCAACGCAAAGCGGCGTGATACCCATCGCCTATCATTTCGATCTTCCCGTCTTGGTTACCGATGTCGGCGGATTGAAAGAAAACATCGAACGTGCGGGAACCGGTCTCGTTTGCCTTCCGACAGTTGAAAGCATAGCGGAAAACATTCAAAAATTCTTCCGTTCAGACAAGGATACTTTTGTTGCAAATATTCAAAAAGAGAAAAAAGCGCTTTCATGGGAAATGTTTGCAGAAGCTTTGACGGAATTTATTGATAATCTGTCATGAGGGTGTATCAAAAACCTGTCATTGCGGGCTTGACCCGCAATGACATTATGTTTTCATTTCAGCAACAGCCCCTCGGCAACTTCATCGGCTTTAGCTTTTCCCAGCAATTCTTCAACGATTGCCAATCCGAATTGAAAAGCGAATCCCGGTCCTCGTCCCGTGATAATATTTCCGTCTTTGACAGTCGGGCTGTTGACGTAAGTCGCACCCTTCAAAGTAGATTCAAAACCCGGATAAGCCGTCGCCTTCTTTCCCTGCAACAAGTCCAAACCGCCTAATACCAAAGGCGCTGCACAAATGGCTGCAATTTTTTTGCCGCTTGCCGAAAACTGTTTCAAAACGCTTTTAACGCCGGTGTGAGCGTTTAAGTTTGATGCGCCCGGCATTCCTCCGGGCAGAACCAACATATCGGCAGACGAAATATCCGCTTTTTCAAAAAGAGCATCGGCATTGACCGCAATCCCATGCGCGCCGGTAACAAGCGATTTTCCTGTTATTGAAACAGATATTACATTCAATCCTCCGCGAAGCATTACATCCATAGTGGCAACGGCTTCAGTCTCTTCAAAGTCTTCGGCTAAAAAAATGAATACTTTTTTCATGTTATGAAGTCATCTAAACTTTTATAAAGATATGATAATTTATTTAAATGTGTTGGACAAAGATACGATAAGTTTGGAAATATTGCCACATTTATATGCTTTATTTTCCATTTCCATTCGCTCGAATTGTTTTTAACTACATATAAGTTGCATAAATGATCGCCTAAGCCTTTTTGTTTGGAGAAATAATAATCGGTTGCCACTTCCACATTTTGGGCAATAAATTCTCCGCTCAACAGAGTGGAATCAAAAGCTTTTATAAGTTTGTTTATTCGCATTATCGCTATAATAAATCATACAATTCAATCTTTTGCTCAAATCTCTTTGAAATAAATTGTTACTATTATCATATTCATTATTTGTAAATTAAAATGATAGAAGAAAGGACATATTGAACGTCGATGTTGCCGTTCTTTTGCAATAAGCCCTCAACCGGCATACGTGAAAATCGAACAAGGTTTAATTATTCTGAAAATTGACCGGTTACAACAAATTGCGGATATTCCGGAAGTGGATATTCGGACTGTATTCGTTAAACATCGGGACTGTTTGCTTTAAACAGTAGGACTGTTTTGTTCATGCATCGCTCGCTTCCGTTTACGGAATCGGGCGATGCATTTTACGGAATCGGGCGATATCATTTAAAAAGATAGGAGTATATAAATCGGGAAGCGGACGGGTATTGATTATCTGTTCGACAGTATTCCGAAATATCTGTCGCCGGGAACAAATAAAGGAAGAAAGTAAAGTTTTTTACATAGCGCATCAAAATTTTGTTTCAATATAGAGATTTCATTCATTTTTTTTACCTTTGTACGTTTAATTGCTTTTTATTAATCACAAATTTTTAAACATATTTTATTATGAACAAAAGACGTACATTATTCGTATCGTATGCAGCCGCATTGGTCTGCTTACCTCTTTTTCAAGCAAATGCTCAAGAAGAATTTCCTAAACAGGAGCCGATGAGGGCAGAAATGTCGGAATACTGGACTCCGCAACCGACGGTTGTAACCCCGGGCAGTGCAACAAGTAATGCCGTGATGACCGCTCCTTCGGATGCGATTGTGCTGTTCGACGGCAAAGATCTTTCTCAATGGAAATCCGCCTCAGGCGGAGGAGACGCTAAATGGAACGTACATGACGGCGTTGTTACGGTCAATAAAAAAGCGGGCGATATCCTAACCAAAAAAGAATTCGGCGATTATCAACTGCATCTCGAATGGCAAGTTCCTGTAGGAGTTGAAGGTAAAAGTCAAGCGAGAGGAAACAGCGGGATTTTCATGCAGGATAAATATGAAATCCAGATATTGGATAATTACAACAATCCGACTTATGTAAACGGATTTGTTGCAAGCATATATAAACAATCGCCGCCTTTAGTCAATCCTATCCGTAAACCGGGGGAATGGAACGTGTATGATATTATCTACACCGCTCCTACTTTTACCAAAGACGGCAAGTATCGCACCTATCCGACCGTAACCGTTATTTTTAACGGAGTAATCGTGCAGAACAATACAACTATTATCGGAACAACCGAATATATCGGTTTCCCGAAAGTAGCGCCTCACGGAAAAGGACCTCTCCGTTTGCAGGCGCATGGCGACCCCAGCGCTCCAATCAGTTTCCGCAACATCTGGATTCGTGAATTATGAAACATAAAGTTATTTTGTTTGCCCTTTGTGCTTGCTTTTGGCAAGCCAAAGGACAGACGCCTGTCGATTATGTCAGCACATTGGTAGGAACGCAGTCGAAACCTTCCCTGTCAACGGGAAACCTTTATCCGGCAACGGCTTTGCCTTGGGGAATGAATTTCTGGACGCCGCAAACCGGCAAGATGGGCGATGGATGGGGTTATACCTACGATGCGGATAAAATTCGAGGTTTCAAACAAACTCATCAACCCAGCCCTTGGATTAACGATTACGGACAATTTGCCATCATGCCGGTTACAGGAAAACCGCTGTTCGACCAGGACGATCGCGCCAGTTGGTTTTCACATAAGGCGGAAGTCGCAAAACCTTATTACTACAAGGTTTATTTGGCAGACCATGATGTAACAACCGAAATTGCACCCACCGAACGGGCTGCCATTTTCCGCTTTACATTTCCCGAAAACGAACATTCGTATGTGGTGCTCGATGCTTTCGATAGAGGCTCTTATGTAAAAATCATCCCAAAAGAAAACAAAATTATCGGTTACACGACCAAAAACAGCGGCGGCGTTCCCGACAATTTCAAAAACTATTTTGTTCTCGTATTCGATAAGCCGTTTGCTTATCAAGCGACATTTTCTGATAAGACTTTAACAGAAAATACCTTGGAAACGAAAGCCGATCATGTGGGAGCAGTCATTGGATTTTCTACCCGCAGAGGCGAAATCGTGCATGCCCGCATAGCATCCTCTTTCATCAGCCCCGAACAGGCGGAATTGAACTTGCGGGAATTGGGCGCTCGCTCTTTCGATGCCGTTGAAGCAGCAGGTAAGGCTCGATGGAACGAAGTGTTGGGGAAAATAGAAATAAAAGATAACGACATCGATCATCTCCGGACATTTTATTCCTGCCTGTATCGCTCCGTTCTTTTTCCAAGAAGTTTTTTTGAATATGACGCTAACGGAAAAGTAGTGCATTACAGTCCATACAACGGACAGGTACTGCCGGGTTATATGTTCACCGACACCGGATTCTGGGATACTTTCCGTGCGCTGTTCCCTTTTTTGAATCTGATGTATCCTTCGATGAATGTCAAGATGCAGGAAGGATTGGTCAATGCATACAAGGAAAGCGGCTTTCTGCCGGAATGGGCAAGCCCCGGACATCGCGACTGTATGGTTGGAAATAATTCCGCTTCGATTGTAGCAGACGCTTATCTGAAAGGTTTGCGCGGATATGATATAGAAACGCTTTATAAAGCGGTATTGCATGGTACTGAAAATGTACATCCGAAGATTTTATCTACCGGACGCAGGGGATACGATTATTATAATCGCTTGGGATATGTTCCTTACGATGTGAAAATCAATGAAAGCGCTGCCCGTACATTGGAATATGCCTACGACGACTGGTGTATTTACCAGTTAGCCAAAGCGCTGAACCGTCCGAAAGAAGAAATCGACCGTTTCGCCAAGCGTGCTATGAATTACAAAAACCTGTTCGACAAGGAAACCAAACTCATGCGCGGACGAAACCAAGACGGCAGTTTTCAGTCGCCGTTCAATCCGTTCAAATGGGGCGATGCTTTTACCGAAGGCAACAGTTGGCATTATACATGGTCGGTGTTTCACGACCCGCAAGGATTGATTAATCTGATGGGCGGAAAAAAGATGTTCAACCAGATGATGGATTCCGTATTTAACCTGCCGCCAATATTCGACGAAAGTTATTACGGCGGCGTAATCCACGAAATCCGCGAAATGCAAATCATGAATATGGGCAATTATGCGCATGGCAATCAGCCGATACAGCATTTTATTTACCTGTATGATTATTCCGGAGAACCATGGAAAACGCAATATTGGGCGCGTGAATCGATGGATAAACTTTATACAGCAGCGCCCGACGGCTATTGCGGCGATGAAGACAACGGACAAACTTCGGCATGGTATGTTTTTTCGGCGCTCGGATTCTATCCTGTTTGCCCCGGCTCAAACGAATATGCACTCGGCTCTCCTTTATTTAAAAAGGTTACTTTGCATTTGGAAAACGGAAAAACGGTTACGCTCGCTGCCGACAACAACCGCAGCGAAAACCGCTATATTGCTTCGATGCAGTTAGATGGGAAAAACTATACCAAAAACTATCTGAAGCACGCCGATTTGTTGAAAGGAACGGCAATCCGTTTTTCGATGTCGCCAACGCCGAATAAAAGCAGGGGAACAGCAGAAAGCGATTTTCCGTATTCGTTCAGTAAATAGGTATTGGAATAGTGAGGTGGAGGATTTTGCCAAATCGGATGTCGGTCGGTGAAACGAAAATAGCAAAATGTCAATCGGCGTATGTACGGCGTATGTACGGAGCAAGTACGGAGCAAGTCCCAACTTGGCAGTGTAAACAAAATGATAATGGTTTGAATTTTTTATTCTTGGTAAAGAAATTAAACCTGTCACAATTGAGAAAATAGAAAATATGTCAGTAGATACCCAAAAACTTACTGAACATATAAATGATTTAAACAAACATTTCTATCCGGGCGAGAAAAAGCGCCCAAAGCAAATTTCAACTTCTAAAAATAAAAAGAAATGAGTAATTACAAAATCATAAAACTTATTAATGCGAACTACATCAATGATTATGTAGTTGAATTGTCATTTGACGATGGAGTTGTCCGGCAAATCGATTTTGAAAAATTTTTATACAAACATCCACATCCCCAATACGATAAATATCGAGATTTGAAAAAATTTAAACAATTTAAGATTGAAAGAAACAATATTGTATGGGGTAAAAATTGGGACTTAATTTTTGATTTGTGGGACTTATATAAAGGTAGAAGTCCACAATAATGACAAAATCAAAGCTCAATCTTAATCAAACCAATATGCCACAGGTATTGCAGTTTAACTGACAGGGCTTAAAAGATATTTTTATTTGCTTTTTGGAATATTTAATAGGTCAAAAATCTCAAAGAACGGATGAAATACTTTACGTCCATTGGATGCAAGTTCATTACAAATAATTTGAGAATCAATTGGTTGTCTGTCACAGTTAAAATATTTGTATTCTTCCTCACTAGACCATTTTTTGAAAAAGCCGGTATTAAATAAGGGATAACCTAATAACTGAGCAACAAGTGGAAAACGAATTTCGTCATGGCACAATTCCGGAAGATATAAGTCACTGTAATCTTCCAAAAACGATTTTGGAAAACACACTCCCGGTCCTAAAGCGGCTAAAGGTTTTGAAGAATATTGATAGGTCTCACTAACAAAATTTAAAAGGTTATTCCATTCACTTTTATGCGGTTCTGTACGTGTCCAGAACCAATCATCTTCAATTTCTGAAAGAGGTATAAGCGCAGTTAAATCATTTAATCAGTTAGAGTGAAACATCCCGACCGCTAAGTATGGTGATTCCGATCACTAAACAAAGCGACCGGCAAAGGTAATCATTTTAGTCGTACAACACAAACACGATTAGTCCTACGACTAAACACAATTTAGTCCTACAACTAATCGGTCTTTAGTTGTAGGACTAATAACATAAGTTATGCGCTCGTTGCCGGTTAGTGAACGAAAGGTCGATGCTTAACGATTGGTAATTTTCGGGTTAAGGATGCAGGCGATATTTGAATGTTTGTTGATTAAGATTAAACAGTAAGGTAGTGTTATATCAACTGCGAAATGTCCCGCATAGGGGACAAATATGAATAACCCCGAGCAAGCGAAGGGTTATTCATATATATCTCCTTCGGAGATAAGTTCGCAATACATGTATTTTCACATAGGCTCGGGGGAAGCAATCTTAGATGATTTGCCTGAAATAATCAATCGTTTGTAGCAAAGTAATGC
>Ga0209629_10001014_pt1 | contig 16794 bp, 12 predicted proteins | sample TergutCu122P5_FD_187286 | JGI IMG/M metagenome (GOLD analysis project Ga0209629, IMG submission 187286) | Cubitermes ugandensis P5 segment gut microbial communities from Kakamega Forest, Kenya - Cu122 P5 (SPAdes) (version 2) | ecosystem: Host-associated > Arthropoda: Insects > Digestive system...
CTACCTTATCAATTATAACTAACGCCAATATGGTTGTCAACATATTGACCAATCCAACCAACACCTGATAAAACAATGAATCGCCACTTGATAAACCGCTATTTGTGAAAATGGTCGGGCCATAATATAATACGGCATTCACTCCCATAAACTGACCTAATATGGCTAAGGCTACGCCAATTAACAGCGCTTTAAAAATTCCCGGCTTAAAAAGCAGTCGCCAATTGGATTGCTTGTCGCTTGCCAATTGCAGATTAACTTCCGAAATTTGATGTGTGGCTTCATTTGCGTTATTGTAAATGCGTTTAAGAATTGACATGGCTTTTTCTTCCCGTTGCTTAATGACAAGCCAACGCGGACTTTCCGGAATGAAGAAGATCATAATAAAAAAGAGTACTGCCGGAAGCGACTCCATCAACAGCATCCCTCTCCATACTTCCGTTGCAAAAATTTTCGAAAAAAGACCGGTTCCCAAATCAATTCCACTTCCGGCAATATGCAATAATCCGTAATTCACTAAATAAGCTCCTAAGAAACCAACTGTTATTGCCAGCTGGTATGATGACACTAACCGTCCTCGATAATTGGTAATGGCCACTTCCGAAATATATAACGGCGATATAATGGATGCTATACCAATTCCAATCCCGCCTATAATACGATATATGACTAAATGTTCAAATGTAGGAGATAATGCACATCCGATGCCGGTAACGGAAAAGAGAATTGCCGACAACAACATTGCATTCTTACGACCTAATCGGTCGCTCAAAACACCTGCAATAGCAACCCCAAAGATAGAGCCGACCAAAGCGCAGCCAACATACCATCCTTGCTGAATTGCATCCAAATGATACAGGTCTCTTACCTGGTCTATTGTCCCTGAAATTACGGCCGTGTCATAGCCAAACAAAAAACCGCCCACTGCAGCCACTACAGAGAGAAATATGACATATCCCGTATTTTGTTTTTCCATATCCATACTTTATTATTTTATGTCTTTATTGTTGTCAAATAGACCAAATTATTTAGCACATTCTTCCAATACCTTCCAGCATTGATACAGTCCACGAGGTACATGAAAACATCCTTTCCATTTCCCGCCTTTTAAGGGCAACAAAATTTCTCCTTGCCGGTTAAGATATCCAAACCATTCGGGATATTCCGTATCTTTAAAATGGGTCCAAGTATAATCATGAATCTTCTCAAACCACCGCAAGCACTCTTGCGATCCGGTTAGTTGATAGCCTTTAATGGAAGAAATCAATGATTCAATATGTACCCACCAAAGTTTTTGATCCCATTCCAACTGTTGAGTAGGACAGCCTTTACGGTCTAAGTAATAAAAAATTCCGCCATACTTATCATCCCATCCGTATTCTATCATTTGCAAAGTAATTTTGGTTGCTTGCTCAATCAGTTCCGGACGATTCAACCGCTTACCCAAATCCATAATGAACCACATAGCTTCTATAGCATGCCCCGGATTAATGAGTCGTCCTTCAAAACTGTCGGACAATTCATTGGTTTTTGCATATATATTCTCTACTATCAATCCTAATTCGGGACGGTAGAAAACATTCATTACTTCATGGATGCAGGTGTCTATGACTTGTTGTAAAAAATCTTTGTCCAAAAGATGTTCTATCTCCAGAGCGAGATTACAAAGTATCATGGGCAACGCAAAATTCTTTAAATCACGTGTTTCAGGATATATTTTATTCCACTTGCCCTTGGGATTATCAGTTTTAGAAAGGATTATATCGAATGTTTTCTTGGCAATATCGGCATATTCTTGATTTCCGGTGGCTTTGTCAAGTTGGCCGAATGCCATTGCTGCAAAAGTATATGAAAATATGTTATACGGCTCTATTAATGGTTTTCCCTCACGGGTAAGGGAAAAATACCAATTAAAGTTTCCATCATGTCCATATTTTTTCAAAAATTCTCCTCCCTGCTCTGCCGATTGAAGCCATAAAGAATTATGCTCCACATTATTATATAACGTAGAAAAAAGCCACACTTCTCTCCCTTGCAACCATATAAATTTATCGGTATCAAAAACCTCTCCCTTCCGGTCAAGACAGGTATAATAACCTCCATATTGTTTGTCTTGAGAATGTTGCAACCAAAATGGAACAACATTGTTCAATAACTCATCTTTATACTGTTGTGCTAAGGAATGAAAATTTATAGTATCCATTTAATATAACTAATAATATTGATAAAAAAATAAGTATCATCCATTAATTTATAAAATCAGTCGAATTAAACTAAAATATACAGGAATAAAATAAAATCATATCTAAATATTTTAAATTAAAACAATGATATAATAAATTAATTATATAACAGCGCAAAGGTAAGTTAATAATTTTATTTATTACCCAATAATTTTGTTAAATAATTTACCAATAAATGTTAAAAACAACACAACTCCGAATATTGTAGGGTTAGGTTAACTCAAATTTGGCTATGCTCGGCAAAGGCTCTGCCTTCGTCGAACAAAAAAGCAAGCGTCCACGCTTGCAAATGTCGAACGCCTCGCCATGAAATCCCAAGCGATAGACTTGGTAATGCCTCAAAAATTCATTCCACCTCTTTCTCTATCGCGTTGCAATAATTCCACCTCATTCCGTCGTAACGTTTGAACTGTTGAATTATGCGTTGTTTGAAATCCGTATAATCCCGTTTCGATTGCGGTGTCCATCCGATTTCGGCAACGGCTGCGCCGCGCGGAAGTGTCATATACTCAACATGATCAGTAGTGGAAATATATTCCGTCCAGAGATTTCCCTGGACGCCCAGAATATGTTTTGCTTCAGCCGGAGTTAATTCCGAAGGGATAGGATTATAACCATAAACTTTCCACAATGGAACAAAGCCGCCGATCGATAGTGGTTGCGTTTTCGGATCTGCCTGATAATAATCCAAATAAAGATAATTAGTTGGAGTCATTATCACATCGTGATTTTGTTTTGCTGCTTCAATTCCGCCTGATTCGCCTCGCCACGACATCACCGTAGCATTGGGAGCTAATCCTCCTTCGAGGATTTCATCCCAACCGATGATTTGTCTTCCTTTGGATTCGACGAATTTTTCTATGCGTTTGATGAAATACGATTGCAGTTCATGTTCGTCTTTCAGACCTTCTTTTTTGATTAAAGCCTGACAGTGCGCACAGTTTTGCCAACGAAGTTTCGGAGCTTCGTCTCCGCCGATATGAATATATTTTGAAGGGAATAAATCGATTACTTCCGACAAAACATTTTCAAGAAATGTGAATGTTTCATCTTTCGGGCAATAAATATCATTGAAAATACCCCATAAACCTTCGACTTCAAAAGGACCTCCGGTACAAGACAGTTCCGGATAGGAAGCCAGAGCCGCCATTGCATGTCCCGGCATTTCTATTTCGGGAATGATGGTAACAAACCGTTTTTTTGCATATTCAATCACTTCCTTTATGTCGTCCTGAGTATAAAAACCGCCGTAGCGCGTATTGTCCCATTTTCTTTTATCGGGCGAAGTATAACGACCTTCTAAGGTACGATTGCGGAAAGCGCCGATTTGCGTCAGTTTTGGGTATTTTTTGATTTCGATTCGCCAACCTTGGTCGTCCGTCAGGTGCCAATGAAAAGTATTAATCTTATGGTAAGCCAGCATATCGATGAATTTCATTACAAATTCTTTCGGCATGAAATGACGGCAACAGTCGAGCATTAATCCGCGATGAACAAAACGCGGCTCGTCGTCTATATCTACGCAGGGAACAGTCCAAACTACGTTGCTCAAAAACGGTCGTTCTATCTGAAACGGAAGCAGTTGGCGCAAAGTTTGCATACCATAGAAAATTCCTTGCGGCGTTTGCGCTTCCAACGTGATCAAATCTTTTTGCACGGAAAGTTTATATCCTTCGGCATTGGCAATCGCCGGATTCAGTTTACAGATAATCGCATTGGAAGATGCCGCTGTCGTAGTTATTTGCAAGCGGAAACCTGCTGCTCTGTTTAATTGATTATTAAATATTGCAACCGCATTCTGCATATCCTGATTATCAGCAGACAATACAATGTACGTATTTGAACGTATCGTAAATTGTCCGGGATTGATTTTCATCTTTGCCGGAAGCGGCACCAAATTCATATCATTTTTAGTTTGAGCCCGCATACCCAAACCCAATAAAGCTATCGCTATTGTCAACAAAATTTTATTCATAATTCATAATTTATTTCTCATTCTTTTTTATACTTATATTGAAAGCGAGGATGCTTACTTTTAACTAACCTGCATTTTTTATACTACCCAAAAATTGTTCAGCCAGACAAAGGGAGAAACGACTTTTTTTCGATTCTGGGGAAAAATCAAAAACACGACAGTTAACAGCACAAAGGTAAGTTATAATTTTATTTATCACCAAGTAATTTTGTTAAATAATTCATCAATAAGCTTTAAAAAAACGACTTAACTCCATATATTGTAGGGTTAAACTAACGTCATTGCGAGGGCGATAGCCCAAAGCAATCCCTCACACAACAGGAGTCACCTGTATAAGCGACATGCCATTAGGAATGTAAGGAATAAATGAACCTTTTTTCTACCGATCGATGAAGCTGTTTAAAAAGTCACAGTCGTCATTGCGATCCGTCAGGCGAAGCAATCCAGATTGCTGATTTTCAGTGGATTGCTTCGGGCTTCGCCCTCGCAATGACGAATAAAGCCTGCCTCGTAGCGAAAGGACAGCACAGCGAAAGCCGACAGTGGTAGAAAGCGAAAAAAAATATTTTGTTGATTAAGAAATAAGTATTATTTCTGCCATTGAGAAAAAAATGTGTGCTATGCAAGAATTGAACTTTTACACAAGGAAGAAGGAAAAATAGTGTCGTTGTCATATTTGAAAACAGAGCGTTTGGGCGTTTCGGAAGATTCTCGCAGAGCCATTTTTGACCTTTATTGCGAAAACGAAAAGGGCGAGAAGTTTATCGTAGAACTTCAAAAAACCAAGCAGGCATTTTTCAAAGACTACAGCACATTTCCGATAGCCGAACAGGCAATTCCGGGCGATTGGAATTTTGAATTAAAGGCGGTTTATGCAATTGCTATTTTGAATTTCATATTTGAAGAAAACAAAAATGAGGCAGATAAATATCGGTACGATGTGATGCTGACCGATATCGACACGCACAAAATTTTTTATGACAAACTGACTTTCATTTATTTAATTTACAAAAGAAGTGGATGAGTTGCAAACAAATTTTGAGAAGTGGATGTATGTGCTGAAAAATCTCAAACGATTGGATAATGTTCCAGAAAAATTGCAAGAACGTATTTTTGAGAGAATATTTGCTTCCGCTGAAATAGCGAAATTAACCCCTGACGAGTACCGAGACTATATTGACAGTTTAAATTCGTACCGAGATTTGAAAAATTCTTTGGACTATGCGAAGGCAGTATTCAGGAAAGGTGACCCTGTCGCTAATACCGAAAACTACTCCCTCCGACAAACTCCCGCAGCAAAGAAGTATTCGGTAATTCATCCTCATTGATGTAATTAAAAAAATGAAGAAATTTCAAAAGCCGGTAGGCTTCGGCATATTCCGGATCGCAAGGCGAAATCGCTGTTAAAATAGGTTCGGCTAAACGTCGTAAGGCCGCTAATTCATAGAGCATGGCCGAATTGAACATGACATGGGCGTCTTCCTGAAACGGAAAAATCCATGTATCCTCACCCCTTCTCACGCTCGGCCAACGGGCGATGGTTTCCTTTGCAGAGTAATTGCGAAATTGAAAATCGCGTACAATTCTGCGTATTAGCCGGTTGTCTGTTGTCGGAATCCAATTGTGATGGTCTAATGCAATTGTAGTCAAAGCCGAAACATAAATCTTATATTTCTGAGCATCATCTATTCCCTGTGAAAGTAAAGGATTTAAAGCGTGAATTCCTTCCATGACCAAAACGGAATTTTCTTCCATACGAATGGTATCTCCTTTGTAAACTCTTTCTCCAAGAACAAAATCGTAGGTAGGAAGCGCCACTTCTTCACCTGCCAGAATTTTTTCCAAATCCGAATTAAGAAGTTTCAAATCAATGGCATAAAGTGATTCGTAATCATATTCTCCCGTATCGTCCAAAGGCGTATCCACTCTATTCACATAATAATTATCAAGGGAAATACTGATCGGACGTAAAGTATTTGCCATCAATTCAACCTGCAAACGCTTGCAAAAAGTGGTTTTCCCGGATGAAGAAGGCCCCGAAATCAAGACAACCCGGATACCTTTATTAAATTCTCTTGCAATGTCATCGGCAATTTTGGCAATTTTCCGTTCCTGCAATGTTTCCGAAACTTTTACCAAATTGGAAATTTCTCCTTTTCGATTGGCGCGGTTCAGTTCGCCGACCGTCGTCATTTGCACTGCCTTCTGGTAATTATAAAGCTCTTGAAAAACGTTCATCATCTTGTCTTGGCGGATAAAGGGTTGTAAAGAATCAGGTTTGCCGGTATCGGGAGTTCTTAGCAACAAGCCTTTATCATACTTTTCGAGTCCGAAAAGATAAAGCCATTTCGTGCTTGGCAACAAAGCTCCGTAATAATAATCGACATGGTCGCCTAATTTATTATAGCGGCCGTATAAATTTCCACCGGTTTCCAGCAAGAGCGCTTTGTCTTCCATTCCTAATTTACGAAATAAGGCAACAACCTCTTCTGTTCGAGTGGTATTCGTTTCAAAAGGGATATCCGAATCGATAATTTCCTGCATTCTTCGAGCAATTTGCGCTACCAACTTATCGGTAATTTTACGGTCTATCTCCACTTCGCAGTAATATCCTTTTGAAACCGAATGTTCGATGTACATTTTCCCATTAGGGAAAAGGTCACTGACGGCTTTAGACAGCACAAAGCACAAAGAACGAACATAAGACCGCATACCCGAAAGGTCGCTCATATCAATGAACTCCACATCTTTGGGGCCATAGCACCGGTATGTCAGCGATTGAGATTTGTTGTTTACTTTTACTCCCGCCAAAGGATTGGGTAATTCTACGTTCATAGCTTTATAAATTTCGAGGAGGGAAACTCCGGCTTCAAAATCTTGATATTTAGAATTGTTTTTGCAATAGATTTGAATCTTCTCAAGCATAAAATCTTTATTTTTCGTTAAATCATTCCGTTTAGATTACAAAAATACAAAAAAAATCTGTTTTTTTATCTATTCTATCCTAAAAATAACTACTTTTGCAGCGATTTTGTCAGAAGAATATGTCAAATCACTAAACAATGTAATCATAAAATTAATTAAAAAAAGAAAAGTCATGAAGAAGTTATTTTTTATTCCTGCTCTATTTGTAGCAGCATCTGCTGTTTTATCATTTTTTTCTTGTACAGCGCAAACACCGAGCGCCAGTTTGAAAACGGATATTGATTCGATTTCTTATGCTTTCGGAGTCGCTAATACCCAAGGAATAGACCAAAATTTACTACAACAAGGTATTGATTCCGCTCATATTAAAGACTTTGTTGCCGGTCTATTGGAAGGCGCTCGAATCAACAAAGAAAATAAGTCCGAAAATGCCCGTATGATGGGGCAACAACTCGGTATGAATGTAGGTTCAAGTATAGAAGGCATAAGCCACAATCTGTTTGGCGGCGATACAACGAAAGTTTTGAACAAAGAAAACTTGTTAGCAGGTATCGTTGATAATATACTTAAGAAAAAATTATTAATACCGGTTGAAACAGCGCAAGCTTATGTTCAGGAAACCAGCGAACGCATCAAGGTAGCTTCTTTGGAAAAACAATATGCCAAGGAAAAAGTTGACAATTTGAAATTTCTTGACGACAACAAAAGCAAAGATGGCGTTGTTGCTTTGCCGAGCGGATTGCAGTACAAAGTTGTAAAAATGGGTACCGGCGCTAAACCTGCCGCAACGGATAATGTAAAAGTAGATTATGTCGGAACAACTATCGACGGTAAAGAATTTGACAGCAGCGTAAAGCGCGGACAACCTGCCACATTCCGTTTGGATGGCGTAATCAAAGGTTGGACGGAAGGAATACAACTTATGCCTGAAGGCTCGAAATTTATCTTTTACATTCCTTATAATTTAGCTTACGGTGCGGAAGGTCGTCCGGGTTCCATTCCTCCTTTTTCAACACTTATTTTTGATGTTGATTTACTTGCCATCAATCCGGCTCCTGCAACTCCCGCTGCTTCTGCTGTAAAAGTCGCACCTGCTAAAGCTGCTCCTTCTGCTGTAAAAGCTGCACCTGCTAAAGCTGCTCCAGTTGTTACAAAAGCTGCTCCAGCAAAAGCTCCGGTAAAGAAATAATAAACAAAAATATGGTTTATGGAAAAAATTGATAAATTAGACCGGAAAATATTAGAAATCATTTCGCATAATGCACGTATTCCGTTTAAAGAAGTGGCTGAAGACTGCAATGTTTCGCGGGCTGCCATCCACCAGCGGGTACAGAAAATGATCGAAATGAAAGCAATAGTCGGTTCCGGTTACCATATCAATCCGAGTGTATTGGGCTACAACACTTGTACATATATCGGCGTAAAATTAGAGAGAGGCTCTATGTACAAAGATGTGGTTCCCGAATTTGAAAAAATATCGGAAGTAGTGGAATGTCACTTTACAACCGGTCCTTATACCATGTTGATAAAGCTTTATGCTCGAGATAACGAACACTTTATGGAATTATTGAACGGCCGTATCCAGGAAATTCCCGGCGTAATTTCGACCGAGACGATGATTTCTTTGCGTCAAAGCATCAAGCGGGAAATTCCGATTTAGTAATAGCCGCATCATTGCGAGGGCCTTTTGCACGTCATTGCGAGGGCGAAGCCCGAAGCAATCTCTCTCTTTTTCAGGGGGTAGATTGCTTCGGGCTTCGCCCTCGCAATGACGTATAAAGAAGCCCTCGCAATGATGTATAAAGAAGCCCTCGCAATGACGTATAAAGAAGCCCTCGCAATGACGTATAAAGAAGCCCTCGCAATGACAGTAGGGTAGAAGAAGTCATTTGGTTATTTATTGTTAAATGATTGAATAATCAAATGGCTTTTTGTTTTCCTAAGTTAAATATATTTAATCTGTTAGGTTTTAGAACCAATATTAGCTATTTTTGTGTGGGATTCTAAAAAAAGAGGTAATAGGTATGTTGAAAAAATTTCCATTATTGGCGCTGACTTCTCTGTTTTTTTCTTTCTGTACACAAGAAATAAGTGATATTCGTGTGGTTTGTGAAAATACGGGGCGGTATTACGAAAAATCGCCAGGGAATTATCGTATCAAATGGGAAACGCTTCCTCTTCTGAAGGGAACTGTAAGTATTTATGAATCAAATAATCCTGACTCTTTTGACCTGCGATCTCCACTCGTTACGGTGAATATCAGAGACGGTTTCAAAGATGTCTTTGCTAATAGTAATTCAAACAGGAGTTATTTCAAATTGGTTTTCAATAACAAGTATTCCGTAATCACGGCAGAGCGTGCTCTTCCGATGCAGCAACTGACAAATTTCCGGGATTTCGGAGGATATTATAACGATAATAATTTGCAAACGCAATGGGGAAAACTATATCGCTCTCCGTCCTTAAACTATGCGACAAAAACGGATTTGAAATTTTTAGATGTTCTGAAAATTAAAACGGTAATTGATCTCCGCACTGATAATGACAGACTTAAATATCCGTATAAATATAAAGGTGGACAGACGATCAGTCTCTCTTTGAGGGAGAATACTCATCCATTTTTTTTAGATAAAATTCTGTCGAAACAAATGAAAAAGAACGACGTGCTTATTATGCAACAAGACAATCTTTCTTATATCATGGAAAATAATACGGATCATTTCGAACAGATGTTTGATATTCTAACGGATAAAACCAAATATCCTATCGTTATAAGCGGAGATTTGGGAAAGGACAAGACAGGTATTGCATCAGCGCTTATTCTGTCAGCTTTGGGCGTAGATCGAGACCAAATTATCAGTGATTTCCTTCTGTCGAATGAATTGATTAATTATGACCTTTTCGTACCTGATCTTGAAATTTACTTTTCCGATCTCGATGTGCAACAAACCATGAAAGCGATGTTAAACGCTAATCAGGAAGTAATTACCTACGTAATAGACAGGGTTGCAAAACAGCACGGATCAATGGATATGTTTTTGGAAAAAGAAATCAAACTGACTCCTCAAAAAAGAGCGAAATTGAAAGAAATAATGCTTTATCAGCAAATTTATTGAATTTATCTCCAACCTCCACCCAATGCCTGATAGAGGATAATTTTTTGTTGGACAATCGTATTATAGGTTGAATAGAGCGAGAGCTCGCTTGATAAAACGTTGTTTTGTGCAGACAACACATCCAAATAAGTTGCATATCCGTTCACTAATAATTCCTTTGAATATTCAAATGCTTTTTTCAGTTCTTCAACTTGCTCCACCTTATATTCCGCTTGTTGAGCTGTGAAATGAATGGATGCCAACGCATTCGACACTTCATTCCCTGCGTTCAGCAAAGATTGTTTAAATGAGATAAATGCCGCATCCTCCTGCAACTTTGCCACTTCTTTTTGAGTTTTCAAAGTTCGCCCGTTCAAGATGGGTTGTGTCAATCCTGCAACTGCATTCCAAAGCAAAGATCCCGGCATATTAAACCAATTTGCCAATCCTTTAGCGTCCGGACCTACTGAACCCGATAGCGTCAATTGCGGATACATGGCCGCACGCGCCACATTAAACTGTTCATGTGCAGAGCGCAAGGCATATTCGGCTGCCTGTACATCGAGACGGTTGCTCAACAATTGCGCAGGAACGCCTACAGTTAAGTCTTCGGAATGAAAAAGCGTTAAATCGGAATTGCTTGAACGTGAAATAGATGTCGGCGCTTTACCCAAAAGCAGACAAATATAGTTTTCCTCCACAGCGATAGATTCATCTATCTGAGGAAGATACGCCTTAGCATTAGCTAATTGCGCCTTGGCTTGCAACACTGCCACTTCTGTAACCTGAGCCGATTTTTTCAACTCTTCAACCGTTTGTAGATAGTCGATATAACTTTTTATGTTTTCTTCCGTAACCGTTCGCTGACGGTCGAGCGTTATCAACTGATAATAGGCGGAAGCAATGTTTGCCACTATTTGCGTTTGTATAGCTCTGACCGTAGCTTCCTGTTGAAAATACTGAGCTTGTTGCGACCGTTTCGCACTGCTCAATTTTCCCCATATATCGGCTTCCCATACTGCTGTTGCTACCAATTTCAATTCCGTATAAGGATTTTTAGGTTGCATCGAGTTTCCATATTTTGATACATCTGAAACTGAACCACTCAAGCCCGCATTCAAAGTTGGAAACAGCGCTGCCTCGCTCTGCTTCAAATATTGCGACATTTGTGCCAAACGATTGACGGCTAACTGAATATTATAGTTTGAATCGAGCGCTTCAGTTATCAATTGTTGCAGCAAAGGATCGTTATAAAAATCATGAAATGAAACAAGTGCAATGTTTTGAGTGGTATCGATGTTTGTAACCGTACGAAACAACCCGTCAACAGGCAATTGACCGGATCGTTTATACGAGGTTGCGACACAACTACCAAATAATAAAATAACAGCTAAAGCCAAAACCAATCTATTTATACCCTGTCGTTTCATTCAATTATTCAATTATTCTGTTATTTTTTTACAAGATTACTTTTCCTCTGCATGGCGGCATCCAACGAACCAAAAATAATATACATGGTCGGTATCACAAATACGCCAAATAAAGTACCAATCAGCATACCTCCTGCCGCTGCCACACCTATCGAATGATTACCGGCGCTTCCGGCTCCTCCTTCAATAATCAGGGGCAACATACCAAAGATGAAGGCAAAAGATGTCATCAAGATAGGACGCAGACGCGCAGTAGCCCCACTAATGGCTGCTTCCACGATAGACATTCCGTGTTCATGCCGCTGTCTTGCAAATTCTACAATCAATATCCCGTTTTTACCCAACAATCCGATAAGCATAATAAGCGCTATCTGTACATAAATATTATTGGTAATCCCCCACATCTTCACAGAAAAATAGACTCCAAACAACCCGATAGTCAGGGATAACATTACCGACCAAGGCAAAATGTAACTTTCATATTGCGCACACAGAATAAGATAAACAAACAGGAAGCAGAGCAAGAAAATATAAATGGCCTGACTGCCCGATTTAATTTCCTCACGCGTCATCCCTGAGTATTCTATTTCATAACCGGCTTGTAGTTTGGCTGCCTCTTCGTTCACTACGGCAATGGCATCGCCGGTACTGTATCCTGGCTTTTGCGCTGCAGTAATTGAAGCTGCCGTAAACATATTATAACGGGTCATGGATTCCGGTTGTAATATCTTCGTAAAAGTAAGTAAAGTAGTTATAGGAACCATGCTTCCGGTTTTATTTCTCACCATAATTTTCGATAATGAATTGAGGTCTGTACGGTCGGAAGGCGCTGCTTGAACCATTACCCTGGCATATTTGGTAAACAAGTTGAAATCGGATACTTGCATGCCGCCATAGTAAGCTTGCAAAGTAGCGAATACGTCATTCACATTCACGCCTTCCATTTTACATTTATCAACTTGTACATCAAATTGATAAACCGGAAAATTGATATTGAAAGAAGTTGTTACGAAGTTTATTTCTGGACGCCCAGAAAGGTTCCTCATAAAACCGGTCAGTACATCGTAAAACTTATTGATATCTCCGCCCGTTTTATCCTGAAGTTGAATCTGAACGCCTTCCGTAGCGCCAAATCCTCGAATGGGAGGCGGCGCAAAGAAAAGAATTCTACCGTCTTTTATCTTCGACACTTTCCGTGTTAAAAGGGCGATTACGTCTGCAACGGAAGTATCTCCGCGCTGGTCCCAGGGAATAAGAGCAGAAGTAATCATTCCGTGCGAACTACCATTGGTACTGGTCAGCATACTTTGTCCGGTCATAATCATACGGGAAGCAAAAATCGGCATTTCACCCATGATACTGTCCACTTGCAACATCACTTTTTTGGTCTGTTCCATAGACGTTCCGGGAGGCATTGCCACATCTCCGCTGATAATTCCCTGATCTTCATTCGGGACAAAAGCCGTAGGCGTAAGTTTGATCATCAAATATGCCGCTGCTCCAAAACAAAGAATTATGAGAGGGGGCGCCCAGCGATGTTTCGTGAAAAAGTGCAAAACCCCTTGATATCTATGCACAAGAGCGTCAAATGACTTATTAAACCAGAAGTGAAACCTTGCCATAAAGGAGCGCCCTATTTCCGCTTCTTCTTCTTTTTTGGGTTTAATAAAAATAGTACACAACACCGGACTGAGCGTCAAAGCATTAATCGCAGAAAGAGTAATTGCGATAGCCATTGTCAATCCGAACTGCCGATAAAATACCCCTGCCGGTCCGGTCAGAAAACTTACCGGAATAAACACAGCCGCCATAACTAAAGTAATAGAGATAATAGCGCCCGTAATTTCGTCCATCGCTTTGGCAGTAGCATCAAGCACAGAAAGCGAAGAGTCCGAATCTAACTTGGCATGCACGGCTTCCGTCACGACAATGGCGTCGTCCACTACAATACCGATGGCCAGCACCAAAGCAAACATCGACAATATATTGAGCGAAAATCCTATCAGATTCAAAAAGAACATGGTACCGATAATTGCAACTAAGGCCGAAATACCGGGAATCAAAGTGGATCGCCAATTTTGTAAGAACAGGAAAACCACAAAGAACACCAAGATATAAGCTTCAATCAGGGTGCGTTTTACCTTATTAATACTCGCTTCCAAAAATTTGTTGGCATCATTCGGTATCGTATATTTTACCCCCGGAGGAAATGTTTTGGATAGGGCTTCTAATTTAGCTTTCAGTGCATTTACCACATCGCGGGCATTTGACCCTGTGGTTTGATAAGCGGAAAAAGCGGCTCCGGGCTTGCCATTGACTGTGGTAAGCGCCGAATAGTCGAAAGCGCCCAAATCGACAGTTGCCACATCTTTTACGCGAAGAATTCTTCCGTCGCTCAGCGCTTTAATGACAATATTTTCATAATCGGGCGACTTGGTAAATTTGCCTTTATAGGTCAAAGTATATTGAAATTGTTGATTTCCGTTTAAGCCGAACTGTCCGGGAGCCGCTTCTATGTTTTGTTCCTGAATAGCGGATATAACATCGCTGGGAATTAGATTATAAGATGCCATCTTTGCAGGGTCTAACCATATACGCATCGAATAATTTCTCGATCCAAAAGAATTAACCTGGCCTACGCCCAAGGTACGCGCCAATAGCGGCACGATATTTATCAAAGTATAATTTTGAAGAAAGGTTTCATCAAATTGCGGATTGTCGCTGTAAAGCGCTCCGATGAGAAGTTGGTTGTCCAACATTTTTCTCGTAGTAACTCCAAATTGAGTAACCGACGAAGGTAATTTGCTCATAGCCGAAGCCACGCTGTTTTGCACATTTACCTGCGCCATGTTGGGATCGGCGCTCAAATCAAAATAAACCCGAATAGTTCCACTTCCGTTATTGGTAGCAGTAGATACCATATAGGTCATCCCTTCTACGCCATTGATCGCTTCTTCGATAGGAGCAACTACAGTTTTCAGAACGGTTTGCGCATTAGCTCCCGGATAGGAAGTGGAAACAGTCACCATAGGAGGAGCAATGTTGGGGAATTGTTCTATGGGAATGCTGATATAACCAATGACTCCCAATACGCAAAGGATAATGGAAATAACGGTTGCAAGTACCGGACGGTTTAATAATTTCTTTATCATTGCACTTCAATTTTATCGCCGTCTTTGATCTTCCCTACGCCATTCAAAACGATTCGGTCGCCTTCGTTTAAACCGGAATCAATAATAAAATTCTCGCTCGTATTATTTGACACTTTAATATTAGTAGCGCGAACTACATTTGCCGAATCTACCGTAAAGATCATTTTCTTATCCTGAATATCATAAGTCGCTTTTTGAGGCACTACGATTGCATTTTTATAAATGGTCGGGATTCGAATGGTTCCCGTACCTCCTGAGCGCAATAGGGCATCCGGATTGGGGAATACTCCTTTCATTTGCAAGGAACCGGTGTTAGGGTCTATCAGACTGCTTCCCAACTCGACTCTTCCTTTGTATCTATAAATTTGATCATTAGCCAAAACCAATTCGACCGGCGGTAATTTTGCGACTTCTTGTTTCAATGACCCTTCTGTTCCATTGGCAAAATTTAATAAAAATTTTTCATCGAAAGAGAAATACGCAAATACATCGCCGCTGGAAGCTACGGTCGTAACCGGCGTAGAAGTTCCGGCAGTAAGCAAACTCCCTTCCCGCAAAGTTACTCGTCCAATAACTCCTGAAACAGGGCTTACGATTAAAGTATAACCTAAATTAATTTTTGCATTGTCGTAGGTTGCTTGTGCCGCTTTTGCGTTGCTTTCGGCGGTTTGTAATTGAAATGGACTGATGATATCTTTTTCGACAAGCGGCTTTAACTTTGTTACTTCTAAATTTGCATTATCTAATGCAGCTTTTGCGGAATTGACCGCTTCGCGATAGTCGGCATCATCGATTTTTAGAATCGGGGCTCCTTTTTTTACATTATCGCCTTCCTGCACATAAATTTTTTGAACATAACCTGTTGCGCGGGGATAAATTTCTATTGCGCTTTCGCTCTGAATTTGTACAGGAAATAATGTATAGACCGTTGCGTCCGAACGACTTACAACTTCGACTTGGTATTTAGCCGAACTTTTTTGACCTTTTTGCTCTTTTTTCCCATTGCAACCTGCAAACAGAAATGTACTTACACTGATGATACCGATTGATAGATTGGTTAATATCTTTGAACTTTTCATCTTTTTTATGCGATTAAGTTTACAAAGGTATAAATTTAATTTTATTATTCCAAAGCCGCCAAAATATCTTCCATTCCGCCTTCGGAAATGTGTAAACAGATTTCCGTTTGAGAAGAATGCGAACGAAAATAGCATTGTTGTTTTTTAGTATTGATTTTTGTAATGTAATCAAGGTTAACAAGATACCTGCGTCCTGCACGTACGATTTTTGTTCCGTCGCAGATTTTTTCCGCTACATCGCCCAGACGTTCAAAAACCATCTCCTTTTTATTATTTGACAATAGAAATTGGCAATAATTTCCGTCTGCTTCGCAATAGACAATGTCGTTTTCCCGCGCCAGCAATATGGAGTTTAATGTTTTGAATGAAAAAGTTTTATCTGTCTCTTTACTTTTGGAAGGTTGATTCATTTTTTCCTTCACTTTTTGAATGGCGGCGGCAAGTTCGTCCAAAGCAACAGGCTTCAACAGATAATCGACGGCCGAGAGTTTGACGGCTTTCAACAAATATTCGGAGTCGTTGAATGCCGTAGTAAAAATGATATGCGGTAGCGGTACGGAGGTAATCTTTTTCAAGGTATCAATCAGCCACAACGAGTTTTTTTCCGGCAACTGAATATCTAAAAACAGCATGTCGGGCTTATGCTTTAGTATGCCTTCCAAAGCGGAATCGCAATTATCGTACATTCCGACAATTTGAATATCGGGATGATACGTCTTCAGTTTTTCTTTGAGCGACAAGCGCGGCAGTTCTTCGTCTTCTACAATAACTCAAGTTTCCCACCCTCATTAAAGTCCGATCAAATCAAGCATGCCATTTTCTAATACATTGACATATAGTATTTTATTATGCAACCTCATGTAATTTTCCTGAATTGTCATCAATTTGATTTACA
>Ga0209629_10001015_pt1 | contig 16791 bp, 12 predicted proteins | sample TergutCu122P5_FD_187286 | JGI IMG/M metagenome (GOLD analysis project Ga0209629, IMG submission 187286) | Cubitermes ugandensis P5 segment gut microbial communities from Kakamega Forest, Kenya - Cu122 P5 (SPAdes) (version 2) | ecosystem: Host-associated > Arthropoda: Insects > Digestive system...
GATATAGGTGTTTTGGGTTATATCGGTATAGTTTGACTCAAGGAACACTCTCCCGAAGTATTTCACATTCCTCCTGGGACACCCTGTATAACCATAGAAAGGAATAGTGGGAGCGTTATGAAGTAGGTGTGTATACTTTGGGGTCAGGTGGGGGTGTGGGAAGGGGAGTGGGTACAGGTATCAAATTACAACGTGTGCATGTCCCCCACTCCCCTTCCCACACCCCCACCTGACCCCAAAGTATACACACCTACTTCCTAACGCTCCCACTATTCCTTTCTATGGTTATATATTTTTGTGTTCTACTCGTACTACGGTACCATACTATACTTTATGTTCCACTTAACCTAAATAGTCCCTTACACACATATTCTGTATAGTTTACTGTTTTTTGTACTTTGCTTCTGTTACTGTAAGCGTTGGGGATCCCGCAATGCGTAGTGCATTCTTTGTAAGGAACTAAAACACGAGGGCCTGAAGATGATTCAGTAGAATCGAAACATGTAGCCCTAATATCACATTATATGTTTAACATTACTACTGTTGTGTTTGACTGACCTTCACCTCCTTTTATTGTACAAACACTTTGGGATGGAACACCTTAACTATGAAATATACCTTACCATTCGAAGCCTGAAAATAGATGAATGTATTTTGCTGTCCAATGCTTCCCGATTTACGAAATTTATTGCTTTTTGAAGGTTCTTAGGCTTCTCCCGTCTTTCACTCTGATAACAGTAATATGTAGTTGATGGTGAGCATCGAACGTTCGTAGAATTATGCTGCAGGGGGAAACCGAATTACTCGGATCAAATTGTGCCCCACTGCCACTTTGTCCACCACAAATCTCATATGGCCTGATATGGATTCGAACCCAGGCCTCCGCGGTGACAGACCGGCGACAAACCGCCTCAGCCATGGCTTAGCCTTGAAGACCTGAAACCTCAATTTAACCAAAATAATATATAAAAATTCAGTTCCTACCTCATAGTAAACACTCCGTCTCCGTGACAAAAAGTCATTCGGTTAAAGCTACAAGGGCTGTTTATCGTGACAGTCACACAAGATACACAAAAACATTGCGTGTAAAAATGTGATGTTTTGAATGGTAAGGCAGATGGTACGAACAGTTACCACTGTTCTTTAAAGGTTTAAAGGTGATGAGACGCTGACGTCACTCGTATGCAGTACATTGTACACTATATACAAAGCAAGAGGCAAAAAATAATCACTTGATAACGAAGTGAACACCAGTTAGGCTCAAGAGCCATGTTGTTGCATGCTTCCTAACGCATCAGTCAAACTCTTAACGACATTAGGATTAACTTGACACAACTCGTCGTTGTAGAGACGCGTGGCGCAGTCCCTGTATGTGCGTCATTAACAACTCGGCCAACAGCCACAACGCATAACACACGTGGCGATAGAAGAAAATGACAATAAGGCAGGAGGGGCTGTATTAGTATCGATAATGAAGTGCCAATATATCAAAGCGTTTGGGATTTTGTGAAGCAAACAACTGACAGATTGTCTGCTATACTGTCACCACAAATACTCGTATGTATAGACAGTGAGGACAACCCTCCTTCAAATGCGTTTCCAATGTTATTAGCAACATGATATAAAATCTAAATTTCAGTGACTAAATCCTATTTCATACGTTATTACGTACACAAATACACAAACACACATACAGTACTCACCTCCATATAATTCCAAGGTTAAAAATAGTGGCGCTAGAACTCCACTTCCCTGTATGCCTTCACGGCTTGTGTAGAAACAACTCTGCCTTTTACAACGAGGTGCACATTGTACAATTAAGAAGAATTAATCACCCCTAGTCACTTTATGTACGGTTCTAATCCAGCCGTATCTGTCTTCCATACAACGAACCTTCATTAGATCAGTCTTGATGTTCTCCCATCTCTTTCTCGATCTTCCAGCTGGATGCTTTACAAGATACTAAATTCAATCACTTTTATTGGCCGACTAATGCACTTAATTGTATAAAACTCAAAAGGTTAAAATCTACATGTATCAGTATTTTAAAAGACAATTAAAAACTCCAATATGTTTCGGATCCTTTGGAATCCGTCCTGGTGCGACGAGTCGCACCAGGTACACACACCACAGCTCCAAATATCACGCTGCCAAACACCGACTACGGACACAAAACATCACAAGTAATTTCAGGCAAGCACGTTCAATACTCCCTGAGGATGGATCCCAAAGGATCCGAAACATGTCGGAGTTTTTAATTGTCTTTTAAAATATTGATACATGTAGATTTTAACATTTTGAGTTTTATGCAATTAAGTGCATTAGTCGGCCAATAAAAGTGATTGACTTTAAAAAATGCACGATAAAAACATGAAATTAAGGTACTAAATGTTGTGGTACGCCGCTCAGCACGCTTGCTTTGTATTCAGGAGGTCCCGGCTTCAAATTGTAGCACCCAAACCCGTTAACACAACCGGAGCTTTTGTGGGTGTCATCATTTTCTGCAGTAAAATGCCAAGATATGCATCAGATTTGGCTGCGACTGTATCCTTCCACACTATTTCAAGTTCAGTAGCCTATTTACAACTGGTCTTACCATTCGACACTTTATATTCAGGGCAATGTAACATTTTTAAACACGCCCTAAACGAATATAAACATTTCTACGTTTCCGTCTTCCAAGATGTCTCTCTCATTCATTTGCCTAATCCCACACAACATTTTCAGCCCCTCGGATGTCGGAACTCAGTGTAACCTATATGCACATATTTTATATATGCACGATCAAAAATTTATCCGTTTCTCAAAGATAACAGATGAGGTCTCTACAGCAAACACCAACTGCAGCTGCTTGGGGAAGCAATCGCTGTATATTGTGAGAATCATACGAAATGCATAAATGCGTTGTGAGGGCTGCAGGTGGTACACATATTTACCACAGTGCTGTGGATTAAACGCACTTTGTGCTTGTTCTTTACTCTTTCATGAAGAAACACTTCGGATCACAAAACGTGGAACAAACTGTCTGTCCGTCTGTCAGATAGAACAAGAGAGTGGGATGGACCATCGTTAACAACGCAACTGTCAGTTGCAGCCTTCAACTCGACTGATGACGTCACAATTAATAATGCTGTTGCCCACACCAAGTGTGTTAACACAGCCCACTGCTGTCTGGCGTTATTGCGACACGTTATTCATACAGCCTGCTCAAGGTGCCCTGTCTCACAGAGAACACGATCCGGCACCATTACAAAGACCAAACGCTAAATTGTTTACGGAAATAATTGGAATTTATCGCGAGAATCATAAGAAACACATAAATACAGGCCTATTGTACGTACAAGGTAGTTTTGCAATGCTAAAGTGGATGGTGTACCTAGTTACCGCTCTGAGACTTAACGAATTGTAATGCCAGATCCAGTTATACACCCTTATTTGGGAGCGTTGAATTGAATACTGAGGATCTTTATAATATTATTACGATGAAAACACACAGAGAGATGGGCAGGACATGTAACATGATTTGGGAAAGTAAGAAATGCCAGTCATGCATCTAAACTGCAAAACCTGAAGACAGCATGCCACCTGCGATACCTAGAGGTTGATGTTACAATAACATGAATGTTGGATTACGGATTGTGGGGGTACGGACTGGATTCAGCTGATTCAGGATACGACCTAGTGGCAGGATCTTGTAAACATAGCAGCAGCCCTTCGAATCCAATAGAAGACTTGACCAGCTGAATGACTGTCAGCTTCTGAAGTGTGACTGTGCCTCGTGTAGTTAGCTATGAAAGTATCGACACATCGAAAATATCACAGCATAGCCACTGCACTGAACTAAATAACAAAACTCCTTCCTTTTGAAATAGTAACGGCTTTGAACTTATTTTCATCTCTTCATAAATTATCCTCCGTCCCAACTGCCAACCTACATTAATAATTATAAATATTTAAGAACGGTACCTCTCGAAACATTTCATGCGGAAGCAGAGAGTGGGGCAGTGTCAGTGAGTCAGAAGGGAACGCTGGTCTATTTAAGACCCTTTAGTACACAATGCAAGTGGCTGTATATTAAATTCGTGTGAATGAAATGCCTTTGTAGCTGAGACTCGGGGTGTAGCTATTACATGTCAGAAGCTGGCTCGATTCGCTTGGTCGCCTCTTTTGGTCTCGGCGTGTTCGCAGCGAGGGGTCGTCACTTGACAGCAGATGGCAGGTCAGCGCACTGCTGATGCTCAGCTTAATTGAAATAAATACGCAAAGGATTCTGACAGGCCATAATTCCTAAGGCATAGTTCCTAAGATAATAGATATAAGGTTTTGTGTGAAATCAAATACAAAACCAACTCCGTGTGTATAATTTTTCCTCAGCAGTCAATAACAGGCCGAAAGCACTCGATTAAGAAATCCCACGCCATTCGTGTATCCCGAATCTTCAGTACTGTATTCCCAACAGCCCATAACTGGATCCTATCCCGCTCGACCTTACCCCGTTTCACACTCTAACATCCTGCTCCTTGAGGATTCACCTGAATATTATCCTGTCATCTACGCCCCCGATAACACTTCGCCAAAGTCTTGCCGATTGGAATAAGGCTGGGTTAGCTTAGTCGGTATAGCGACTCACTACGGGCTGGACGGTCCGGGGATCGAATCCCGGTAGGGTGGAGATTTTCCGCATCCATTGAGACCGGCCCTGGAGCCCACACAACCTTATATAAATTGGGTACCGGGTCTCTTTCCTGGGGGTAAAGCGGCCGGGGCGTGGCGTTGACCACCCCCCTCATCTAGAGCCGAGGTTAAAGAAAGAGTACAGCTATACCTCTAATCCCCTTCTGGACCTTCGTGGCCTGTTCTAGGGTGAACTTTACCTTTACCTTTACCTTGCCGAATGGAATAATTAATTTATCATCTCTGTATATTGCTACACACTCCGCCCATCCCGTTCTCCCTGTCTGATCACCTAACGATATTCGGCGAGGAATAATAGTCATGCAGGTCCACCTCCGAACTCGTAAGTCAAAATGTTTCCCTTAACACCTTGTTCGCATAAACCCTCAACCTGTGTTATTCCCTCCCTGTGACACATGAGATTTCACTAATATGTAGACAGAAGTTATAATTATAGTTACGATTTGGGGTTTCAAATGTGGTGAAAATAATATTTTGTGCTTCTGGTTCGTGAAACAGAATAGTTTTGTTTGTGGTCAACTGACGGTTTGGAGGAACGTGATGTTTCTTTGTGCAGGGTAGGTGGGAACTTCAAGTGTCAACTGTGTAACCAGCAGACTATCCGGCACTGCGAGCAATATCGCAACCACTGAAATCCAAGATAGCCACGTTACTCAGACCCTACCACATTTTCTCACTACTGAGCTTCAGCCACCTGATCATAATTCCGCCGTTGCTACCTGCAGAATCACAGTCAATCATTTCTGTATTCAAGAAGGATACTCGGGTTTTTCCAAAGCATTGGTCAAAGGCACAAAACTACAAGACACCATAACTCTGAGAAAAATTTCAGAACCAGAATTATAAGAGAGAAACCAAAAATTCTGAACTCAACGATACAGTTTTATTCATAACTTGTCCTGTATACTTGGTACTTCTACTGAACTCATAAATTTAAACCCTTAACACATCCAAGTTAACGCACCTCACATTAGTTCTACAGAGTGTCACTGGTGCAACTGTAAATAGCACCACCTGATCTAACATTAAGAAACTGCATTGAGTGCATACTGTATTTATTCCTTTTGCACGATCCTCACAACACACATCAATTGTTTTCCCAAACATCTTTAAATTGTTGATCTTTTTAGTGGAGCACACCTATGTTTACTATGAGAATGGAACTAGATATTTAAACATGAATTATTAAACTGCTCTCGTGTTACAAATGGCTAATAATTTAATATTACCTTCATTACACTTCTCCAACCAAAGCCTCAGGATTGTTCACTGACACGAGAAGTCAGGTGAGGCTGTACTAGACCTCATCATGCCATCAGTATACAAGTGTCAACATTTGGTCCTCTGCCGTCCGCACAGCGTGACGGTTGCGCTTCGCTTCCTCTCTGAGCCGGACCCCATAATGGAGACCTAATAGTCTCAAACACGCCGGCTGTTCGACAAAGTACAAGGAAATATTGTCCCTAAATAGACCCTGAAAGTTTTTCTTCGATCCTGCTGTCGTCTGACAGGTAACACATCTCGCCTGCATTCAGAAGTTGGACAGTTGTAATAGCAGCAGCAGCAGCAGAACTGGCTGAGATATACACGACTTCCTTAGCAGGAAAGTATGTGAAAATATTTCACGACCGTTTCATTTCTAATTCACCGTTCGTACTAAACTCATCTGTATAATCTGGATAGTCTCCAGAAGTTACTGTATGGAGGAGAGTCGTCTTTGACAAGCTGTCGCTCTGTTGGTCAAGAATTCCGCAGCGTTGATGGAATCCGAATTTTCATCTTTTTTTTTCCTTGCCGCTGGCGCCCGCTCGGAGCAAGATGGATTCAGTCCACACATTCACACTTTGTGTAACATAACGATAGCCGTTGACAATAACCTCGATTCAGATGGTCGGCCTACAAAATATCCAAACTTCCCGATTCATGCTCATCTCATTAGGACTGCACATCCTATTCATGTGTTTATGGATTTAACCAAGAAACTGTTCCACTGAGATAACCCAATATAAAGGACGTCGATAACAAAGAGTGCGCACATTAACACCTACATCCTTACTAATATATTCAGCACTGTTCTCTAGTATCTCCGTGTCTGTAACGTTTAGGGTTGATATGCAGATGCTGAGATGTTTGAACTGTCAAAATGTTCGGATATGTACCTGTGGATCTCTCCACAGCCCGGTAAATCTCGAAGAGTCCTGCCCCCTGTCACATATGTTGTACTTTGAGATGCCCTTTAATCTGCTCCAAGAAGCCACTCAAATGTCAGTGATGGTCACCAGGCTACTGTATCAACTACCTAGGTCAGGGACGAGGAATCCACTTTCCTGCACACTTAGATCTTCGGCCTGTAAGTGTTTCCAGACACACTCTACTTACGTTCGCAAATTAGAATGAAGGATAATTTTTCGATTAGTTTGATGAATTTCACAGGTAGATATAAATTTAGCAAACAATATTTGTTTAAAAGGTGCTTCGTTCATAAGACATGGGAATGTTCTATGTTGGAAAGTTTCAAACATGTGACAGTGGAAGAAGCGAAAAAAATACGGGGTGTAAGCTCTAAAGTCTGTGTAATTCTCCAAAAATTATCAGTGAGAAGCAAACAGATCCAACTTTTTTTGAAGTTTAGCCATTTAAAAAAATATTATAAAAAATTAATGTACAGTTAATTATAATATTGAATCTTTATTGTAATACTACTAACAATTAATTAATAATAATTTTAGTACCTTCATCGCTTACTGTAAAATAAATTTTAACAGTAAGACTTGTACTGCTAAAAATTGGTTCCCTGTACGCGCGAAGTTTGGAGACTTTCTAATGGCCCTATCTTGGAAGTGACTGTTCTGCACTAACTCAGGTGTGTCGTGAAATACATTGTATATGTTGTCTTACTTGGCCGTGAAATTTAGTCTCACGTACTGAGAAAATAACATGTATTGAGCTTGCCTGAGAACTGGGTGCAGAGGAGAATGTTTGGGTCAAACGGGGGCGGGGGAGGGGGGTGAAAGAAGCATGGAGAAAACTACAAAAGGAGGAATGCCATAATTTTTTCTACTCAACAAATATTATTAGGAAGATCAAATTAGGATAAATACACGAGCAGGGTTATGTAGCCTGCACGTGGACAGATGAGTAATAGGAATTAATGTTAGTGAAATAATTTGTATATAAGAAACTGCTTGAAAGAAATACTCACGTAAACATGGCACTTTTCACGAGATGGTCCCTGCTAGGAATGCGATAGATACGAGTGGGCAAGGTTTTGTGATACTTGATCAACTGCAACTACCCATCCTGAAAACATTCGCACAGTACACTTTATTCCTGCACGCGACTCTAAAAGTTTGTTGTGTGTAACAGAATTGTCTGTCTCTCTCAAGTCCAGTAGTCACCCTTCTAGCTAGCAGCCCCCGCACCGCGTTAGACACGCCCAATCTCCGGCGGTGTACATCTCGTGGTCTATGGTTTGTACTAAACCAAAGAATGGCATCTTATAAAGAAGAGACATTTCTTGACATCCTGAGACCGTCGTCTATTAGAATACTTCTAAAGAACGACTCTGCTGCTTGCAGTTAGGCCAGATTCACAGCATTTTGTAAACAGAAGAAAACAGTCATGATTAAAAGGCAATTTTGCGTAGCAGAGGGTAAGGAAAAGGCACTGACAGATCTTGCATTATTTCCGGAATCTTACACAGTATTCGTGGTCTGGGATAGCTCAATCGATATAGTGAATTGCTACTGACTAGGCGGTCCGGGAACCGAATCCCGGTGCGGGCGAGTTTTTCTGCACCCGTCCAGACCGGTCCTGGGGTCCATCCAGCCTCCTTTACAATGGGTACTGGGTCTCTATACCGGTCGGAGCGTGGCGTTGACCACCCACCCACTTCTAGAGCCAAGGTTAGAGAAAGAGTAGAGTTAGAACTCTACTCCCCCTCTGGGCCTTCGTGGCCTATTCTAGGTTAAGCTTTACCTTTACCTTTACCGTATACAGTATTCTGATACTGTGATTCCTGCCCCTTTTCAGCACAAGGTTGAATTTTCAGAGAATCTAGATTTTGCTCACACAGTGTATTATTTATGGGGTTTGTATTATTCTCACAGAATAAAAAGATCATTTTCCTACACAGCTTTAATTGGTTGTTTATGTAATGGAGGTAGATTGTGTTCTCTGAGAGTTAACAAATGGATTTTTATATTTTTCAGAGGAACGTCATGTTTCGAATACATATGTATTTTTAGGCTTTATTTGCCGAAGCTGTCAGCTCTTTAGACTACAAAATACCTAGAGTGCTGAATGACAAAATTGGTAAATAACTGGTTAAAGATGAGGTGAGAGGAGCTAATTTGAGGTTCTGTCCTGCAGGCAGCTGGAATGACCGAAGTAAACTACAAGTTTCATTCAAGACAGATGGCCTCCGGGCCGGATTTGAAGTACGGATATCTGGAATACGAAGCAGTTACGCCACCCACTTTACCATGACGTCTGGTATCATCACTTAAAGTCAGAATATAGCACAGAATCCTCCCCCTACTAACTAACAATATTTATCCCGAGACTTTTTCGCATAACGACAGGAAACTTCAGCAGAAATGCTTCTAAAACTTTGTAAAAACCATTCCTATGGCATTTATTACCAGCATAATAAATCTTACATCACTAAAATAGGTTTCTCTTTTCTCCCTCCGTTCCTATATATGCAGGAAGGGTGTCAAATATCGACCCTAAATCCATTAATCAGATGCCAAAGAGTTTTATGTTAATATACAGAAAGCTACTTGGTTTTTATTATAGATCGCAACTGAAGTGGAGGGTAAAAGGAAATGTAAGTCAGCTCAACTTTATTTTTAGTTTTAGACATTTAACTACAAAGTAAAATTACAATTTGTGATATGGAAATGCCAAAGGGGAAGGGGAAACAATAGTAGAAACGGTTCCCGGTCTGTGCAAAGTGATATGCCTTTTCAGTATCGCTGGAAAAAGTCCGCGATGAAAATTTATGGTTTCCAGTTAGTGCATAATTAAAGGCGTTAAGTTTTCTGTGTTTTATGAAATCCGTTCAATTCTATAAGTTAATTTTAAAAAAAGGCTAACGACATTTGTTTTCTTTTCTGGAACTGGTTAACAGATTTCATATATAACGGAAATTCTAGCTACACTCACACGTATGTAAATTACACAGACGTCAGTTACGTTATACTGCTTCTGTGAAAATGGGAAAGCAAAGTTTAATATATCAAATTTTATTTTTGCTTCAGTCTTTTCACTCTGTTCAGAAACATATTTGATCATTAATTAAACTTGATGTATTGTTAATGTAACACGTATAGCAGCAAAACCCATTATAAATTTTTGGATACAAGCCTGGCCCCTTTAACCTATGAAGCATGAAGTCAGTCTATGGAACAAATAAGAATTCTCTCTGCATCTCATAGAGAACACAGACCGCCTCCATTATAAAGACCAACCGGATTAAGTTGTCTGCAGAAATAATTGCTTCTTATTTTGAGAACTGTGTGGAATAAATAAGCATATTTTGTGGGCAAAATTCAGAGTCATTTAACATTAACACAGATGATACGTAAGGTCGCCATTTTGCTTTGAAATTTTACATTAATACAGCAAGTAATGGCATGACACGTTCATAAGTGTAGAAAAAAGCCTAAAATTTGTTCAATTGACTGGATTCCATTTTACATTTCGTATTTTCAAAATTACTGCTTATATTCTTTGGAATTTTGGAAATAAAACAATAAGGGACAAAACGTTCCATTGGTTGGAATGTCTTCTTCTCCCATACTCCTCTTACCCTCGTCATCACATCCACCCCTTCCGACTCCTCACGACTCTGTAAGTGAGCTCAAAGACTGATAAACCCCCTTCCCACCCGCATCTCCCCTTTGTGTCATAGATTTTCATGACGTCATCTGTTCCCTTGCTTGAAACGAAAGAATAAAGTTTGATTGTCACTTTTGAATTTCTGATTCGCTTTCGAATGGATACATCCAATCAGAACTTCAACTTCTGATCTTCTTTCATCGATTCGAATCAGTGGGGGGAAAAAACGAATGAAAATCGCCAAGAGCGAATTGAGTCTTTTGATGCGTCCTTGTTCTTTTAGCGACTGAAGCTAGCGCTCTCAACGGAGACAAAAGGAAACCAATTCCTTCAATCGCTTTTCTGACATGAACATGGATGTACAGTTTAGTCACAAACCGTCTGCAGCAATGATACAGACGACTTTTATGTTTGATTACTTACATCTGCCGATGTACGTGTAGAAGAATACAGCATTCTTACGGGTATGAATGTCTGCCCAGTCTTCGTTGGGCTACGCCTGTCTTCCGTATCAGCGTCGCATTGCATAGACCATTATTTCCATCTTCATCATTGAAATAACTCAACTAATTGGAAATAAAATAGAGTATAACTCCACTTATCCGGATTAAATGGGACGGAGAGCCATCCGGTTATGCAAAAAATCCGGATAATTTGATTTTTCTTTGAAAAGAGGTTGGCAGTCTGAAGTGGAAACAAACTTCTATAAACGGCTGTTTTCGGCTACATATTTATTTACGTACAAATAAAATATTAATATAAAATTACTTATATGTATTTGACAAACGGGGGTAAAACTTAAGCCGTTAAAGATGTAGTACAATTAGAGTAAGAAAATGTTTACCCGAAGGGCCAAGCTGAACTGGATAATTGGCGATCCGGATAACCAGCTTTCGGGTGAGTGACGTCCTTCTGTTCTGGAAATGAGCTTTACTCGTATATAGCCTCCAAAACTGTATTACACTGTATTGCTTTATTAAACTGTAATACCTACACGTCCGCCGTCTATGGTGGCAAGATATCGAATAAATTTCATAAATTTGTTTCTTCCGCTGCAGGAAATAGGAAACGAAACTGTTAGGTTTTTACACGTGTAGACCTGTATCTGTACGTGTTGCTGGGTGCATTCGCCGCAAACCAAGAAAGCAGTTTTGATAATCCACGTTCTTACAGTAGTGCTGATAAAGGTTCAAGTCTTCTGAGATTACGCCACATCTAATGAAACAGAATTACGGGCGTTTGAGGAAAACTTGCTGCCTCCAACTTCCGGATCTAACCAGTCCAAGAGACTGAAATTTAACAATCGTCATAGCGTCACATTGCAGAAGACGTGGATCTTCAAATGCATGGAAAACTTGTTACTAGGGAAATACATAATCAAAAAATGTTAAATTTTTGTAGAATTTATCCCGTTGTGGTACAACATATTAAAAACTAATAAACATATATCCATTAACCACAAGAAATTTTATTCGTCCCGTCAACACAGGTAAGGTTTGAATTTTGACGCAGTTCCGAAATTTGCAAATATCATAATTATAGCACGTGTTGAGAGGGCTAATAAAATTTGTTGTGGCTGACGGTTACAGGTTTATCAATTTTTAATAAAATGCTACTGTTACAAAACTAGTAAGCAGCAGTTTCTACTGGCTCCATTTGTTGCATGTCTTTGTATTGAGGACGTTACATAAGAAGTTCTCCGTGATGGCACCAATTTAGCCGATTCGCTCCGCTCTGAAAGACTCCGATCGTGCACTTTCCCCACCCAACAAGAACATCACTAAACTGTTCTCCCGACTTCATTGCAGTGAATAGATAGAATGAATCTCTCCGTATCAGTTATCTGTTTCTACTTTCGTATATAACTTACTCAGTAGAGGCTATTTCATTTTACAGAAAAAGATTTATACCCAAGTGGATATTGAAAACTTGTACAAAATAAAATGAAAACTCTGAGAAACCACGAACGCTCTAGCCATAAAGTTACGCGTGGTTTATTTTGTGGTTTATTAGCGACGCTCACAGTACCAATACTATACTGCAGCGTCAAATGTGGACGAATATATGTAAATCTGGAACACTGTTGAAATAACAGCCTACTTAATTTACACGAACTCCAAAGCACCTACTCGCAGAAAAAAAAAATCCAACGCCACTTCATCTACCACAAATCCTACGCAGACTGACCTGACATTATATGAATTAAAATTCAGTAATTTACTTAACTGCTGTAGCATATTTAAAGACGCCATCATTTTGTACAACTACGAACTGTAGAACAATTCAGTTGCAGTAGTGTCTACTGTTACTGCCGGTTGCTATACGAATTGATTTCAGATATTTTACTTGTCATCATTCCACAGCACTTGATATTTCATAATTTAAGACCAATAATAATAGTTGTGGATCGTCCGGAAGTTTGAACGACCAATAAAAGACATTTGTTGGGTTTGATGCACAATGCCATGTGCAACCAATGGCATGTGGGGTGTATATCCTGCACACTGGAAGCTGTGACTTACGCAGTAAGCTTCTACGATGAAGGCAGAAATAACAGTTTTCAATACACATACGTGAGTAAACATAGACCTAACTACACGGTGTCGTACAAGAATACATCAGTATTAATACTCACCGCCCTGAGCACCTCAAAATCTCAGAATCTCAAAATCTACAGCAGGGGTCGGCAACCCGCGACCCTCGCTTCCATTCTGTGCCACCCGTGGACATCTGACTTCATGTAAATTCTTTTATTTTCAGGACTCCAAAAACAAGATGAATTAAAAATACAGAAATAAGTTATTATAGTCTTAATCAGCGTATTATCGCTCACTGAAAGTGAGCTTCGGAAAGCAGAAGTGCCACGTTCTTTCTGGCTATGTACAGAATCAATATAAATACAATAAAGCACACAGACTGCGCAAAATTTCTTTTATGCTTCTCTATGTCTCACTGCAACAGGTTTCGGCCATTACATGTGGCCAAAATAAGGCAGTTTATATGTAACGAAAACATAAATTGCTACATATTTTGATAAAGTAAATGTTGGATCCCAGAGCTAGAAGGTTCCATTAAGCAGGGATACGGTAGAGTGGCATTCTGTGGATAAATATGAGCTGGGTGGGAATGTGTGCTTTATAATGGTGTTGCAGCAAGTACATATTTTAAGCATGACATCGAAGGGACGGTTAATAAAAAAAAGCAAAATTTTTAATGATTACTGGAGCAGCAAACACTTCTTTACCGGTATAAGTGCGGGTAAAGGAGTTTGTGTTAATTTTCCCAGAAGCATTTCTGCAATGAAATAATTTAACATCAGACGTCATTCCCAAAAAGAGGGTGCAAGAGCAGGGAAAATAAAATCACCTAGTTGGAAGCTTGTTTGATAAGTCAGGAGAACATCTAGACGCAACAAAGCAGTCATAGCGAGTCGATTACTGACGGTAGTTTCGCACTGACGACTGTAAATGCGTAACTCTTACACCGGCGCAGACGCTGCTTGACGGACATACGATTCCACCACCTGCCTGACAATGACGCCGTTTGACGTCATACTACACGTGACGGCTCTGTATCTTCTACATTGCGATGACTAAACACATGACTACGAAATCCAAGTCAGAGTCGGAGTGGGGGGTTTGAACATGATCATTGCTGAGGCAGCAGACTGTGGACTGCGCGCATAAAATGATACAAAGCGTTTTATTACGTTTAGCTCTTTGGAATGCCACATGTAGTTTGGCTGTGTTTTGACTTCTCCCACACGTTGACTCAACATGCGAAATCGTATCTCTACAGGAATGAAAGTCGCTGTTGAAAGGCATTTTCATTTACCTGTGGCGAACATATTCGAAGTGAAGCAAATTTAATTCCCCAAAATAAAAGTATGAGGGCTGCATGTAACGTATTTCCCGGCCCATACGACGCACCGTGATATTTTCTTTAGGAATTTTAGAAAAAAATAATTATATATGTATTTTAATTTTTGTAATTTATTGGAAGAAAACAGGATTGTTACATACCAAAATTAGCAACCATAATATAATTTATTTATCATAGAAACCCAGAAAATCGTCGTCACTGCCACTAAAATCATCTTCATGGTTGTTTTACTCGATGCGTCACTTTCTTCATATAAATTGTCATCTTCACTTCCATCTAGTGCACTGCTAATGCCACATTCTTCCTGTGATCTATTATCCAGTTCTTAACATATTCTTCAAGTTTTGGCCATTTAGGAACACATGAACGTAAAGTTTTTTTACTCTTATCTGTTTTGATTAAAACTTTCTTTTGCTTCCTCCATTCTCGTATCATCTCTGTCGGAGGTGAGCCAAAACGCCTTTCAGCTGCCCGGTTTCCATGTTTTCCAGCGTAATTCACGACTTCAATTTTAAATGCAATTCTGTAAAATAATCGTCTCTCTTTTGATCCCATGAGGGTTTTCTTTGATTTTAAACTTTAAATTTAACTCTTTAATCACTGTTTGTAAAAACGTAAATACACACAAAACAGATACACTTTAAGGAACGTGTAACGCACTTGAATTACACTTGACTACACTTTGCTACTGCAGCAGCGTAAATACCCGGAATCACATGTGATGCAATGCATACGTCAGGGTAAATCCCTGGATAAGAAAGTAAGCCGTTCACAAGCAGTGATGCCAGATCTCATGATTTGGAAGCAAATTTCACTATCTCACGATAAAGATGTTATAGGTCATTTCCGATTAAAACAATTACGTATTTTAATACAACTCAGGAGCTAAGTCCCTTAATCAGTAGGTGAAAACTCCCACCATTTAAATCAAATTAGGATATGAATTATAAAATTTGAAAGTACAGCCGATTAACTTCGGAAAGGCGAAAATTATATCAAGAGGAACTCCATCATTAGACTCCTCTTCCAAGATCATCGGATGCCAAACAAATTAGTTTACGATGATCTGGCAACGTCAACCTTGCGAAGAAAAGAATATTTTATCTACTCAGGGACACATGTGAGATTGCAGATTTAATCAAATCTTATCTTGAAGAATAGACATCCTTAGGGTTCGTAATCTACCTCAGCCACTTCAGGCCAATTACGCGACCATGCACCAAAGTAGGTCACATCCGCTTCCTTCCATGTCCTCTCCAATACACTATTCACTGATCAATCTACTATTCGGACCCATGCAGTCTCAGCAAATAGCAGCATCGTTCAGTAGTCTCCAGATAAATATACAAATAACATTACACTACGATGACCGAAACGTGTACACACGAACGATGTTCAAGCGAACTCTAGGAAACATACTGTGGTGACAAATAAATTTGTACGCTTTCGTCTCTCTGCAACATCTCTTCTTAGCAGAAGAACAAGCGGTCATGCCTGGTAACCTTATAACAAACAGGTGTGCGCACTCTCTACCTTTCGACACTATTAACCCTTCAAAGCCTAGTGATTAGTACACGCAGTTACCACCAGGATTAACACTAAAAGCTCTGCATTGTGTTAATACTGCGTATTTTAAGTGTTCAGTATGACTCTCAAAACCACAGAAATTATTTCCATAAATAGAATTCACCGAATGGTCTTCCTATGGTGCTTCGAAGGTGCTCAGTATTCTCTCTCTTATCTTTCTGACAAGAACAGTATTCAAATAAGGGCGAGTTCGGAGTACTGGCAGCATGGCACTTACATGAGAAAACCGAAGCACTCGGAGAAAACCCTGTCCCAGCCCCACTTTGTTCACCACCGATCTCACATGGACTGGCCCTTCATCAAAATCGGGCCTCCGCGGTTACAGTCCATATACATCTTCTTATTAATACTATTCTGATCAACAGGACAATCGGGCAAAGTCTGGGAATCTTCAGACAAAGCGATGATCCTTTTGATACCGGGGAGCAATGGAGAGAAAAGTACTTTCACGTTCGTTTTAGGTCTTCAAAATATTCAGCAGTCTCATACTGGACCGAAGACTAATTGCTTCTCTCTCTCGCCCCTCCCTCCCATCATGCACTGTGGTGGTAGCATGCTCCCCTGACAGTCGGCAACATAGCCCACTGCCATAAGGCGCACAAACTTGAAAACAAGCTCGACAGTAAACCTCGATGAAGCAGAGTCCCAAAGATGCTCTCGATCGCTAGCGAAGAAATACCCCAACTTGTTTACCAAAATTCCCCACCGTAAGCCAGACATCTAGCCCACACCGTCATAACCTGCTTGTTTAAGATATTTTAAAAATTTGCCCCCCCCCCCCCC
>Ga0209629_10001017_pt1 | contig 16789 bp, 11 predicted proteins | sample TergutCu122P5_FD_187286 | JGI IMG/M metagenome (GOLD analysis project Ga0209629, IMG submission 187286) | Cubitermes ugandensis P5 segment gut microbial communities from Kakamega Forest, Kenya - Cu122 P5 (SPAdes) (version 2) | ecosystem: Host-associated > Arthropoda: Insects > Digestive system...
AGAAGTTAAGCCCGGTAGCGCCGATGGTACTGCATTCGTGGGAGAGTAGGTAGCCGCCATCTTTTACAAAACAGGGAGCAGTCGTATTTACGAACGCTCCCTGTTTTTTTTATTGCACCAAATTCTGTTCTATGGCTATTTTTACTAATTGGGCGGTGTTGTGTGCATTCAGTTTCAATATGAGGTTTTTCCGGTAACTTTTGATTGTTTCGTATCCGAGGCACATACTGTCGGCTATTTCGCTGTTGGAACGTCCAGCGACAATCAGGCGCAACAATTCCTGTTCGCGGCGAGTAAGACATACTGAGTGGGGTTCCTGTTTTTTGAGCAATACATCGACTTCTTCACATAAGAAACGCTCACCGGAAGCCACCGAACGAATACCTTCAATGATTTCTTCCACCATTGCATTTTTCAGGATATAGCCCGATGCACCGTTTTCCAACGCCCGCATAATGGTAGATTGTTCGGAGTAACTGGTCAGCATAAGTATTTTAAGATCAGGATACCGCACTTTTATCTGGGGGCAAAGGTCTATACCATTGCCGTCCGGTAAGCTAACATCTAATAAAAGTACATCAGCCGGAGTTTTCGATAATACAGCATAACATTCGGCTACGGAATGCGCTTTTCCGGTCACTTGTGCAATGTTCGAATCATTAATGAGATACTCAAGACCTTCTGCTACCACCTTATGATCATCAACAATCACTACATTAATTAGTTGAGAGTTGAAAGTTGAAAGTTGAAATTTATCTGTTTCCATGATTATTGCCTTTATTCTAAACCCACTACAAAGTTAGTACATTTATTTCATAAAAAATACACTCAAAAGAGGGTTTTTTTAAGCGGTCATTTACCACTACTCGCCCCCACCCTAATCTTTTCCCGCTTATACACAATTTTTCCATTGTCAGTCACTCCCTCAATTACTACCGAATAGGTCGATGGGGTGTCTGCCGTATAGAAGCGGAAAGAGGCTTTTCCTACTTCATCGGTCGTGAGGCTCGGTTGCCAGTGGATGGTTGTTCGCAAATCAGGTTTGGAATCAACGCGAATCGAATCGTATTTAGGAGCATAAAATTCGACCGGCTTTTGAAAGCCTATGGGCATTATTTTTTTGATATAGGGCGTTTCGGTGGGAGCGCCCTGTCTTCCTCTTCGCGTGTATATCGCTACTGCCCCATTGTACCCATCTTTTCCGAAAATAGCTAAATTAACAGGAGATGTTAAAACATCTATTTGTGCCACATCATCTACGTGTATCAAATCGAAAGCAGAGCCATCGGGAGTAAGCTGTTGTGGAACATCATCAACTAAAACCATGGCATGTCCTTTGCCCACAGGTCCGGAAATTTGCATAAAATTTCTTCCCAAAGTGTCTGTAGAGTAAGATACCGAGACCAAAGATAGCAGAGCAGTCAGGCTTGACGGCGGTGGCATTTTACTTAACTGCTCTTCGGTAAGCGAACGATCCGGAGTGGAGTAATAAGTCGATTTTCTTTCAGGTATCTTTTTTGCTTGGATGGTAACTTCTTTCAGTTGAATCACACGGGCGCCATGTTCGTTCAGGTATTGCCGGTCAGCTTTATTGGCATATTTGGCAAGAATTTCAGAGTCGGGCGAAAAAGGAGCGCCGGCAGGGATAAACCGTGCGGGATATAGCGTCTTATCGAGCGTCAATTCAAGCTTGTCTCTGTTTGATTCCTGCCCAGCTTTTACGACAAACCAGATGCTGTCGCGCGCATCGCCATCGAACAGAGAAAACCGTCCGGAGCTGTCGGTAAGTGTATTGGCATAGTATTCGCCATTTACAGAAATCATATTCACGGCGATATTATCTGCCGGAATTTTTTTCACATTAAATAATTGAGCTATAGTTTTAGTTACGATTCCCGATATTTCATATCCTTTTCCCAAAAGCGTGTCGGAATACTGAAAGTCGTTCCGGACAATCCGTTCCGTATCGTAGCGGCGCCAGCCTTGGGTCAACATCAATAAATCCGACGCCCAGTTTGACTGTGCAGTCTTTTGGAAATAAAAAGCAGGGTCGAATATATTTCCTCGCAAGTCGGACGTCAATAAAAGCGAAGTCAGAATATTGGAAGTGGTATCTACCGCCACTTCCCCGTTGTCAGTTACTGAAACCGAAACATTGCCCTGCAAGGGTTCGCCTGATTCGTCCACGAGGTTTACCGTAAACTCAACCGGACTTCGAGGTGAATAACTGTTTGTATCGGTAGTGCATACAACATTTGCTTGATCTTCGTTATACACAAATACCAATCGTTCGCTCAGCGGAAGCATATTCCTGTCCAACAAGAGCAGGTTGGATACGCCCGAAGGGAAAAAGTCTTTTGGGAAAACAACCGGAATGTTTGTGTTTTCTAAAACACGAACATCCTGAACTACGCCGCGCGTGTGAACAAGCAAGCTCAAGGTATCAGACCTCTCCCCCAACCCCTCGTGGTTTACTTGCACAACTAACCGGTCTTTTTTCCATACCGCCGACAAGGCATAGCCTTTTTCTTTGACGGCGGGCAAGTCGAACCGCTTGAATTGTCCTTTGCTGTCGGTGCATACGGCATAATACTTTTCGCCCTGATTAGGCTTTAACGCGAATATTCCCATTCCGCGAATATTGGTTTTGAACTGTATGATTTCATTTCCTTCCCTGTCGTAAACCGCTCCGGTTACATCTGTCGCTGTTCCGTTGCGCTGCATTGCCTTGACGGCAATACGTCCCATACAGCCAACCAATGATTGACCGCCTTCCGGATAAAACGAAACGTCAAAGTCATCTTCAGGCAAAGGCAGAGGAAGAGGCGAAGGGGTACTAACAGGTTTCTGTTTGGGAACATTTTGAATCGTGCCGGTCGTTGGATTAATAATATGAATATTCTTTATAAAAAAGTAATCCTCATCCAATTCCCTCATCCAATTGGTGTAAGCGCGGAGTGTATAGTTCCCTTCGGGAAGATTTTCAGGGATGGAAAAATATCCGCTGAACGCTTCATTTTCGTAACCCACTTTTACGCGGCTAATCACCGAATCGCGCGCATCGAACAGTTCCGCAAAAACGCAATTTGCCGACAAATCCGGAATATGCGAGGCGGCATCCGCCACGTGGGCGCGAAACCAAATCCGTTCGCCTGCAAGGTAATAAGGCTTGTCGGTCTGAAGATACACCTTTTCCTGTGGAAATACGCTCAACTGTTTATCAAAACGCTTGGCAATATTTTCAAGCGAATCTGCAATCGAATTACCTGAACTTAACTCCTCACTCTTAACTCTTAACTCTTCACTCTTAGTTCTTATCTCCTCAAGTCCATATTCAATCGGCAGCGTCATATTAAGCCCCGTAAGCGGTTTGGAAGAAAAAAGGCGGGATAGCTTCAGGGTATTTTTGAAAGTTCCGTCTGGAAAAATATACACCGAATCTTCCGGAGTTTCGAGCCGGTTCCGGTATAAACCGGTCAAATCCCATTTTGTTGATCCGTTTTGTGCAATATACAGGCTTAGCGAATCTCTATCGGTTACCGTCTCACCGAAGCAAACAAGCATTACGGAAGAATCAGACGGTATATATATTGTTCTCAAATTGTTTACAGAATCGACAGATAGAAAGTTATTGGGGTTCATCAAAGCCAAGTCGCTACGATTGTAGGGACGATTGTTGAGTTCTATAACAGGGCTTAACAGAAATCCTTTTTCTGCCAGCGAATCGCTATACAAAGCCCTGATAAAATTGGCTACGGAAACCCAATATACTTTTTCCCGATTTTTTTCCCAAGTGTTTTTTTGTTTGAAATTCTGGGGCTCAAGTTCTCTAAGCATACATTGAAAATTCCATGAAGTGATGTGGGCATTATAATCGTGCGTAAACCGTTCAAGCACTAATTCAATATCGTATCCTGTTTCAAAATTGGTGATATGAAGCGGGTTACGACAGGTTACCTTTACTGTTTTGGTTTGGGAATTGTAATAAAAGAAAGGTTCTTCGGGATTGGTTGCAAAGATGTTCTTCTTCGAGGGGTCTTTTCCTAATAAAACATTCCAAAACAGTTTGATGTCTTCTTTGCGAAACTTGACTTTGGCAGTCACCGCCACTTCTTCCAATTCACGAATTTGCAGAGCCACATCCATTGCTACAGACTTTTTCCCCGGTTCTATCTCCTTGAAAACAGGCTGATAACTCGCATGAGAAACCACCAGACGGTAGCTTCCCTCGCCCGGTATAGCAAGCCGGTAACGACCTTCCGAATCCGTAGTCATTCCTGCGGTAGTGTTGGCAACGAAAACCGAAGCGCCCGGAATCGGCTTGCCATCTTCTGCATCGGTAATGCGCCCACTGACAGTGCGCTGTGCAAATAATGTGAAAGGGACGAACCACAACAGCAAGCAAAACAATAATTTTTGTCGGTTCATGGCGTTAATTCTTTTGTTTTACATTTCCCGTAATAGTTATGTATAAGTACAATAAATACAGATTAATTCGCAAATTTATTCAATAGAATTGAAACAACAAAATATTTTTTAAATTATTTTTCGGAAATTTTAGAAAAACAAAATTCTTTTTGCAAAATACAAGGATTGCAAATTTGTTTTAAAATTAATATCTGAATAATTGATTACATCATCACCTCCCCCCAACCTTATTCCCTTATTTTCTTTCATCAGACAAGGGGGATTGCGGGTATTCGATTCACAATGACGCAAGTTGTGCTTTTAACACAAATTCTTATTATTTTAAAGTTATTTCCATATCGAGCTGCGAAACATTAGATAATAAGCTCGATTTTTTTGTAAACAGTAAAAAAAGGATTAAAAAAATAGATTTATCCGTCCTTTTATTTACTTTTGTAGCTCAATACAATTATAAGAAAAAATGATATTATCTTTTATTACATGGAATGCCAACCCTGTAGCTTTTACGCTTCCTCTTGTAGGAGAGATTCGCTGGTATGGAATCGCTTTTGTCATCGGATTTGCGATAGGCTTGTGGATTGTCCAGAAAATCTGGAAGAATGAACAACTGCAAGAAGATTGGTATGATAAACTGTTTATCTTCGTGATTGTCGCCACTGTCGTTGGCGCGCGGTTAGGACACGTTTTATTTTACAGTCCGGGGTATTATTTCTCGCATCCTATTGAAATTCTTTATATCCGTGAAGGCGGATTAGCCAGTCACGGCGGCACTTTGGGAATAATTATCGCCGTTTGGATTTATTCCAAAACCATAACACACAGAAGTATGCTGTGGACTTTCGACCGCTTGGTTGTTCCGGTAGGTTTCGTTGGCGCTTTGATTCGATTGGGCAATCTGATGAATCATGAAATTTACGGACACGCCACCAATCTTCCTTGGGGATTCCGGTTTATCGAAAAAATACCTTTGTGGTTGAGCGGAGATGCTCCTATCTATTCCGTGCCTTCTCATCCGACTCAACTTTACGAAGCCGCCTGTTATATCCTGACCGGTTTCATTTGTTTGTATATGTATTGGAAAAGAAAGGATTATAAATATGAAGGACTTATTTTCGGCGTATTTCTGATTGGTATTTTCCTTTCCCGTTTCGTTGTAGAATATTTCAAAAATGTTCAGGAAAGTTTTGAAGAAGGTATGGTAAATTCAATAGGTATAAATATGGGACAATTATTGAGCGTTCCATTCATTATCGCAGGAATATGGCTTGTTTACAGAGGATTGCAGTCAAAGAAAAAAGCTGCTTTCGAACCGGTAGTCAACGAAAATGCGGCAAAGAAAATAATTCCTCAGGCAAGTTCTGCAAAAAATAAACCCGTAAACAAAAGGAAATAAATGATAACGGAGGATATTGTTTCCGAGATTGATGATAATTTGGAAAATATTTTAGATAAACAGTTGAAAGAAAAAAAATTGACCTTATCTCTTGCCGAAAGTTGCACCGGTGGAAAATTAGCCAGCTTATTCACTGCAATACCGGGTTGTTCAAGCTATTTCAAAGGAGGAGTCGTTTGCTATTCCAACGAAATAAAAGAACGGCTATTAGGCATAAGCGCTTCGCTTTTGAATACGTATGGGGCTGTCAGTCAGCAAGTCGTAGAAGCTATGGTTACAGGCGTTTACCGGACTTTTCAAACAGACTGCGCCATTGCAGTTTCCGGAATCGCCGGTCCCGATGGAGGAACGCCGGAAAAACCTGTTGGAACAGTTTGGATTGCTGTAGCTTACAAAGAACGTGTTCTATCGCAAAAATATCAATTTTCTCAAAATCGAGAAAGCAATATTTTAAGAGCTTGTAATAACGGTATCAGGATGTTATTAGAGATAATCGACAAATAATCAGAAAAAAATGCAGAAATTTTGTCAAAAATTTTTTTATTCAAAAAATTACTCTACCTTTGTTCCGACATTTGAGTTTTTTAGGACAGTTTTATTTCTTTTTTCGAGTTCAGATATTCGTTTTAGTTTAAGCCTGTGATAATCCTCAACTGAATTTATTATTTTATTCACTTTTTATTTTTAGTAAATGAACATTTTTGTTGCAGGCTTGAGTTTCAAAGTAAACGATGCCGACTTAGCAAACCTTTTTGAAGAGTATGGAAGTATTACTTCCGCAAAAGTTATTACCGACCGTCAATCCGGTAGGTCCAAAGGATACGGTTTTGTGGAAATAGCCGATAATGAAGCGGCTGAAAAAGCAATTGCCGAATTGAACGGAGCTGAATACGATGGGAGAACACTGTCTGTTTCCGAAGCAAAACCGCGTGAAGAGCGTCCTCGCAATTCATACAGTGGAGGAAATCGCGGAGGCGGTGGAGGATATCGCAACCGGTATTGATTTTCAGATTGAGATGAGGCTATAAAAAAGCCTCATCTTTTTAAATAAAGCCTTAACAGCCAATTTCCTGTTGGCAAAGAGTTTTTTTCAGCCAAAGTTCAACAAAAGATGAAACAAACAATAAACCTGTTCATTCTCCTGTCCGCTCTATTTGCAACAGGCGCTTCAGCCCAAACCCTCCGGCTTGAAGCAGAAAATGCCGTATTATCGGGAGGAGGCTCCAGTCCTGCTCAAATTGTGAACGATGCAAGTTGCTCCGGCGGGAAATATGTGGACACACGCGAAAGCAATCTCGCTTTTTCCTTTACCATTGCTACTGCCGGTAATTATGCCGTGATAGCTAAAGCAAAATCGCCTATTGGTAATGGCGACAAAATCAACACTTTCAGGTTCGATGGCAGCAATTCAAAAGACATTTCCTTTTATCAAGGCGATAGCTTTGTAGAAGTTCCGATAGTGGATAGTTATTATTTTTCATCCGGAACGCATAAAATCGAAATGATCAAAAGTTGGGGATGGATTTGGTTGGATTATATAGAAATAAAACCCTCTACTGCAATACCAGTCGAATTTGATATTCAACCGTTAGTAACGCCTCATCCCAGCGCAAATGCCGCCAAACTTTATCAGTTTTTGTTAGATAATTTTCAACATAAAATTATTTCAGGCGTAATGACGCTAAAAAGTTTGGCAACTGTCACCGGCACCGGACAAAACGAAATCTCGTGGCTTTACGAGAAAACAGGGAAAAAACCGGCGCTCTTGGGTTTGGATTTCATGGATCATACAGGTGCAATTCAATCCAGTTGGATAAATAATCCTGATAATGTAAAAGACGCTATCGCATGGAAAAACAGCAATGGGATTGTCGCCTTTTGCTGGCATTGGCGCGATCCGTCTTATAAGACTTACGAATTTTATACCAAAACAAATAATAATAATGGTACAACTTTTGATCCGCGAAAAATTTTTGAACCGCAATCGCCGGAATATGCTGCCATGATGCGCGATATGGATATTATTGCCGGTTATCTCGGCGAATTACAGGCGGCAGGCGTACCCGTACTTTGGCGACCTTTGCACGAAGCTTCCGGAGGGTGGTTTTGGTGGGGATCACAGGGACCGGAGGCTTGCAAGAAAATCTGGCAAATCATGTTTGATAAGTTTACAAACGAACACAAGCTGAATAATCTGATTTGGGTTTGGACTTCAGAAGCCAACGCCAACGCTCTGAACTGGTATCCGGGCGACGATTATGTGGATATTATCGGCTTGGATATTTACGCCCAAGGCGATCATGGGTCTCAATCACTGTCGTTTGAAGAACTCAAAAAAATATACGGCGGGAAAAAACTGCTCACCTTGAGCGAATGTGGTTCCATTCCTTCGATAACCGCCATGAAAAATGACAATGCTATTTGGTCGTATTATATGCCCTGGTATGGCGATTTCACTAAAGATCCTATTTGGAACGCAGTGGATGATTGGACAAATTCATTATCCAATCCGAATGTTATTGCATTGGACGATATGCCCGGAGATATTTATGCATCTCTTATGCCGCCAGCGACGGATAAATTCTCCGTTTATTGCAATCGCCAACAAGTGAATATTCAAACGACTTCGCCGGATATTTATCAGGTTAATCTCATTGATATGAATGGACGCCTCTGTTTGGCAAAAAACGGATTGTCCGGGAATCAAAAATTTTCGATATCCGGTACGAAACCGGCTTGTTATCTTTTGGTCATCGAGAATAATGATCAACGAAAAACCTATAAGATACAAATTAATTCGTAAGAAATTTTTGTAATATTAAATACTTTTCCATGGGTTATGTCATTTCCCCATTTGATTTTCTCAAAATATTCACTTACTTTTGTGCCTCGAAGTAAAAAACATCTCAATGACGCCTGAATATTTTGACGAAGATATAGATAACAGTAATCTCGAAAAAGAACATTCCGACTATAAAGTTCCTGTAAATACGGATGGAACGCGAAGTATGCTTTCCGGCATGTACCAAGACTGGTTTTTGGATTATGCCTCTTATGTGATTCTGGAACGCGCGGTTCCCCATATCAATGACGGATTAAAGCCAGTGCAGCGCCGGATTCTTCACACCATGCGGCGTTTGGAAGACGGTCGCTATAACAAAGTGGCGAATATAGTCGGAGAAACGATGAAATTTCATCCCCACGGAGACGCTTCCATCGGAGAGGCGCTGGTTCAGTTGGGACAGAAAGATTTATTAATCGATTGCCAGGGGAATTGGGGAAATATCCTGACGGGAGACGGAGCGGCAGCGCCGCGGTACATCGAAGCCCGTTTATCGAAGTTTGCTTTAGAAGTGGTGTTTAATCCGAAAACCACCGAATGGAAACTTTCCTACGACGGACGCAATAAAGAGCCGGTTACGCTACCGGTGAAATTCCCTTTGCTGCTGATGCAGGGAGTGGAAGGAATTGCAGTCGGACTTTCATCAAAAATACTTCCGCACAATTTCAATGAATTATTGGACGCATCGGTTGCTTACCTTAAAGGGGAACCGTTTGTTTTGTATCCCGATTTTCAAACCGGAGGATATGTTGATGTTTCCCGCTACAACGACGGCGAGCGGGGAGGCTCGGTCAAAGTCCGCGCTAAAATCAACAAAGTGGACAATAAAACATTATCGGTTACGGAAGTTCCCTACGGAAAAACAACTTCAACGCTGACGGAATCCATTTTGCGAGCCAATGAAAAAGGCAAGATTAAAATCCGCAAAGTGGATGACATGACTGCCAAAAATGCGGAAATTCTCGTCCATCTGGCGCCCGGCGTTTCGTCCGATAAAACCATCGATGCGCTGTATGCTTTCACCGATTGCGAAATCAGCATTTCGCCTAACTGCTGCGTAATCAAAGACAACAAGCCGCATTTCCTCACGGTTTCCGATGTGTTGAGAGATGTAACCGATAATACTGTTCGATTGCTGAAATTGGAATTGGAAATCCAACGGCAGGAACTTCTCGAAAGTCTTCATTTTGCTTCTTTGGAAAAAATCTTTATTGAAGAACGCATTTATAAAGACAAAGAGTTTGAGAATGCGAAGGATATGGATTCAGCTTTGAATCATATCGAGAAACGGTTAGAAGAATATTTTACCCCCCCACCCCCTAAAGGGGGAGTAACCCCTAAATCCCCTAAAGGGGACTTGAACGCAGCGACTCCCCCTTCAGGGGGTTGGGGGGTTGAGGGCAGGGGGGTAACATTGGTTCGCGAAGTTACCCGAGACGATTTGCTCCGCCTGCTCGAAATCAAGATGGGACGTATTCTTAAATTCAACAAAGACAAAGCCGATACGCAGATTGCTTCTTACCGTTCGCAAATCAAAGAAATAGAAAATCACATCAACCATATTATTGATTACGCCATCGATTGGTTTCTTAAACTGAAAGAAAAATACGGAAAAGATTATCCCCGTAAAACGGAAATCCGCAGTTTCGATACCATCGAAGCGGCAAAAGTGGTGGAGGCAAACGAAAAACTGTATATCAACCGCGAAGAAGGCTTTATCGGCTATGGCTTGAAAAAAGACGAATATATCTGCAATTGTTCGGACATTGATGACGTAATTATTTTCTACAAAGACGGTAAATACAAGATTGTCAAAATCAGCGAGAAGATGTTTGTCGGGAAAAATGTGCTTTATCTACATGTCTTCAAACGCAATGATAATCGCACCATTTATAATGTGATTTACAGAGAAGGCAAGCTCGGAACTAATTTTATCAAACGTTTTCCTGTGACGGGAATCACGCGGGATAAAGAATACGACTTAACGACCGGAAAAGCCGGCAGCCGCATCCTGTATTTCTCGGCGAATGCAAACGGAGAAGCCGAAACCGTGAATATCATCCTGAAACCCAAGCCCCGCCAAAAATTGCTGAAATTCGATAAAGATTTCAGCAGTATCCAAATCAAAGGACGCGCAGCAAAAGGAATCACGCTGACCAAAGCGGAGATACACAAGATTTCGCTGAAGCAGAAAGGCGGTTCGACATTGGGCGGTCGGCAGGTATGGTTTGATTCTGATGTTTTACGAATCAATTACGACGGTCGAGGCAATTTCTTAGGCGAGTTCTTTGCAGACGATTTAATTGTAGTCATACAAGAAAATGGCGAATATTATACGACTACTTTTGATTCGGGAAATCATTATCAGGACGGAATTAAAATCATTGAAAAATTTGATGAGAATAAAATCTGGTCGGCGGCGCTGTACGATGAAGAGCAGCAGGGTTTTCCATACCTCAAACGTTTTCCGTTGGAAGCAAGTAACAGGAAACAGAGTTTTCTCGGCGATAATCCCGCTTCCCGCTTGATTTTACTGAGCGATACCGTGTATCCCCGCTTTGAAGTAACTTTCGGAGGAAAGGACAGTTTCCGCGAGCCTTTGATTATCGACGTAGAAGATTTTATTGGCGTAAAAAGTTTCAAAGCCAAAGGGAAACGAATTACGACTTACGAAGTAGCCGGCATCCGGGAAATCGAACCTACCCGTTTCCCCGAACCGGAAGAAGAAGATTCTCCTCAACCGGATATCGACATTGAACCGGAAGAAGAAGATAAACCGTTAACAGAATTAATCGATGAAATCACAGGGCAACAGCGGCTGTTTTAAAAAGATACAGGCAAAGGCGAAGGCAAAGGCGAAGGGTGAAAAACCGCTCTTTTCACTTTTACCCTTTGCCTTCGCCTTTGCCTTTGCCTTTCACCCCTTTACCTGCTTTTCGCAAGACGCTCCGATTTCCCTGACTTACGAAGCTACCATGTTAGGATATGGGACGAGCAGCGTTTATGATTCCTATCTTTCGCCGTTGAAATACAGCGGCGACAATGTCGGATTGTATTACGAGCAAATGAAGAATACGGGTTTGATGCACGGAAATGTTGCTGTCCAGCACATTTTCAATACGGATTATTCGTGGACTAAAAACAATTCCGGCACAGCTTCTTATTATACCGGTCTTGTCGAATATAATTACGGCTTATTTTATCGTTTCAAGCCGGCGGAAAAGTGGCAGTTTCTTGCGGGTCCGCAAGCCGGCGGATTGCTGGGCTTTGTTTACAATACACGGAATGAAAACAATCCGGCGACGGGAAAAGCGCATGTGAATCTGAGTCTTTCCGGAATCGCTAATTATAAATTGCAAATACATTCGCAGCCGGTACGTTTCAAAGACCAGCTCAGCCTGCCGTTTATCGGAGCAATGTATTCTCCTCAGTATGGCGAATCGTATTATGAAATCTCGCTGGGCGATACCAAACATTTAGTGCATCTGGCATCGTTTCACAACTATTTTTCCGTCAGTAACATGTTGACGGCGGAAGTCCCTCTCAATAAGTTTACCTTGCTTCTTTCTTACCGGTTTTCGTTTTACGAGACAAGGATAAACAATTTAGATACGCGATTGGTTACAAATACCTACTACATTGGTCTTTCCCATAACTTCTTTGTTGTTTCGGGAAAACAGAAAAAGGATAATTACCGCTATGTTTTTGAATAGGAGCATAGGGGAAAGGCTGAGGCTGAGGCTGAGGGAAAAGGTTAAACCCTTCGCCTCAGCCTTTACCTTCGCCTTTGCCTTTGCCTTTTTCTTTTCTTCTTGTGTAAAAATCGATGAGTATCCGAACAACCAGCGCGGAAATTTTGAAGCATTGTGGACAATATTGGACGAACATTATTGCTTTTTTGAATATAAAGGAATCAATTGGGATAGTATTCATACGGTATATTCTCAGCAAATCGACAATTCAATGAACGACGAATCTTTATTTATGCTGTTAGACCAGATGCTTCAGGAGTTAAAAGACGGTCATGTGAATTTAGTCACTCCGTTCAATATCGGACGTTATTGGAAATGGTTTGAAGATTATCCTCGTAATTTTGACCTGAAATTATTAGATAATTATTTAGGTTCTCATTACGCTATTTCCGGCGGAATTCGTTATAAAATTTTAGATGATAATATTGGCTATTTGTATTATGGAGATTTTTCATCCGCTTTGGGAGAAGGCAATATAGATTATATTATAGATAAGCTTTCTATTTGCAACGGAATGATTATTGATGTCCGCGACAACGGCGGCGGATTACTATCCAATGCCGAAAATTTAGCGGCTCGTTTTGTGAATGATAAAACGTTAGTTGGATATATTCAACACAAGACAGGGAAAGGGCACAACGATTTTTCCGAACCTTTTGCGCGTTATAATATACCTTCCACCCGCCTGCGGTATCAAAAGCCCGTCGTTATCCTAACCAATCGCAGTTGTTTTAGCGCCACGAACGATTTTGTCAATTCGATGCGCTACTGTCCGAATGTCACTATCTTAGGCGACAAAACCGGTGGAGGAAGCGGTTTGCCCTTTCATTCGGAAATTCCCAACGGCTGGTCGGTACGATTCTCCGCTTGCCCCATGTTTGACGCCAACAGGCAACAGACCGAGTTTGGAATCGACCCGAATATTCATGTTGATTTATCAGACGAGGACGTCCAAAAAGGGAAAGATACCTTGATTGAAGCCGCAAGGAGTTTATTGAAAAAAGGAACCCCATAGTATTGAAGCCAACGTTCGATAGAGATGAAATGCTATGCTCTCCGTTCCGTCCGCAATGACACAACTCTTTCGAGACAGCCTCTTCTACAACGACGGAAGCAGGAGCTTCCGCATTTTTTATGTTATAAATCCAATTCGGCGACGAGGTTCTTCCAATGCTTTCTTATGTGCCGCTAACTCTGTAAGTGCTTGATAGATTTCATTGAATTGCATATTGGTTTCAAGCATAAAATCTTCTAACTTTCGATTAAGTTCTGCAAACCCTAAAGCATATTGCCTAAGAACAACGAAAGCACGCATAATATTACGATTTGTTTCAATCGCAGTATCCGAGTTAAGGACGCTACTAAGCATTGCAACTCCTAATTCAGTAAATGCAAAAGGTTGATAGCGAGCGCCTCCCCATCTTGAGGTCACAAATTGTGACCTCAAGATATTCCATTCTTGCTTTGTTAGTTCAAACATAAAGTCATCTCCCTCAAATCTTTTCAAGTTCCGTTTTACCGATTGCTTTAATACCTTTGTTTCAATTCCATAAATATAGGCTAAATCGAAGTCTAACATTATCTTATAGCCCCTAATCTCATAAATTTTACTTTGAATTACTGATAGTTCCATAGTTAATCGTTTTGAAAATTTTTATGCAAAAATAATCATTTATTTCTGATTTGAACTTAACAGGCGAAATATTATTTTGATGTGCTACTATTTGTTTATTAATTAGCATATTAGTGATCTGCCCAGATCTATACAGGAGATCCGGGCGACTCTATGGGTTAGAGTCGGGCAGATCTAAGGGGTAGATATGGGCGAGTCTAACCCATCGATATGGGCGAGTCTCCGGCATAGTGATGACCGGCTCTATTCTCAGGAATCTTTCAATTAATACACTCCTATCTTTTTAAACGGGATCGCTCGATTCCGTAAATTGAATCGGTCGATCCTGAAAACGGAATCGCTCGATCCCGAATCCGGAATCGAACGATCCAAGGGCATTACAATCCGGTTGCATGGTCTGTACAATCCGGTTGCACAAATGTTACAGCCGGACTATACAAACATTATAGTCCGGCAACAAAAGATGTATACAGGGAGAATACCAGGAGCGGAATAAAATAATAGTTTGAGAAACCCTTGTCATTTTTAATATGATATATTTTGATAAGTGTTTTTTATTGTTTTACTTTGCAAAATAAAATTAAGGATGTAGGGCTTCGTTACAATTATGGTCTGACTCAAAGCCTTCAATGGAATTATGAGTATGAATTAGGCGGAACTAAGTATAGTGGTACTGCAAAAGGCGAACGCAACCGAGTTTTACAACTAAGCGCAGGCTGGAGTTTTTAACGATTTTTTTATATCGTCATTGCGAGCGGAAGGAAGCAATCTACCCCCCCGCCCCCTAAAGGGGGAGAAAAGTCCCCTTTAGGGGATTTAGGGGTAAAACGGCTCGCAATGACGATATAATACAAAAAAAATATTATCTTTGAGCCAAAAAAACTTATGAAAAGCATTTACTTGACCCTTTTCTTATTCCTGCTTTTCCCTTGTTTAACGGAAGCGCAGAATTACACCATTAGCGGTTATGCGACGGATGGCGAGAGCAGCGAAACTTTGATTGGGGCATCTGTTTATGATTCCAACTCAAAAAAAGGAGTGGTCAGTAATTCTTTCGGTTTCTATTCTTTGACTTTACCGCGCGGCGCAGTGGAAATTAATTGTTCATACGTTGGTTATGCACCAAAAATCATTAAATTTGATTTATCAAAAGATACCATTATCAATATATCATTGAAAGAAAGCAATGTATTGCAAGAAGTTGTCGTTACTGCTTCGTCTCAGGAAACCGGTGTGAAAGGAACACAGATGAGTGCGATAAACGTACCCATTGCGCAGATAAAAGCCGTTCCATCCTTGCTCGGCGAAAACGATTTAATAAAAGCCCTACAACTATTGCCGGGCGTTCAAGCGGGAACGGAAGGATTCACCGGATTTTATGTCAGGGGCGGCGGACCGGATGAAAATTTATTTCTTCTCGACGGCGTTCCTCTTTATGATATTAATCATTTGGGAGGATTTTTCTCCGTATTTAATTCAGACGCTATCAAAAACGTGACGCTATACAAGGGCGGTTTTCCTGCACGTTTCGGGAGCCGTTTATCATCTGTGCTTGACGTTAGCATGAACGATGGGAATAATAAGAAGTTACACGGAAATATAGCTGTCGGATTGCTTTCTGCCAAATTCAATCTGGAAGGTCCGCTTTTCAGTGAAAAAACAACTTTCAATATTTCCGCACGCCGCACCTATTACGATATTCTTGCTCAACCGCTAATTGCATACGCTTCATCCCAGTCTTCAGGTACAAAAGCCCATGCAGGTTATTATTTTTACGACTTGAATGCCAAAATCAGTCATAAGTTGTCGGACAAAGACCGTTTGTATCTGAGTTTTTATATGGGAGACGATGTTTTATATGCCAATGTATCCGAAAAATCAACCTACGACAATGTTTATGACGATAATTCTCCGACCGGAATCAGATATACTGAGAACAGCAAAATGAAAATGAATTGGAATTGGGGCAACTTGCTGACTGTAGCCCGCTGGAACAGAGTTTTGAATAATAAACTATTCATGAATGCAACGGCTCATTTCACCCGTTACCGCTTCGACCTTGGACTAAAAAACACATTCGAAAGCGACAATCCCAAAAACCAGAATATGGATGCGAATTTAACCTACAAATCCGGTATTCAGGATTATTCGGGGAAAATCGAGTTTGATTATGCGCCTAATTCGAATCACGACATCAAATTCGGAGCAAACTATGTCAATCACACTTTTCGTCCGGGCGTTTTTGTCGCTGTATCACACGAAGGCGATACGACTCCGATGGATACTGTTGTCGGAGATAAGAATATTTCTGCTAACGAAATGATTGGTTTTGCGGAAGATAATTTCAATATTGGTTCACGTATAAAAGCAAATCTCGGACTTCATTATTCTGCATTTTCCGTGCAGGGCAAGTTTTATAATTCTTTGGAACCCCGCGCAAGCATCCGTGCCTTGTTGAAAGAAGATGTCTCAGTGAAAGCAAGTTATACGCAAATGACTCAATATATTCATTTGCTTTCAAACAACAACATCAGTTTGCCGACCGACCTTTGGGTGCCTGTTACTAAACGGATTATACCAATGAAATCGCAACAGGCGGCGTTGGGGGTTTTCTATAATCCCTTAAATCCGCAAGCAAAAAATTAGGTGGATTACCGGAAAATACTTATTAGCTTTGGGAGAGGCAAAGCAATTAATTTTTGGAAAACATCACAAAGTAAATGCTATTATTTTGCAATTAA